>LSQX01114864.1_pt1 | contig 11265 bp, 10 predicted proteins | sample 654561 | NCBI WGS metagenome assembly LSQX01 (sample SAMN04489861, study PRJNA283612) | anaerobic digester metagenome | isolation source: 4 biogas reactors fed with cattle manure at either 37C or 55C with and... | place: Denmark: Kongens Lyngby | collected 2014 | reverse complement strand
CCGCTTTTCTACCCGATTTATAACTATGCTGTAAAGGATTCGATCAAGGATCTCAGTTTTGGTCCTGCCTACAACCCGGCTGACCGCTTCAATGAAGTAAATAAGTGGTATATCCTCACCGGCGTGGAGTAGTTATTAACTATTGAGACCAACGGAAAGGAGCCAGGGTTGGAAGAAAAACGATCAAAGAATCCGATTGGTTATACTGATTTGATTGGTGCACGGGGTGTGAGCAAAAACGACCCACGCGTCCAGCTTTTGGGCGCGATCGATGAAGCCAGTGCTGCCTTGAGCCTGGCAAAAGCCTTTTTACCGAAAAACGACGACGCTGAAGTTTTGAAAACTTGTCAGCAGAATCTTTCTCACCTGATGAGTTTTACAGCTCAAATTGGCACAGAAAAAATGCGATCGGAAGATCCGGGCTTCTTTGCCAACGAATTGGTGGAACTTGAAAGTTTGCTTGAAGATTTGCGTCTGCAGGTTGAGATGCCGAACCGATTTATCTTTCCCGGCGAAAGTAAGGCTACCGGTGCCTTGGACATGGCAAGGGCGGTGATCCGCAGGGCTGAGCGAGAACTTAATGCTGGCTACGACAGCCTGAGTGTCGATGCACCTAATGCGCGTCAATATCTCAATCGACTTAGCAGCCTGTGCTTTTTACTTATCCTGAAATATTCTGAATAACCTGGGGAACTGACTCACGTGACAGGGACTTTAATCAACGTTGCTGCAATCATTCTTGGCAGCCTGATCGGGCTGGTGGCCGGTAATCGCATCCCTGAAAAGATGCGCCAAACGCTCGTTTCAGCCATGGGGCTGTTTACCCTGGCTTATGGCGTCTTCATTTTCGGACAAACCCAAAATATGCTCATTCCGCTTTTTGCGTTGGTTGTGGGCACAGTCATCGGGGAATTGCTGAAAATCGAAGAAGGGCTGAATGGGTTGGGCGAATTCATCCAACAGAAATTGGCTGGCTTGAATCCTAACCTGAGTGGGGAATCTCAAAAATTTGTGACCGGGTTTGTTTCAGCATCGCTGCTGTTTTGCATCGGACCGATGGCAATTTTGGGCTCGATCCAGGATGGAATCAGTGGAAATTTCCAGATGCTGGCGATTAAATCGCTTTTGGATGGAATCGCTTCGATTGCATTTGCCTCCACCCTGGGTGTTGGCGTTGTGTTTTCGGCAGTGGTGGTGCTCGTTTATCAGGGTGCTATCAGCCTGTTGGCAGGATTGATCGGTCAGGGTTTTGGCGACACGATCGTGGCAGAAATGACCGCTACCGGGGGAATCATCTTAGCGGGCATTGCCATCAGTAATTTGCTACAGATCAAGAAAATTCGAACTGGCAGTTTCTTACCAGCAATATTCCTGGCTGTGTTGATTGTTTTGATTCTTAACGCGATGGGCATTGCATATTAATAAAAAAACGGAGGGCTTCAAGCCCTCCGTAAAAGCAAAAATCATCCTTGGATTTGATATTTTTTTAATTTGCTGATACTTCTGCCAGGGCGGCATCCACGGCGTCTCTCAACTCATTCTGGTAGACCAATTTGCCGTTAACCAAAAAGGTGGGTGTTGCGTCTATCCCCTGCATTTGGGCGTATTGCCGTCCATTTTCAATCACTTTTATCTGGCGGTCGCTTTGCAGGCAGCTTTCAAAATCGTCCATATTCAAACTTACATCACGGGCATAGGTGCGCAGGCTTTCATCCGCAAACGCTCCGGTGTAACGGGCATTCTGGTAGACCAGTTTTTTATACTCCCAGAACTTGTTTTGTTCTCCAGCGCAATAAGTTGCTTCGGCAGCTTTGCTGGAATCGTCTTCCTGAAATTGGTAATTGTAATAAGTCAGGTAGACTTTTCCACTATCCACGTAATCTTTCAAAAAGTCTGATTCGCTCTCGAGCGCATAAGTCTGGCAATGCGAACAGGTGAAGTTTGAAAATTGTTCAACTTTCACAAGAGCCTCTGGATTGCCAACTGAAGGTCCGTCGGCCTGCCTGCGTGGAATGAAGTACAAGAGAACTGAAGCGACCGCGACAATTCCTACTACCGCGAGAATTGTTGTAATCGTCTTTTTCTTCTGGCTAACACGTTGGGCTTTCAACATCTCCCGTTGGTCTTTTAATGTGGTCATAGGTGACTCCTTTTAGAAATATTCAGCAATTATAGTCGCTTAAACAACCTGTCAGATCAAGGGAATAAACCGGGAGCAGATTGCCTTCCTGTTGGAAACCAAGCGAAGCATACAGTCCTAATGAAGCCAGGTTGTCAATTTGCGTATTGACACTGATCGATTCAATGCCGCTATCCTCAAAATGTTTTGCAAGATCATAGAGCAGGGTTTTTGCGATGCCTTGCCCACGCCAAACAGGATGAACTGCCACTCTTGCAAGGTGGAGATGATCGAGAAAACGTGTGGTGATCTGATAGGCAACAGGGTGACCCTCGATGGATGCCAGGCTGGCGTAGGCACCTGAAAGATAACACTTCTCGATGCTAGCCTGGTTGAGCTGCCAGGGGGAGGAAAAACAGAGCCTGTCCAGCTCATCGATCTCAGTCAAATCGCTCAACCGAATTGGTCTGATCAGTATATTTGGATGTACGTCCACATCAGAACCTGAGATCTTGTTGGTAACTAACGAGATCAACCGATTTTGAATTTGAAAATCATTCTCAGTTAAAAGGTTTTCAAACCATTCGGTAGTTGCCAGGCTGAAAAGGCGGGGAACACCCCGATCTTTCAACCAGCTTATGGCGTGGTTGAGTAATAAAGCAAAATTTGACTTGTGTTTGCCATCTCTCCGGGAAAAGTAGAAACGTAACCAGGAAAAGTCCTGAGTTTCAGGCGCAACCGAGAGGATGGCTTCCAATTGATCCATAGAGAACAGGCAAAAAGTGGACTGCTGTGCGAGACGAGACTTGCTGGGAAACCAATCCAAGTGTTCATGAGCCAGGTTTGGACCGTTGATGAAGCCGAGCAGTTCAGCCTGGTTGCTAACATCACCGGATTGAATTTGCGGACTCAAAATGTCACCTGTTGTAGACAACTTCGCCCGCGACCACCGTCATGTCGGGCGATAACCCGGCTAATTGAGACGGGTCCACCTGGTATGGATCCTGGTTGAGAGCGATAAAGTCAGCTGGCATGCCGACAGCGATCAAATCAGTTTTCCGATCTCCTGGCAGGGGCTGCGTGTAGGCATCAATTGCTTCTTGGAGCGTAACCCGCTGTTGCGGATACCAACCTTGAGGAGAGGGCTGACCATTTTGGCGCTGACGGGTGACTGCGGCATGGAGCCCTTGAAATGGATTGAAACTTTCAACCGGAGCATCCGAGCCAAAACGGACAGAAATGCCCTGTGAGAGCAGACTTTGATAAGCGTAGGCGTATTCACAACGCTTGCCCCAATAACGATCGGCTGTAAACATATCTGAAGTGGCGTGGATGGGTTGCACTGAAGCGATCACACCGAGTTCATGCATACGCTGCAGATCGGCGGGGTGGATGATCTGGACATGCTCGATCCGATGAGGTAGCGGGGGTAAACCATTGTCACGTTCCAACTGCCTGAGTAGACTGAAGCCATCCAAAACTTCTCTAATAGCATGGTCTCCGATGGCATGCACCGAAAGCGGCCAACCAGCACGAGCAGCCTTAATGCCCAATTCTGCCAGGTCTTTCGCATTCACCAACAGCATTCCCTTGTTGGTAGAACCTTCATAAGGTTCCAGCATGGCGGCACTTTGCGGTCCGAGGGCGCCATCGGCAAACACCTTCAACCAACCAGGGGATAGGAATGGGGGACGGGTGAGTTTCTCGCGCCAATTTTCAGCGATTACCTTCTCAATTTGTTCGGAAGGCAGGTTCTTGCTGACTCGTAACTTTAATTTTCCGCGATCAGCCAACCACAATAACGCTTCGGCTGACTCGAAACGGTCAAAATCGTGGACAGCGGTCAGCCCGAGGCTGTGAAAATGTGCTTGTGCCAACATGATTTTTTGAGCGGTTTTTTCAACAGTTGGTTTAGGCAGACGGTCAGAAGCGAGGAAGGCGGCATTCTCAAGCAAAATGCCTGTGGGTTCGCCGCCACCATCCCTCATGATTACCCCACCTTCAGGGTCCAGTGTGTTTCGATCGATGCCTACACTCTGCAAAGCTTGAGTGTTGACCCAGGCAGCGTGCAGGGATTTCGCGTGGAGAAAAACGGGGTGCTGAGCACTGATCGCATCAAGCTGGGCAGCTGTGCCATATCCGGCTGGCTGCCAGGCATTGTGATTCCAGCCATAGCCAACGATCCATTCACCCGCAGGTGTGTTTTGGGCTTTCTGCGCCACGTGATCCAGACACTCCTGGAGGCTTTCGGTTTCACAATCGACCGCATCCAGTTTTTCTGCGGTATATGCAAGGTGTAAATGGAAGTCACACAAACCAGGTAAGAGGGTTTTGCCTGCCAAGTCGATCTCGTGATGAATTTGGGGGTAAATCTCACGAACCTGGTCAAGATCGCCCAGAAATATAATTTTATCGTTCTCAACAAGCAAACAGTTGTCTTGTTGATGAGGATTGGCTGGTAAGTGAATGTTTGAAAAAAGGGTTACCTTACTCATTGATTCCCAAAGAGTCGAGAATTGCGTTCAGTTCTTCGTCAGAATAAAACGCAATGCTGATCGTCCCGCCACGTGCGCCCTTGTTCAGGCTCACCTTGGTGTGAAAGAATTGCCTTAATTTATTTTCCAGATCTTCAACCTCTGGCGAGCGTGGTGTTGGGCTGAGGAGGCGCGGAGCCTTGCCAACCAGTTTACTGACCAGGGCTTCAGCCTGGCGAACATTCAGGTTCAACGAGACAACTGTCTCAAGGGCGGTTTCAATTGCCCGATCGTTAGGCAAGCCCAGCAAGGCGCGGGCATGCCCTTCAGAGATTTCGGAATTCATCAGCGCTTTCTGGGCGATGACGGGCAGGTTGAGCAGGCGCAGTGTGTTCGTAACTGTAACCCGGCTCTTGCCAACTCGTCTGGCAATTTCGTCATGAGTGAGCGAAAAGCCTTCCAGTAGATTTTGATAAGCTCTGGCTCTTTCAAGCGGGTTCAGGTCTTCACGCTGGACGTTTTCAATAATCGCGAATTCTAATTGCTGCTGTTCGGTGGCACTGCGGATAATTGCAGGAACTTCACTCAGACCGGCAATTTTCGCAGCCCGCAGGCGGCGTTCGCCTGCAATCAAGGTGTAGTGATTGGCGTCCTGAGCCAGAATCAGGATAAGCGGTTGAATTATGCCGTGCTCACGAATGGAACTTGCAAGGTCTTCGAGCGCTTCGTCATCAAATTGTTTGCGGGGTTGGTGCGGGTTGGGGCTGATTGCGGCAACCGGAACCTGAACAACTTTGTCCCCAGGTCCGGCAATTGGTGTTTCTTCCCAACCAGGAATCAAGGCATCCAGCCCACGTCCTAAACCACTTTTCTTCGCCATAATTTACTCCTGACCTGAGCCAATTTCTACCCCATCACCTTTTAATACCTCCAGTGCCAGCTCACGATAGGCTTGCGCGCCAGATGACCTGGGAGCGTAAACCGAGATCGGCATGCCAAAGGAAGGTGCTTCGGCAAGCCGAATGCTGCGGGGAATGTAATTTTCAAACACTTTGGAAGGGAAAAACTTTTGTACTTCGGCTCTTACATCCGAAGACAGATTTGTTCTGCTGTCGTACATGGTCAACAAGACACCCCTGATGACCAGTTCCGGAAAAAGGTTGCTTTTGATGCGGTCCAGGGTGCGGGTTAGCTGTCCGAGCCCTTCGAGTGCCAGATATTCAGACTGCACCGGAATGATGATGCCGTCCACTGCGGCAAGCAGCCCATTGAGCGTAAGCAGACCCAGAGAGGGCGGACAGTCGACCAGGATGTAGTCGTAACGATCCCGGATGCTTTCCAGCCGCTCGCGTAACATGCGGTCGCGGTTGGGCAAGTCGATCAATTCAATTTCTGCACCTGACAGGTTAGGAGTAGCAGGGATTAGATCCAGCTTAAAGGTGCTATTGCGTAGAAGCGTTTCGCTGGCTCTTTTTTCACCGATAAGGACTTCATAGGTGCCATTCTGAACTTTGTTATGATCAACTCCCAAACAGGAAGTGGCGTTGCCCTGAGGGTCAAGATCGACCAACAGAACCTTTCGTCCGAATTGACCAAGGTAAGCCCCAAGGTTGATGGTGGTTGTAGTCTTGCCAACCCCGCCTTTTTGATTAACGATTGTGTAAATTTTTCCCATACTCTCGTATCAGATAACCTGTGCTCTCGCGTGTAGTATTTCTTCTGAAGTTGGTACACTCTCCAGGTAGTGCCTGGTTACAGAATTTGCGGAGAGCTCCACAGCAAAACGGGCTGCTTTCCAGGCGTCCCGGGTTTCTTGGAAGAGGTGGAAAAAGCAAGCCGCAAAAATATCGCCGGCACCAGTTTCGTCCACAGATTCTTTAATTGGCGCATCGAAAAACCGTAACTCTTGCTTCCAGTATACTCTTGCACCGTTGTTATTTTCTGTCACAACCAGTAAATTGCATAAGTTGGCATATTCACTTATCAGGTTCTCATCACCCTGGAGGTCCTCAAAAGAAAGCACCACTACATCCACTTTCGGTAGTAGCTCTTCTTTGTTTGGGAGGTCCTGGAAACTGACTTTGCCATCATCAGCGATGTGGCGGAGCATTCCCTGGGGCGTGCAGCAGAGCAGACTGCCGGGAAAGGCAAAGAAAAGATCAGGGTCAATCTCACCCGCTACCGGACCAAGATGCACAATTTGGGCAGTCCGCCAGGCAGCTGGTATATCTTCGGCACGCAAGGTTGAGGCTCGTTGATAGCAATATTGTTGTCTTCCGGTAGGTGTCGCGATGTTCCTGAAGCAAGTTGTCAGTTCACTGTTGGCGTTAAAAACCTGGAGCGATGAAAGGGCAGCAATTTCGGCATCATTCCCAAAATTGCTGACCAAGCCGACTGAGTGTCCAAGCCTGTTTGCTGTCAGACCGGAATAACTTGCAGTACCGCCAAGTTTGCCAGAACCATCGTTTTGCAGGTCTGAGGTAACATGACCTATCAGCAGATAGTCGATTGGTTCAAAGGTGATCAATTTGCCCATGTGTGTCTTTTAGCGTCTTTCAGAATAGAAAATTATAGCATGGAACCCCCCATTTTTTGGCTTTCAGGTTTGTTTATTCGATGGAGGTTTACAAGAAACTACTGCCAAAAAATGGTCGACCAGCAGCAACAAAACCTTGCACCATCTTTAAAACATAAGAAATTGGCAAGAGTGTAAAATTAAAACTATGCACGAAGACCGAAACGCTTACAGAAAAGCATTGGAAGACTTTCACCGTTTACGCAGCAAAGCCGCGTTGGACCGTTTTTGGGCGGGAATTCGCGGGGAGTCGCTGGATCTGCTTGCTTATGATGAAGTCTCTTCCAAGCTGCGTGCCGTCAGCCAGACTAACTTAGGTTTACAACAGGTGGCTTTGAAAAACATCATCGGGAGTGTGAACCGCACCTCCGATTTTGATCGTAACTTCAGACCCCTGAGTGACGGTGACAGTACCCGTTGGGCGGATGTGAAAGCTGCCATGACCAGCCCTTTCGCCGCTGGCGTACCCCCGGTTACGCTTTACAAAATTGGGGAAGCATACTTTGTCATGGATGGCAACCACCGTATCTCCATTGCCAAGGAAATGGGGTTGGACAGCGTTGAGGCTTACGTTACCGAAGTTAAAACGAAGGTGTCTCTGTCAAGTTCATTCACCCTGGAAGAGTTGGCCGAGAAAGCTGCGTTGGCAGATTTCCTGGAAGATACTCATCTCGACAGAATATTGCCCTCGGTCGAACTAAGTTTGAACCGAATTGAATATTACCCTCTTTTAAAAGAGCATATCGTCGTTCACCAGTACTACATGGGCATTGACCATAAAAGGGAAGTTAGTTTTGATGAAGCCGCGGTGGATTGGTATGACCATGTCTATTCCCCGGTTGTCAGGATTATCGAAGAATCTGGACTCCGATATGAATTCCCGGAGTTAACGATTACCGACTTGTACTTATGGGTGCTTGATAAACAGCAAGCGCTACTTGATAAGTATGGAACCTCGTTTAAAACGGAAAATGTGGTTGATTTTGTTGCCAAGCAGAAAGGCAAGCAAACAAAGACTGTTGTCACAACAGCTGACCGCGAAATGGATATGCATGTGAGTGGCATGGCAGAAGGTTCCTCTGATTGTCTCTTCAGAGACATCCTGGTCGGAGTAAGCCATTCTGATATTGATCTGCTGGCGTTACAACAAGCAATGATGATTAATCGCTGTAAAGATGGAAATATCATAGGACTGCACGTGAAAGCGGAAACTGATTTTGCCACAGAGCAAACTGAAGCAGAGCTGGAAACATCTTTTTATCAGCAGCTCAACGAGCGGGAGATGAGCGGACGTTTTATCAAAATGACGGGAAATATCAGCAAAACCTTGCAGGAGTATGGGCTGCTCAGCGACATAACGGTTGTAAAGCTTAGCTACCCTCCAGGTGGGGCAGTGTTTGATCGACTGGGCTCAGGTGTTATCACCTTGTTGCAGAGCAGCCGCCGACCGATTATGTTTGTCAAGGAAGTTGTTGCGCCTGTTAACCGCATATTGTTAATGCTCGATGAAGACGAGAAAAGCCGGGAAGCTTTCTATATTGCAGTTTACTATGCCGCCCGATATGGCTGTGGTCTGTTTATTGCGATGCCTGAGAAAGATAGTAAATCCAGCCAGGATGCTTTCAGTTTCGCAAAAAGCTATCTGGATGCGATTGACTTGGAATTTCAGTCCATTACCCTTTCTTCTACTTCACTGGTGGAAAACCTGGTCAGTTTGATTGAAGAAAACTCGATTTCGACGGTAATGATGGGTGGATATCGTAGTACCGGCTTGCTCGGGAGGTTATTTAGCTCGAATGTTGATCGAGTCCTTGAATTAAGCCCGGTCCCAGTATTGGTCTTTCAATAAAATCAACTGCGTTTCAGAACTAAAAGGGTGCGATCATCCTCGAAATAGTCTGCCCCCTGGAAGTCCTCCAGGTCATTCAGAATCTTTACGATCATTTCCTGAGGGTGAAGACCAGTAATTGAGGTCAGCACCTGTTGGAGACGCATCTGACCATATTCTTTCCCTTCGGTATTGTGCGGCTCACTGACACCATCAGTAAATAAAACAATTGTCTGACCTGGCTCAAGTTTCAATTTAACATCGGTCAAAGTGATGGGTTCAAGCAGTCCGAGGGCGATACCTCCTTTTGGAAGTTGCGTGGCAGATTCTTTCTTGGTGTCCAGAATAAAAGGAGGATTGTGACCAGCGATTGAATAAGTCAACTCACCACTTTTTGTGTCAAGGATCAAATAAATCAGGGTCACAAAAAAAGATTGAGTTGAATCAAGCTGTAATAAATGATTGACCTGTTCCAAGGTTCGGGCTGGAGATGTAAATTCTCTTGAAACTGCTCTCAACAGCGTTCGGGATACTGTCATATAAAGCGAGGCTGGCAGTCCTTTGTCAGAAACATCAGCAATAATCATGCCGAATCTGCCGTCACCGAAGGGGATAACATCATAAAAATCGCCGCCAACCTGGCGGGCGGTTTGCCATTCCACCGCCAACTGGTAGCCAGGGATATCCGGTAGTTTTTCCGGAAGGAAGGTTTTTTGGATCCTGCGCGCCAGGTTAAGTTCCTGTTCCGTTTGGCGGCGTTGCTGTTCAATCATGCGCAGGCGGCGGTTTTGAAATACCAGCGCGATTTGCCCTGAAGCCCGCTTGAGATAATCAATTCTTCTGTGGTTGAACTTGAATTCCTCGTCACAGGTCAATAGGAGCCCGTAATACTCATCGCCAATTTCAAGGGGGAAAGCCTGGGTCTTCAATTGTTGAAAAGTTCGCGAACCCAAGTTGGTCTCACTTGTTTTGCAGAACAGTTCGTTCCAAGGGCTGGATTTGCCCAGGTTGTTGATTACACCATCGATTTCACCTTCGGGGATTTGAATATCTGATTCCCCTTTGAGATAGCGATTCTCAATGTCGCGAATAAAGTTTTCAAGCAGAATATAGGTATGAGCATCTTGCTGATAGCTAAGCAGTGCCAGCCCTTCCATATCGCACTCTGTAATGATTCGCATGCAAGCAGCATCAAGGGCAGCCCCAAAGGTTTCGGCTTGTGACATGATGTTGCCCAACTCAAGTAAACGTAAGGAAAGTCGGTTCTCTTCCTTCTTTTCCTCAAGCATCTGGATATTTTGGAGGCTGATCGCAGCTTGCTGTGAGATCCCTTTGAGGATATCAAATCGCTCTTTTTCCAAAACCTCTTCAGGCTCTGCCTGCGTATAGGCATCATTGCTGAGGTGGAGCAAATAACCAAGAGTTTGATCCTGTGTTTGCAGAGGGAAAGCGAGGACTGTGCCGTTTTCAATCAATTGAGGTAACAAGTGAATTAATTCAGGAAAATCACCAGCACGTGCAACCGATAGTTGTGGAACCAGGTCGGTAGAACCAATTAGTTCTTTACGGTTGAAGTAAAGGGGAAGAGCAGTAAACGGACATAGAATCTGTGGGCAATGGAGGTTGGGCAGGCTGATCGTATCCTTTTGCTCAGTCTCCAAGACAAGTCCCACAGCGATTCCACCAATCAACTCAATCAGGATCTGTCCTATCTTGCTCGTCAGTTCTTCCAGGTTTGTCAGATTTTTAGTCTCTATCGCCAAATCGAGCAAGATGGATGTTAGCCAGGCTTGTTTAACTTTTTCACCTTCAACCCGCTGCTTGTCCAAAGCAGTGCCGATGTAGTCAGCGAAAGTAGAACAAATATTGACCGAATCCGGTCCATAACGCCCAGCAGAACTGGCGTGAAAGGTCAATACTCCATATTCTTGCTGATGGTAACTGACCGGGGAAGCCACGGCCGAGAAATCGGACGGCAAATTCAACTGCTCCTGAACAGGGTCGCTCAACACGTCAGCAGGTTTCAATATTCCATTTTCCTGGCTGGATACCTGGGAAAACCAAACACCCTGTTCAATTTTCTGAAGCGGTTCTGCTTGACACAACTCGGGTTGCCTGCACCAGGAATCGCTCAAAGTCAATCCCTCTTGTTTTGAGTTTTTTCGCCAGAATCCAATAAATTCCACCGGCAAGATGGTCGGGATTTGATCGATAACGTAACAAACTAATTCTTGCAGGTCAACATTGCGGGAAATCTTTTCGGCGGTCT
>LSQX01082538.1_pt2 | contig 11266 bp, 11 predicted proteins | sample 654561 | NCBI WGS metagenome assembly LSQX01 (sample SAMN04489861, study PRJNA283612) | anaerobic digester metagenome | isolation source: 4 biogas reactors fed with cattle manure at either 37C or 55C with and... | place: Denmark: Kongens Lyngby | collected 2014 | reverse complement strand
ATAGCAGTTGAGGTTGAAATGCTTAAAAACTTCTATAGAGCTGAATCTGAGCATCAAGATTACTTGGTGAAAAACCCGAGTGGCTATTGTCATATCGATTTTTCATTAATTAAAAAGGAAGAACTAAAATAAACCTCTATAAAGAATAGAGGTGACTATGTTAAAAGTAAGAGATTTAACGAAATACTATGGACAACACAGAGCGCTCTCTGAGTTGTCTTTTTCTTTATCAGCCACAGATATACTAGGCATTCTAGGTCCTAATGGAAGTGGTAAAACTACATTGTTTAGGTTGTTATTAGGTTTAATTCAGCCTAATGATGGCTATATTGAAATTCCTAGTCATAAAAACCAGAGTCTATATTTTGGCTATTTACCAGAAGAAAGGTCGGTGTATAAAGACATTAGTGTCAAGGAACAGATTGTTTATTTAGCACAATTAAAAAAAATGAAACTAAAAGACATTGAAAAAGAACTTAATTATTGGTTATATCGCTTTGATATGCTGAAAGTCAAGAACCATTACATACGAGAACTTTCCAAGGGTAATCAACAAAAGGTTCAGTTTATATGTGCCTTGATTCATAAACCTAAGATCCTGATACTGGACGAACCTTTAACGGGGCTTGATGCAGCTAATGTTACCTTGTTTAAACAAATTATGCTGGAACAATCAAAAATGGGCAAAGCTATTCTACTGGCTAGCCATCAATATGAGGAAATCGAAACCTTTTGTAATCAAGTGCTCCTGTTAAATAAAGGTGAAACATCATTAAAAGGAGATTTACGAGATCTAAAACATGAAGATGGCCGAGTCGTTGTTACGTTGGATGATGATCAACAACTTCAGTATAAATATTTGGATGGCTTATTAGATATTAAAAAAGAAGGGAACTACACAGCCTACACCTTTGAAGATCGTTATAGTGCAGAAATCTTGGTGAATCAAGCAAGCAATCCGACATGTAAGATAGAACCAATTGGTCTAAGACGGTTAGTGGAGGAAAATGTATGATTAATCTTGTTTTATTTTCCCTGAAAAGACGATTTGTTAATAAAACCAACAAAGTCTTATTAATATTACTTGTTTGTTTAAGTGTTTTTGGTTTATTCTTTGACCAGATTGTTGAATTCTTTTCATCTGATGATCAGACAACCCTAATTCGCTTAGAGAATATTGATGAAAATCAATTTCTTCTCAATGCACTACATATTGAGGTGGATGAGTCGTCTAGCTTATCAATCTCTAGAGTGGATAATAACTTCTTAATTGAGAGTGAATCAATCTTATCGGATATTGAAAAGATTGAGCTTGAATCACTAATTTATCCTTATTATCAAGCACAATTAGATCCAAGCATTCAAGAAGTCTTAATTAACTATCGTCACCCTGAGATTGAATACAAAACAACCACACAGGAAAATTATCAACAGAAGCATGATAACTTATTCATGGTTATCACAATGATTTACTTTATGATGATTGGCTTTGCGGGGATGTTAGCCCAGGAAGTAGTAGCTGAGAAAACATCCAATATCTTAGAAATGATTGGGACGAGTGTGTCATTAAAAACTCATTACTATTCTAAGATTATCATTGGTTGGTTATCAATTTTGGGTCAGTTCGTTTTTGTGGGATCTGTCTTTGTTGGTGTTCTCTTGTTAAGAGTTTTATTTGATAATGGTCGTGGTTTATTACAGTTACTAGCAAAGTATAATTTTATAGATGCGCGCTATACCACAATCACATCAATGATCAAACAATTTCTTAGTAATACCAGTTCAATTACAGATTTACTGATATCACTTGTTTTCCTATTTATTGGAATATTGATTATTCAATTGATTCTTGTAGTAGTGTCTACCGGTGTGTCAAGTGTTGAAGAAGCTGGAGCTTTACAAAATCCATTTTATATTGGCTTACTATTTATGTACTATGGGGCCATGATTTTAAACAATTCAAGTTCAATGACATCTGGATGGGGTTTCTTTTTATCATTTCTTCCGGTTTTTTCGATGATCTTTATGCCTTCAAGAATTATGATTTATCCTGTGAGTAATTTCCAAATATTATTTGCTTTAATAATAAATGTTTTTGTTTTAATGTTTGTGATTAAACATGGCGAAAAAATTTATATTAACAATGTTTTGAACTTTAGCAGACGACACATTGTGAAAAAATGATCGTGTTGTGATTTAATGAAAATATTGTACAATCGAGATTCGTCCAATACGTCCTTAACTATTTGTCATTACCAAATTGAAAAACCACTTGTGAAAAAATCAAAAAATAAGTTAAAGTATATTAACTTTAGGTGTTGACAAACTTTGTGAGGTTAATATAATTAAGAACGTGAACAAGGGAGGAAATATCCAATTATGAAAAAACTCGTTCTATTATTAATTGTTGCTCTTATCGCATTGACATCGTGTTCAAGCGGTGGTGCAGCAGGTTCAAAGAAATATTCAGTCGGTTCTTACAGTATAACAAGCCCTATTGCAGATCGTAATAAAGTGAATGGTGAAAAAGTTCAAATGAACACAACCTTTGCGACGGTATTAATGGCAGATGGTAAAGTAGTTAATGTAAGTATTGATACAGCACAAACAGATGTTGTGATTGATGAAACAGGAAAAGTTACACTTCCAGCAGAAACACCTACCAAGAACGAAAAGAAAGATGCATACAATATGAAGAGTGCATCTGAAATCGGAAAAGAATGGTACGAACAAATTGATGCATTAGAAGCAGCACTTATTGGAAAAACTGTTGAAGAAGTTCAAAACTTTGACTTAACAGAAAACAACACTGTTGCTGATGCAGACCTAGCATCTTCAGTTTCTATTACAGTTAATGGTTACTTAGAAGTTGTCGCGCTAGCAATGGAGAATGCTAAAGAAGTTGAAGGCACTGTTGCACAAATCGGTTCTGCGGTAGAAACAGCGGTTTCTGATCGAGCAGTAGCTGATGGCAATCCTGGCAGAGTTCAATTCAATTCGACATATGGACATGTTGTCTTAGATGCCGATGGAAAAGTAATTCAAGCATTTGTTGACGTCGCTCAAAANNGTCACTGTTGGTATCAATGATTATCAATCAATTGTTACTAAAGCATCAGAGAATGCTGTTGAAGTTAAGTAATAAACATCAATAGTAAAAAACAAGCCGAGTTTCTCATACTGAGATCTCGGCTTTTTTTGTAAGAAACTAAACAAAGAAATAATTATTCTTATTTTTGATAGTTGCTCTTTTTAAGCGCTCTAAGATTTGAAGACCGCTTTATTTTGCTAAGCTCATCCAGGTTATTCTTAAGGACCTTTTCATTAGAGTTTAAATTTTGTGGTTCATAAAATATTTCATCCTTCACTTCATCTGGAAGGTACTGTATTTTATGCCAAATGTCACTGCGTGAATAATCATATTTATCTGCCTCATCAAGTGAAACCGGAGTTAATCTAAGATAATCAGGAGTCTGAGTAGGATTTGTCCTAATGCTATGAAGTGCCCTATCAATACCAATATTAGCTGATTTAGATTTAGGAGACAGGGCTAATTCAACCACCGCATTGGCTAACATAATTCGTCCCTCAGGAAAACCAACTCTTTTAGCAGACTCAATCGCAATCAGTACCCGTGAAACAAGTTGCGGATTAGCTAAGCCAATATCCTCATACGCAATCGTTAAAAGTCTTCTTTCAATAGAAATTAAATCATTCGCCTCAATTAGTTTTGCTAAATAATATAAACTAGCCTGAACATCACTGCCTCGAATACTTTTTTGAAAGGCTGATAATGTATCATAATAATTATCACCATCTTTACTAAAAGAAATATTAATTTTAGGCGCAATACTTACAAGCCCATCATAAGTAATAATATTATCTGATGCATTTAAAGCAGCCAGTTCTAATAAATTGAGTGCATAACGTGAATCACCATTACTATTATTAACAATTAATTCTAAAGCAGATTGCTCAATTGAAAGTTCATCGTTAAATCCCTTTGGATGTTGAAGCGCTTGATTAATAATTTGAGAAATGTTTTCTTTGGTGAGCGTTTTAAACTCAATTAAATGAGTCCTTGATCTAATGGCCGGGTTAATCGCAAATAAAGGATTGGCTGTAGTAGCACCAATTAATGTAATTAAACCGTCCTCTAGATGAGGTAATAGATTATCCTGTCGATCTTTATTAAGGCGATGAACCTCATCCATAATTAAAACTAAGCCATTACTCATCTTAGCTTCCATAAAGATCCCATCCAGTTCCTTTTTATTCCCAGTCACCGCATTAAACAAGCGATAAGGTCTTTGAAGTAAGTCAGCCAAAACCATGGCAGTTGTTGTTTTTCCAGATCCCGGCGGACCATAGAAAATCATTGAAAACAATGAATCATTTTCAACCATTTTTCTTAGGATACCATCTTGATTAAATAAATGATCCTGACCCTTTATTTCATCTAAAGAAGTAGGTCGTATTCTAAAAGCTAAAGGTTCTTTCATACATCTATTTTAACCTATTTAATAAAATGTTAAAATAAGGATGATGAAAATAGTCGTTCAACGAACCTTAGAAGCCAGTGTTTTGGTCGAGAATAAACAAATTAGCTCAATACAAAAGGGTTTTTTGTTGTTGGTCGCCATTGAAAAAGATGATACAATAAGTGACCGTGAGTGGTGCGCTAAAAAAGTGAGCGGTTTACGTGTGTTTGAAGATGAAAACAACAAGCTAAATTTAAACATTCACCAAGTAAAGGGGAAGATATTATCAGTCTCTCAATTTACACTTGCCGGCAATGTCGAAAAAGGCAACCGCCCTTCTTTTACACAAGCCCAAACGCAAGAACTCGCAAAACAACAATTTGATGAATTCAACAACATGTTAAGGGCACATGGTTGTCATGTCGAAGAAGGACAATTTCAAGCAGATATGAAAGTACAATTGACCAATGAAGGTCCAGTTACTCTTATAATAGAGTCTAATGGGAGGAAATAATGGCAAAAAAATTAGATGGAAAGCAAATGGCAGCAGTCATTGTCGAAGAAGTAAAACAAGAAGTAACCAAAATTTTAAACGATAAAGAAGGAAGAGCACCGCATTGTGCCGTTTTATTAGTTGGAGATAATCAGGCCTCTAAAGCTTATGTCGCCAGCAAAGAAAAAATGTTTAAAAAAGTAGGCATGACTTCATCAGTGTATCGAATTGAAGCAGATGTTACTCAAGAACAACTTCAAGAAGTTGTGGACAATCTAAACCAAGACGAAGAGGTCGATGGAATTTTAGTTCAACTTCCGCTTCCAAAGCATCTAAACGCCAAACCAATTATTGAATCAGTAGACCCAACCAAAGATGTCGATGGGCTCACCATTGAAAATCAAGGGTATTTATTAAGAGATGAAGGCTTAAAACCATGCACACCATTAGGTGTCGTTGAATTACTTAAGCGATACGATATTCCAATCGCAGGCAAAAACTGTGTCGTCATCGGTCGATCTGATTTAGTCGGACGTCCAGCAGCCATGTTAATGTTAAAAGAAAATGCGACAATAACAATTACCCATTCAGGTACAGAGAATCTTAAAGAACACACCCAAACAGCAGATATCTTAATCGTCGCTATGGGCAATGCTGGCTATATCGATGAGTCATATATTAAAGAGGACGCAGTTGTAGTCGATGTCGGAATACATCGAGTAGACGGAAAAATAGTCGGTGATGTCACTCAAGATGCATTTGATAAATCATCTTATTACACACCAGTACCAGGAGGTGTTGGTCCTATGACCATCGCAATGTTAATGTCCAATACCTTACTAGCCTACCAAAGGAGAGTCAATGCAACCCAAAGTTTATGATTTAGGTGATATTGTTCAAATGAAGAAACCTCATCCGTGTAAGCAATCCCCTTATTTTGAAATTGTTCGCATGGGTGCAGATATAAAGATTAAATGTCAGGGCTGTGGAGCTGTGATAATGTTTGATCGTTATGAGTTTAATAAAAAACTAAAAAAAGTAATTGAAAGAAAATCAGAGGAAATAAAAGAATGAGTTTAACAGCAGGAATTGTTGGTCTGCCAAATGTAGGCAAATCAACATTATTTAATGCGATCACTGAGTCGAGTGTGGAAGCTGCCAACTATCCATTTGCGACAATCGATAAAAATGTTGGCGTAGTTGAAGTAAAAGATAAAAGGGTCGATGATATCGCAACCCTTTTTCACCCTAAAAAGAGTATTTACACATATTTTGAATTCACCGATATTGCTGGTTTAGTTAAAGGTGCCAGCAAAGGAGAGGGATTAGGAAATCAATTTTTGGCCAATATCAGAGAAGTGGATGCTATTTGTCATGTCGTTCGCTGTTTTGATAGTAGCGATATAACACATGTCGAAGGACGTATTGATCCTATTGAAGATATTGAAATCATTGAATTGGAACTTCAACTAGCAGATCTTCAAACTGTGGAAAATAGATTATCAAAAGTAGAGAGAAAAGTTAAAAACACGAATGATTCTGAAGCTAAAATGGAATATAACTTACTTAAGAAGGCTCAAGACCTCTTATTATCAAATAAACCAGTTTCAATCTTAGAGAGAAACAAAGAAGAGGATGCATTGTTAAAAGGTTTCCATTTACTAACAGACAAACCTGTTATTTATGTCGCCAATATAGATGAGCAGTATGTATCAGATCCACATGAAAGTGACTATTTTAATCAAGTAGAAGCTTACGCCATTGAAAGAAACTGTCCAATAGTTGCCATCAGCGCTCAAATGGAACAAGAACTTTCAACCTTAGAGGAAGAAGAAAGTCAAATGTACCTAGAAGAGATGGGTGTGACTGAATCAGGATTAGATAAAATTGTAAGAACTTCATATAATATTTTAAACTTAAAAACTTTCTTTACAGCCGGAGAACAAGAAGTAAGAGCCTGGACCTTCCATGATGGAATGACTGCTTCAGAATGTGCAGGAGTCATCCATACTGATTTTCAGAGAGGTTTTATCCGTGCAGAAACATATGCCTATGAAGACTTAATGAATTATGGAAGTGAACTCTCAATCAAAGAAGCAGGCAAACTTCGCCTGGAAGGAAAAGAGTATAAAGCACAGGATGGCGACATCTTTCATTTCCGTTTTAATGTATAATTAACGATTTTTTAAGCAATAGTGAAAAAAAGAACAAAAAACCTTCCAAAACCATTGACAAATGTAAGGGCTTTTAGTATATTGTCTGTATATGAACTACCATTCAGATGAACGAACGTTCATGTTATTCTGTTTATATGGGGAAAGGGTGAAATTGTGAATTTAGAATTATTTTTAATCGTTTTAATAAATAGTCTCTTTGATGCGGCAGTGCTGGCACTGGCAACCTTCGGGATTACTTTAATCTTTAGAACTTCAAGCACGACCAACTTTGCGCAAGGGTCAATCGCTTCGTTTTCGGTTTATATCGCATTTATCATTTCAAACTCAATATACAGTACCTTAGATCCAAGTGTTGTCGATGCCTCAGCATGGTGGGTCTTTTTGGTATCCGTAGCAGTCAGTTTGTTATTTGGATTCCTATTAGGACTTATTGTTGATGTTGTCTTAATAAGAAACGCCAAAGACATTACACCAAGAGGGAAACAAATGATTACAATGGGACTAATTCTAGTCTTTGCGTCATTAATCGATATTATCTTTGGTGTATCTCCAATGAAGATGAAAGAACTATCATCTCAAAACTTAAACGTTAGTTTTAGTCAATTTGTATTAAATATTCCAATCCATAAAACGGTAGCTATAGTTGTCGCATTGATAGCATTAGCTGTATTATTTATAGCCTTAAGAAATACAAAATGGGGTCTTGGTGTACGCGCCACAGCCGCCAATGAAACAGTCGCCTCAATGATGGGAATAAATACCCATCTCATAACAGCACTTAGCTGGGGACTTGCTGGAGCCTTAGGCGCCTTAGCAGCAGCTTTCTATGCACCATTTGCAGGAAACTTAAATCCAAACCTGATGGGCAGTATCCAGGTCAATGGCTTCTTAGCACTCATATTAGGCGGTGCTTCAACCTTCTATGGTCCTGTTGTCGCGGCCATCATAATTCCTTTCTTAAACAACTATCTAGCCGTACCATTTACAAAGTGGTCTAGTGTACTGGTTTATGCAATTGTCTTATTGGTAGTATTATGGAAACCAAATGGACTCTTTGGTAAGAAAGTGATTAAGAAGGTGTAAATATGAGACAATTTAAAAATCAATTACCAGCTCAGTCTCCTGATGCCAAAAAACGCGAACAAATATTCAGACATCCTTATTTAAGTTTTATTTTATTAGGAGTCATTTTAATCTTAATTCTTTTAATGCAAACAAACGGATTCTTAGACATCGCCAGTTTTAGGGCAATCGGAGTTACATTAATTTATTTTGTAGCGGCTCTAGGATTTACATTGTTACTCGGATATTCAGGCCTAAACTCATTAGGAACAGCAGGCTTTATTGGACTTGGATCCTATTTAGCAGGATTACTTATTGCGAAACCAGGATATGACAACTTTGGTGAACTAATTGCTTACGGACTAGACATCGAACCGATTATTGGTTTAATGATTGGTATTTTAGTTGCGATTGTTATCGGTGGTGTAGTCGGCTTTATTTCATTAAGAATTGAAGGTCTATACTTAGCCATTGTAACCTTAGGACTTTCCGAAATATTTGTAGAAATATTTAGAAACTTAGGAAAATTCACAGGCGGAGTTGATGGCCGAATCGTTAATAGAGGATCATATCCTTCATTATTTGGTGTTTTTCCAGTTACTCGTGAAGTTGCCTTTATTATCTTAGCTGTTGTGATTGTGGTGGCGATGATCTTTGTTGTCAACTTAATTAAATCTCCAACAGGTCGCGCCATGTTAGCGCTTAAAAACTCAAGTTCAGCAGCTCAAGCGATGGGTGTTTCTATGTTGAAATATCGTCTAACAGCCTTCGTCCTAGCAACAGTCTTTGCTGTTGTTGCTGGTTATATGTATATGTTATTTTATCAATCGTCCTATGCCGATATTTGGACCTTGTCACTGTCTCTGAATATCTTAGCTGCGGTTGTTGTTGGTGGAGCCTTTAATGTATGGGGAGTTTTTGCGGGTACATTCTTAATCTTTGGATTTGACCTAGCAATCCTTCAAAACATTCAATTCTTTCAACAAAACTCAAATGCCTCCATTATCTTCAGCGGTGCATTGATTATATTAGTAGTCATGTTTTATCCCGGAGGAATTTCCCAAATGTTAGTTAATATTAAGAACTGGTATAACGAACGCCGATCTAAGAAATCGACTAGAAAGGATGCATATGCAAGAGATTCTGAGCTTAAACAAAAACAAGAAAAATTCATTAGTGAACAAGCTGCGAAAATTGGAAGATAAACAAGTTAAATTAGAAAACAGAATTCCTTATCTAGAAGAAAAGATGAATAAACGTCATCAACATCAGATTGATAAACTAGACTATAAGCAGAAACAAAAATTGCTCATCTTAGAACAAAATGCTTTAGGTAAAGAATACTATGAGTATTTAAAAGACGAAAAAATCCAAGAACAACGTCATGATTTATATGGAAAACTTCAAGAAGCACAACAAGAAGTAGACAAACTTGAGCAACAACAAAATGAACAAACAACTGCCCTAACACGCTTAGATGCTTTCAAAGTTAACATTGAAAACACTCGTAATGGATTAGGCGCAAACAAAATAACAAACCAAAGCAACATTATTTTAGTTGATGATGATTCAGTAGAATCCTATGAAAAAGACATCATTAAGAAACTAGAAGGACATCGTGACAGCTTACAAGTTGAGATCACTAAAACTCAAACAGCTCTTGACCAACTTGTCAGAGAAGAGCGCGATGAATCAAGTTTATATCGAAAATATGAAGATGAAGTAGCTGACTTTATTCACGGCTACTCATTAGTCAATGATTTATTAGGAGTCATTGTGGCTGATGGCGAATTACCAACTTTTAGTCAAACTGGTGAAGTAAGTTCTAATTTAAAGAAAACAAGCCAAATTCTTGATGAAGCTCTTTCTGAAGTGAATAGACAAAAAGCATTAATTGAAGAAAAACAAATTAGTGATGAAGAAGTATCAACACTTAGAAACACACATGAACAAAAGGTAAAAGAAATCTTTGATGCATATGATGAAGTTGCCAAGTCAATCGAAGTTGAATTTTCTGAAGATAAATATGAAGCATGGCAGAAACAACACAATACATTAAATGTAACAGGCTCAGCACAACAAATTGTTGAATCAAATAAAAAAGAATATGATCGTCAACAAGCATTAGCTGATGAGGAAATGAATAAACTAGTCACTTCTTTAAATGAACAGAAGCAACAAAAGATTGACAGTGTTGAACCTAAGATTAAATCACAACTACAAGACCTTGATAAAGAAATTGAGGAAGTGAAGAAAGAAATCGACCAAGAAACAGGCCAAACTGTTAATAATTTGAGAAACAAAGCAGACCAGCTTACCAATCCTCAAGAACAAACTCAGTTTAAACAAGTCCTTGACATGGTTGATAACCCAGAAGACAACACACAGTTATTTGTATCCAATTTAACGATGCAATTTGGTGGTCTGAAAGCTGTTAATGATCTTTCATTCCATGTTAATCGTAATGAAATTTATGGTCTCATCGGACCGAATGGTGCCGGAAAAACAACCGTCTTTAACTGTATTACACAATTCTATAAAGTTACAGATGGAACAATGTTATTTAAAAACGATCAAGGTCAATTAATTAACTTAACAGACTATAAAGTTCATGAAGTCATTGAACATGGAATAGTTCGTACTTTCCAAAATATTGAATTAATTGGTGAAATTTCTATTCTTGACAACATGTTGGTCGGAGCTCATTCAAGTTACCGCACTGGATTCTTTGAACACCTACTCCATTTACCAGCACTTCAAGCGGAGGAGTTTCAAAAAAGAACAAGAGCTCTACAAATATTAGAAAAATTAGGCTTAAGTGATGTTCAAGACCAACAACCCGTCGGCCTGCCGTATGGTGTTTTGAAGCGCATTGAACTTGCTCGTACCTTAATGTTAGAACCAAAACTAATCATTTTGGATGAACCAGCAGCTGGTCTAAATGAAGCTGAGACTCTTGAATTAGCAGAACTTATTCGCGATATACGGGATACATTTGATGTCACTATCTTCTTAGTTGAGCATGATATGGGCTTAGTTATGAGTGTCTGTGA
>LSQX01100898.1_pt1 | contig 11267 bp, 5 predicted proteins | sample 654561 | NCBI WGS metagenome assembly LSQX01 (sample SAMN04489861, study PRJNA283612) | anaerobic digester metagenome | isolation source: 4 biogas reactors fed with cattle manure at either 37C or 55C with and... | place: Denmark: Kongens Lyngby | collected 2014 | reverse complement strand
AAAAACTCGCATCTGCTGACAGTATCAGGCTGAATGCCGGCGATGCCACCGGACTGGATGCAATGCAGTCATCACTGGAGGCCAGGGCTTACCAGGCTGAAGTGATGCAAAGCCTTGCAGAAATGCAGAACAGTGGAATGGATCTTATGAAACTGCAGGGAAAAAAGTTTTCAAACAGTCTTGATATGGCTGCCGGAGATTTCCCTGATGCCATATACCATTTCAGTATTGACGATCTTATGGAAAAGGCTTTTGAGAATCGCAGCGAATTGCTGATTGCAATGAAATCCCGGGAAATATCGGAAAAAAACCTTAACCTGCTTAAAGCAAACAGAGCATTTGAATTCAACATTGAAGCGGGATATTCATATAATTCTATTGTTTTAAATGAGATAGCCCCTGCACCTGCCTTTAATGCAATCAGCGCCGGTCTCTCCTTCCCGATCAAATTCTCCGGAATGAACCGTGGAGAAATAAGGGCTGCCGAGGCTGAAATACGGCAGAGCCAGGAGTTACGCAATGAGACAGAGCTTGAGATATACACCGAAATGATGCAGGCTTACAACAACTTCATCACCCAGGCCAGAAGAGCAGAACAGTTCAGCAAGGGCCTTGCCGAAACTGCGGGTAAAATACTTCAGGGACGCATCTATGCTTATCAGAGGGGGGAGACAGGCCTGGTGGATGTGTTAAATGCCCAGAAGACATATATGGATATGCAGCTGAATCAACTGGAAACCAGGTTTGAATATACTGTTGCACTTATCGAAGTCGAAAGGGCAGCCGGTATATGGGATATTGCCGAGTGAATACCCTGAAGCAAAAGCATACGTAAATATAACAACAGGTAAATATAACAACAGGCCGAACCCGGCTGCTTTTCAGAAACTGAGCTTCTCCTTCGTTTCACCGCAGCCAAGCATCATATTTCCGAAATACGGATTGCGGATATTCTCATCCTCACTGAGCCAGTACCCTCCCCTGTTGTTGTCATACATCGGACAGTACTGGTAATAGACAGTCTTTCCCGCCAGACCGAAAGCCTTTATACTGATATAAAGATTATCACTTACAAGCTGAAAGCCCTTACGCTGCTCCTCCAGGCTGCCGGATCCTGACAATACGGAAAGGCCTCCGGCAATTTTGTCCGACAGCTCCATCCATTTTACATGATCATCACCTGTCAGCAGACTCATATCCACCATCCTAAGTGCCTGCCGTAGTCCTGCCGCCTCCCGTCCTGCACCGGCCGGATCGTCAAGTACCAAAGTATTCTTAAGCAGCAGGTAGTGCTCCAGCACATCCGTGAGCTGCCTGGCAAAAGCCTGGTTTACAAGCCCGGTCTTCACTTCACTCATGCTGCCGCCGGAAATGACCATAGCATGCATGTCATGCTCCCCGCCCCGCCCTGAACTCCCCGGGACTTCCCCTGGCCCGCCGCTCTCAGCCCGGTTCATCATACTGGGCTTGCCTTCAAGCTGGGCAGCTGCGTCCACGCTGAAGGTGCCGCGTGTGACTATCTCCTCCCCTTCCGACAGCCCTTCGCTTATAACATAAGCATCCTTCAGCGCCGGTCCCAGCTTTACTTCCCTGAGTCTGAAAACCGGTTCATCCGCCACAGGATCCCTCACATATACGATTGATCTTTTGCCTGTCCAGAGCACGGCAGACTTCGGAACCACGATGCTGTTGCGGTATTCCTTCAACTGAGAAACAAGTGTTCCGGTGGCAAACATTCCGGGCTTCAGCATTCCTGAACGGTTGTTCACATCCACCCTGATGCCGGCAACGCGGGTTCGGGGATCAATAAGAGGGTCAACAAAGGCAACCCTTCCTGAAAAATTCCTCCCCGGAACTGCCTCAACAGTGAATCCCACCTGTTGTCCAGCTCTTATAAACGGGAGATCAGACTCATAGGCTTCCAGCATAAGCCATACCTGCGACAGGTCTGCTATGTCGTACAGTACTGTGCCGCGTGATATGTAATCACCATTGCTCACCCTGCGGGAAATCACACTTCCTGAAGTATTTGACACCACAACAAAATTACTTATTATCGTTCCGGAACTCTCAATTGCCGAAATCTGGTCCTCAGTAAGCTTTAGCTGCCGCAGCTTTTCCCTTGACGCCTCATATAACAAAGGCTGTATATCCCTGGTCCGGGCTGTCTCCAGCAATTCCTGCTGGGCAGTCACCAGTTCGGGCGAATATATTTCAGCCAGGTTCTGACCTGCAGCAACCGTTTCACCGGTAAAGTTCACGAATAATTTTTCTATGCGGCCCGAAACATGAGAAACCTGACTTTGAAGCAGCCGTTCATCAAGCTGTACCCTGCCGTAAAGACGGACCTCTCCTGCCGGGTTTCCGGCTTCAGCCTTTGTTGTAAGCACATTGGCCAGCTCCGCAGCTTCCACGGAGAGATGGACGGCATCATGATCCGCATGAGCTGCAGAAACGGAAACAAGCGGTACAAGATCCATCCCGCATATGGGGCATTTTCCCGGTTCAGTCATTCTTATCTGCGGATGCATCGAACAGGTCCATATTTCAACTTTTTCCGCTTCTGTATGCTGATGTCCGGCAGTTTTATCATGTCCGCCGGAATGAAATAACACCCTGCCAAGCAGTATGCCGAGCAGCAACAACAAAGCGTAAACCGGCCACCTTCCTGAAAATATTCCATGAAATAATTTCCTCTTCATTCTTTTGTATTTTTTTGATTTTCCCTTACTGCCATCAAACGCATCAGCCAAGCCCCTGCCGTGTTCAGATCCGTGACAGCCCCAAGCTGCATCAGCTCATAATCCAGCGTCTGCTGAACAACGCGAAGGACGTCTGTCAGTGAAACAGAGGATACTGAAAAGTTTTTAAGCATTATCTCAAGTGTTTTTGATGCAAGCGTATATTGTTCATCATAAACATCCATTCTTTGCCGTGCATCCTGGTACAGCTGAAGCGCAGCATACCATTCCGCGGTAAGCGAACCGGATACCGCCCGGTAGTTCTGTGAGCCGGCCCGGCTCAGGAGTTCAGCCTCTTCGCGCATGGCAGCATATTTTTTTCTGTAAACGGGAAGGGTGAGCGAAACCATTGGCATGATCATATCTTTTCCGTTCATTGATGAAGCTGCCATATCACTCCTTCCGATTACTGAATAAGCCAGTCCAAGGCCAAGCATGGGATAACCCATGCCAACAGCCATTTTTTTCCTTGCCCCGTAGGATTCTGTTTCCAGACTGATCATCCTGAGAACCGGGATATTGTTATTCCCCGGCTCAGAAAAACGGGGCATAATCAGCACGAGGGTGTCACGGGGCAGAACCTCCCCGGTATGAACATCACTGGCCGGCGGCCTGTCAAGATAACTGTTAAAAAGGGCAAGGGTTGATTTTTCACGATTCCCCAGACTTGCAATACGGTTTCTGAGATCACCCTCCTCAATGCGTATACGGTAAAGATCAGTAAGTCCGCCAGTCTCACCCTCAGCTCCTGTTGCCGCTGCCTTATACCTGACAAGTGAAAGCTGCTCAATCTGCCTGAGTATCTCCATATTCTTTTCCGAGATGGCTGTCTCCCGCCGTAGTCTGAAAAGTTCGTACCATACCCTTTTGACATCATAGACAAGCTGCAGTTGCGAATCAATGTACTCCTCATGCTTAGCAAGGGACAGCAGTCTCATCTCATTTTCTGCATTCCTCAGGACACCAAACCACGGAAACATCTGCATCAGCCGCAGATCAGCATACTGCCTGCCGTCAACAAGCTCCATAGGCGAAAAAAACAGTCCGGCGTCCAGCTGAGGATCAGGCAGAACTCCGGCCTGTACTGTTTTTTTCAAATAAACTTCATACTCAGTGAGCTTTTTTTGTACGGAAGGATTGTTTGCAGTTGCAAGCTCAATGTATTTTTCAAGAGAATCCACCTGAGAAAATATTTTAGCAAAAGGAAACAAAAGGAGATAAGCGGAAACAAACAGGACAAAAACACAGTTTTTTCCTGAATTCATGAACCTCCGCCCTGCCTGGTTTTCTGAAATATTTTTTTCTCCTTTCTGCATAACTCATTGTAATTAATTCATCTGTCGGATTTCTTCCTGTCCTGCTGAAGCGCTGATCTTTGATACTGCTCTTTCTCTCCAGACAGCCTGAAACAGAGGAACGACAAAAATTGTCATCACCTGTATAAGCATACCCCCGAAAGCCGGTATTGCCATGGGAACCATTATATCCGAGCCCTTCCCCGTTGAAGAGAGTACAGGCAGCAGTGCTATCACGGCAACCGCGGTGGTCATCATTGCAGGTCTGACCCGCTTTTTCCCCGCATCAAGCACCGCCTTCCTCACCTCATCAACAGTAGCAGGCTGCCTCTCCTCAAAAACCTGGTGTATATACGTACCCATCAGAACCCCGTCATTCGTTGCAATACCGAAAAGGGCAATAAACCCGACCCATACTGCAACACTCAGATCAATGGTGTGCATCTGAAACAGTTCACGCATATTCATTCCGGCAAGCTGGAAATTCATAAACCAGTCCTGCCCGTACAGCCACAGCATGATAAATCCTCCGGCAAATGCCACAAACACTCCGGAAAAATGAATAAATGAAGCAGTAATCGTTCTGAATCTCTGATAGAGCAACAAAAGAATAACTATCAGGCTCAGGGGTATCACCACTGACAATCTTTTGCTTGCCCGGATCTGATGCTCGTAGTTGCCGGCAAACTTATAGCTTACCCCGGCAGCCAGGTCAATCTCTCCTGAAGCTATTCCCGCCCTGAGAATTTCATCTGCCTCATTGACCACATCAACTTCCGCCTTCCCTTCATGCCTGTCAAAAATCACATAGCCGACAAGGAAGGTGTTCTCACTCTGTATCATCTGGGCACCTTTTGTATATTCAACATCCGCAACAGCCCCGAGCGGAACCTGGATACCTCCAATAGCCGGTATCAGAATCTTCTTAAGGTCTTCCGGATTGTCCCTCAGCTCACGTGCATAGCGCACCCTCAGGGGAAAGCGTTCACGGCCCTCAACAGAAGTAGAGAGGGACATGCCGCCTACTGCAACCTGTAACACCTCCTGCAGCTCACTGACCATAATGCCGTATCTTGCCATGGCCTCCCTTCTGATCCTGATTTCTATATACGGGGCGCCAACAGCACGATCGTAAAAGACCGTTGAGGGATTGACTGAAGGAACATCCTTCAGGGCTTTTTCAAACTGCAGACCTGCATGCTCAATTGCCGTAAGATCGGGACCATAGACCTTCAGGCCCATGGGAGCACGCATTCCCGTGGAAAGCATCACCAGCCTTGTTTCAATGGGCTGCAGCTTAGGGGCAGAAGTCAGTCCCGGTATAGCTGTTGCTTTTACTATTTCCTTCCATATATCATCGGGTGATTTGATCCCGGGTCTCCACTGGCGAAAATAATCACCCTTTTTATCAGGTATCAGACTGTCGGCCGGAACAAGTCTGAACTTGTCCTGCCCGGGGTTATATTTCAAATCCCCCTTCAATAAGAAATTTCCCTTACGGTCAGTCCTGAACCGCAGCCTGCGTCCGTTTTCATCAAGAATATATTCAGGCCGGTAATTGATGGTATTTTCAAACATCTGCACCGGCGCCGGATCAAGGGCAGAATTGACCCTTCCCCACTTGCCCACGGCTGCTTCAACTTCAGGGATTGCAGCAACCCGCCTGTCAAGGATCTCTATATATTCAAGGTTCTTCTCAACGCCTGTATGAGGCATGCTTGTGGGCATCAGCAGAAATGAGCCTTCATCAAGGGCTGGCATAAACTCCCTGCCGGTACCGGGAAACATATCAACAGCTCCCTGCCACAGGGCAGTATACCTTATCTTTTTCCAGCCCGCTTTTTCAAAACCGCCGGCAACAAAGCCGAAGGTTCTGTCAAAGCCCATCCAGGCAAGCAATCCGAACAACAGGGTTGCCGCCGGAATTAAAAAGAATTTCCCCTTGTTTTTCAGGGCCCATTTCAGAATATTTTCATAATAACGGACCATTGACATAAGTGCAAGGAGAATGACAGCAACTATTCCGGCAACAAAAAGGAAATTGACGAACAGGCTGTTATGCGGACCCAGCGGAAGCCATCCCTTTGCCAGGTACCAGGTTGCAAAAAGTACGGCAAGGACAATATTAATATGATCCGGGTAAGCTTTCCGCTTATTACTCCATTTACCTGCAAGGAGATTGTTGATACCTGCCGCAGTAAGTGCCAAAGCAGGCCATGCATGCCAGAGCAGGGCAATGATCAGTCCCGAGGCGACCAGAAAATAATCCCATACCCTCTTTAGGGTTTTCCTGTCAGATGTGATATTAAAAAACAGATAGACCAGCGTGGGAAGTATAACTATACCAAGAATAAATGCGGAGAGCAGGGCGAAAGTCTTGGTAAAAGCCAGGGGGTGAAACAGCTTCCCTTCCTGTGCCTGCATGGCAAAAACCGGCAGGAAGCTGACAATCGTTGTGGAAACCGAGGTGACCACGGCTCCCCTTACCTCCACGGTAGCCTCGTAAATGACTCCCAGCAGCTTTTCCCCTTTCAGTCCCCGGTTCCCGGGCATTTCCAGATGCCTCAGAATATTTTCCACATCCACTATCCCTATGTCAACCATCACTCCGATAGCTATTGCAATACCCGACAATGCCACAATGTTTGCTTCAATTCCAAACAGCCTCATCAGTATAAACGTCATAAGCACCCCTGCAGGCAACAGACCTGAAACTATCAGTGAGGCTCTCAGGTTCAGAAGCAATACCAGGATAACTATAATACTGATAAGTATCTCGTGCGAGAGGGCTGTCTCAAGAGTACCGATAGTCTCCCTGATAAGTCCCGTGCGGTCATAAAAGGGAACTATGGTCACCTTTGAAACCGTTCCGTCCGGAAGGGTCTTCTGCGGAAGACCTGCCTCCGTCTCTGCTATCTTCTCCTTAACATTGCTGATCACCGCGTAGGGATTTGAACGGTAACGGGCCACAACCACTCCGCCTACTGCTTCGGAACCCGACTTGTCAAGGCCTCCCCTGCGCGGGGCAGGTCCGAAACTGACCCGTGCAACATCCCTGATCCGTACAGGTGTGTTATCCCGTACGGCAACAACAGAAAATTCCAGATCATCAAGACTCTTGACATATCCGAGTCCCCTTATTAAATATTCGGCATTATTGAGTTCAATTGTTTCTGCACCGATATCAAGGTTACTGCTTTGTACTGCATGCATCACATCCTTTACTGAAACATTGAATGCCCTCAGGGCATCAGGATCAAGATCCACCTGGTATTCTTTGACAAATCCTCCTGCCGAAGCCACCTCAGCCACTCCCTCTGCCGATGAAAGTGAATATTTAACATAAAAATCCTGAATCGCCCTCAGCTCCTGGGGATCCCAGCCCCCGGCCGGCAGTCCGGTTTTTGGATCACGGCCTTCGAGTGTATACCAGAACACCTGGCCAAGTGCTGTTGCATCCGGACCAAGGGATGGCTGGACTCCGGCCGGCAGGGTACCCGGAGGCAGTGAATTGAGTTTTTCAAGTATCCTTGACCTGCTCCAGTAAAACTCCACATTGTCATTGAAAATGACATAGATGAATGACATTCCGAACATTGAGGTGCTGCGGACAGTCTGAACACCGGGTATGCCAAGAAGGGCCGTGGTAAGCGGATAGGTCACCTGGTCCTGTATATCGCGGGGTGACCTGCCCATCCATTCAGTCGACACAATCTGCTGATTTTCACCTATATCAGGAATAGCATCAACAGGAACGGGACTGGCAGGCAGAAAGGGGATCTTCTGATCAAAAGGCATGGTGACCAGGCCTGCCACCACAAAGATGATGAGTAACAAAAAGGCTGTCAGCCTGTTCTCGAGGAAATATTTTACCAGCCGGTTAAACATTTTTTTTATATAAAAGATTATTTCGCCGCTTTCGCGCTGACTATCTGACCGGAGATCCGGGAAATAGAACGATTAAGGATAAATAATCAGATTCGCAGAACGCAAATCTGAAACAGATAAATTTCTGATCCCTGCTTTTTACCCGGAGATAAATCCCCGGAAACAGGATCAATGGGATCAAATGCCCCGGATGATGTATAAAATGTCTGAAAATGTTGTAGCTTTTTTCCGCCCGACGGATGCGTCAGTCTGAAATATTCAGGTATGTAAATATTGTTTATACCATATGAAATGAGCTGGTCCTCACAGCAGACACTGCCAAATTCAGTCTGAAACGAAAAGGAATGTTCCTGCTCTTCCATCCCGCAGGATGCCGTTACAGCTGTGACTGATAATTTCGTGGCTGCAGGTTTCCCGCCACAGTAATGGTACCCGATGCTGACCTTCATACCTGTGAGAAACATCAGTCCGGTAATTGATATGGCAAGAACCTTTTTCATCAGTAAATAAACAGTATTCTATGCGAAATGTTCAGCAGGGCAGCTAACATAAAAGGCCATTTCCGGCAAACGGTATAATCCCTGATTCTGTTTTAATACCTGAAGCGGCCACTAAGCTGATCTTACTTTTTCTATCTTTACAGAAAACGCGGAAAAACGGTCCGGGATCGTACCAAGAAATACAGTGACATAAAAAAGGTGATTTTGATACCTGTAAAAGGATTATGACAGCTTAAAAAAATCAAAGCAACGAAACCACCACTTAAACATGGAGCTGTCATTATAAACCGGGAAGATTCCGACAAAGCGGGAAGATTCCGACAAACCGGGAAGGTTCCGACAAACCGGGAAGGTTCCGACAAAGCGGGAAGGTTCCGACAAAGCGGGAAGGTTCCGACAAAGCGGGAAGGTTCCGACAAAGCGGGAAGGTTCCCGATGAACCGGGACGGGTTCCGATTAACCGGGACGGGTTCCGATTAACCGGGACCAGGTATCTGAATATTAATATTAAATTACAGACGGATGAAACGAATTGCCAGCCTTTTACCCTTGCTCGTTGTTTTTCTCTTTACAGCCTGCTCGGAAGAACCGGATGAAATAATTGCCTGTGGTGATGACCAGGTAATTATTATTGACAGAAATAAATCCGCTGACACAAATGTGATTATTACATGGAAATGGAAAGTAAGTGAAATTGCTGACCTGCCCGGTGCTTACCAGAAATACATGAGGAGCACTGATGAATGCAAGCCGGTTGACGGTAATAAAAAGATTCTCATTGCCTCATCATCAGGAGGAGTCGTTCTGGCAGACAGGAAAACAAAGCAGAGCCTTTTTTATGCACATGTCCCCAATGCCCACTCAGCTGAATTACTGCCGGATAACAGGATTATCGTCGCATTGTCAACAGCAGAAAAAGGAAATTGCATTCAGTTATTCGATATCGGGACACCGGAAAAGATGATCTGGCAGGACAGTCTTTATTCCGGCCACGGGGTGGTCTGGATGCCCCGTTATCAGAGATTATTTGCACTGGGATATGACGAACTGCGTTCATATTCACTGAAAGACTGGAATACAGACAGTCCGGGACTGGAACCGGAAAAGAAATGGATATTGCCGGATAACGGCGGACATGATCTGAATAATGTTTCAGATACGAAACTAATAATAAGCACACACAACAGCGTATGGGTTTTTGACATACCCGGTGAACAGTTTCACGAATTTGAACCGCTCAGGGAGGTCAGAGATGTAAAATCGGTCAATTATAACGAATCCACGGGCGAACTGGTTTACACAAAAGGAGAGATAAGCTGGTGGACACATAACATCTATTCCAGGAATCCCGATAAAATATTCACTGTTCCCGGCATAGACCTTTATAAGGCAAGGGTGATATCACGCAATTAGAACCGTCCGTCCGCCGGCTCAATAACCTGCTGCCTGCCCGTCTTTTCTTGATTCGGAAGCCCCGAAATAAACATTGTTCCTTTCGTCTTTCATAATGGCCTGGTAGCCGCCGTAGCCCCCCAGGTTCCATTGTATCCTGTGTCCCATTGAGAGAAGCTTCTGAATCACTTCGGTTCTGAAACCGCTTTCCAGCATCAGAATACCGCCGTCAGTCATTTGTTCCCCGGTAGGTTCCGATGATCCGGTATGATAAATCCTGGGCGCATCCCCTGCTTCCTGCAGATTCATTTTAAAATCGATGAGGTTTATAATTATCTGGGCATGGCCCTGCGGCTGCATGTCTCCTCCCATCACTCCGAAACTTATCCATGGCCTGCCCTTGCGGGTAATAAATGCCGGGATAATGGTATGAAAAGGTCTTTTGCCCGGTGCATAAGCGTTGGGATGTCCTTCTGAAAGGCTGAACATTTCACCCCTGTTCTGAAGTACAAATCCCAGTCCTGTGGGACACATCCCCGATCCCATGCCCCTGTAATTACTCTGAATAAGCGAAACCATATTTCCGTAGCGATCTGCAACAGTGAGATATATTGTATTTCCAGCTTCAAACAATCCGGCATCAAATACCCGGGCTGCTTTTTCAGGACTGATAAGCCTGCGTCTTTCTGCAGCATATTTTTTTGAAATAAGCCGGTCAACAGGTACGGAACTGAAAAGTGGATCGGCATAATATCTTGATCTGTCTTCAAATGCAAGCTTCTTGGCTTCAGTAAAATGATGAATATATTCTGCGGATCCGAATCCCATACCTGATATATCGAATCCTTCCAGGATATTCAATATCTGAAGGGCAGCAATACCCTGACCGTTCGGAGGAAGTTCCCATATTTCATAACCCCGGTAAACCGTGCTTACAGGTTCCGTCCATTCCGAGTGATGCCGGGAAAGATCATCATAGCTGAGAAAGCCGCCCTGTTCCTTCATAAATGCCGCAATATCCCTTGCAATACTTCCTCTGTAAAATTCATCCCTGCCTCCCTTTGCGATTTTTTCCAGAGTGGCAGCCAGCAGCGGATTCCTGAATACCTCACCCTTGGCAGGCGATTTCCCGCCGGGCATATATATTTCTTTGATATTGGGATATTCCTGCAGCAGTTTTGTATTTCTTTCAAGAGACCAGGCAATTACCTCTGATACGGGAAAGCCTTCATAGGCATAGGCAATGGCAGGCTGAAGAATATCTTTCATGGGAAGTTTGCCAAACATACCATGCATCTCATACCATCCGTCCACACAACCCGGAACAGACACCGGCAATGCTCCGTACGAGGGTATAAATTCGTAGGCTTGATTTTTAAAATAATCCGGTTTCAGGGATCTTGGTGATCTTCCACTGGCATTAAGACCGAATAATTGATTCTTGTCAGCAC
>LSQX01396429.1_pt1 | contig 11268 bp, 10 predicted proteins | sample 654561 | NCBI WGS metagenome assembly LSQX01 (sample SAMN04489861, study PRJNA283612) | anaerobic digester metagenome | isolation source: 4 biogas reactors fed with cattle manure at either 37C or 55C with and... | place: Denmark: Kongens Lyngby | collected 2014 | reverse complement strand
TGGCACCGTGCGCGCCTTTGAAGCCGGGGTGATTGACGTGCCCTTCGCGCCCAGCCGCTACAACGCCGGCAAGATCATGCCCGCGCGTGACAACTACGGCGCCGTGCGCCTGCTGGACGCGGGCAAGCTGCCCTTCAACGAGAAGCTGATAGCCTTCCATCAAAAGATGATCAAGCAGCGCGCGGACGCCGAAAACCGCGGCGTATCCTTCCAGATGGTGATTGATGACATCTATGCGATCTCTAAAGGCCGCCTGGTTGGCAGGCCTCATTGATAGAAAGAAGGTAGCCCATGAAAATTACCAATGTTGTCTGTTCCAAGGGTCTGACGGGTTTCTACTTTGATGACCAGAAGGCCATCAAGGCCGGAGCGCAGTCTGATGGCGCGATGTACATCGGGGAACCGGTGACACCGGGATTTTCCAGAATCAGGCAGGCCGGCGAATCCATCTCTGTGATGATCACGCTGGAAAACGGCCAGATTGGCTGGGGTGATTGCGCGGCGGTGCAGTATTCCGGCGCCGGCGGACGTGACCCCTTGTTTCTGGCGGAAACCTTCATCCCCTTGATTGAAAATGAGGTCGCTTCGCACCTGGTGGGCCAGGAAGCGGACAGCTTCAAGCGCCTGGCGACAGAGATTGAACACCTCAAAGACGCGAATGGCAGGAAGCTGCACACCGCCATCCGCTATGGCGTCTCCCAGGCCATTCTGGACGCTGTGGCCAAGGCCAATGGCCTCAACATGTGCGACCAGATCGCCAAGGAATATGGCACCAAGGTGTCTGAAAAGACCCTGCCCATCTTCACCCAATCCGGTGATGACCGCTACAGCAACGCGGACAAGATGATCATGAAGGGCGCGCCGGTTTTGCCGCATGGCCTGTTCAACTCCGTTGCCAAGACCGGACAAAAGGGTGAAAACCTGATGGCCTATGTCAAATGGCTGACCCAGCGCATCAAGGACTATCCGCCATATGAGGGCTATCACCCCATCATCCACCTGGACTGCTATGGCACCATCGGCCAGATTTTTGGCGCGGATAACTACGTGGGCATGGCGGACTACCTTGAGGAACTGGAGAAGGTTGCCCATCCCTTCCACCTGCGCATTGAAGGCCCGATGGACTCTGACAGCACCCAGTCCCAGATGAGGGACCTGCGGGGCTTGCGCGAGGAAGTGGACCGCCGCAACATCAAGGTGGAGCTGGTCGCTGATGAATGGTGCAACACGCTGGAGGACGTCATCCTCTTTGCGGACAACAAGGCCGGGCACATGATTCAGATCAAAACCCCCGACCTGGGCTCCATCCACAACACCGTGGAAGCCGTGCTCTACTGTGAACAAAAGGGCATCGGCGCCTACCAGGGCGGTACCTGCAATGAAACAGACCGCTCCACCCAGGTGTGCATCCACTGCGCCATGGCCACCAACGCCGAACAGATCCTGGCCAAGCCGGGCATGGGCGTTGATGAGGCCTACATGATTTGCTTTAATGAGATGCAGCGCATCATCGCCCTGCGCAAGGCCGGCATCGGAACACAGCGCTAATTCGCGCTTGGAGGATTTCCCATGGATGAATTCCGCGTTTTATCAACCACTGCAATTTTGGGATATGGCTTTCCCGTCGCTTCCTTTGAAGCCGGGATGGAAAGAAACCCACACCTGATCGCCGTGGATGCCGGGTCGACAGACCCGGGTCCCTACTACCTGGGGGCCGGCGTCTCTTTCACCGACCGGGACGCGGTCAAGCGCGACCTGGAACTGATGCTGCAAGCAGGGGTGCCCAAGGGCATTCCCATCGTGATTGGCACTGCCGGCGGCAGCGGAGGGGACAGGCACCTGGAGTGGAACCGGCAGATCATCCTGGAGATTGCCAGGGAGCAGAACCTGTCCTTTAAAATGGCGGTCATCCATGCGGAAATCCCCAAGGACGCTGTGAAAGAAGCGCTCCAAGAAGGCAGGGTCAAGCCATTGAGCCCGGCGCCGGAACTGACGGATGATGTGCTGGAAGAAACCATCAGTGTGGTAGCCCAGATGGGCATTGAGCCCATCATCAAGGCATTGGACGCGGGCGCCCAGGTAGTGCTAACCGGCCGCTGCTACGACCCGGCGGTCTTTGCGGCCCCCGCGGTGCGCGCTGGCTTTGACCAGGGCCTGGCGGTGCACATGGGCAAGATCCTGGAGTGCGCCTCCATTGCGGCCACCCCGGGTTCCGGCTCTGACTGCATGTTTGGCTACCTTCGCCATGACCATTTCGACCTGGAACCGCTAAACCCGATCAGGAAGTGCAGCCAGCTGTCCGTGGCCGCGCACACCCTGTACGAAAAAACCAACCCCTACATCCTGCCCGGCCCCGGCGGCCACCTGGACTTGCGGGAAACAAAGTTTGAGCAGGTCACCGACAGCATCGCCAGGGTCAGCGGCAGCCGTTTCATCAAATCCCCAGCCTACACCATCAAGCTGGAAGGCAGCAGGCGCATTGGCTACCGCACGGTGTCCATCGCCGGCGCGCGGGACCCCATTCTGATCAATCAAATTGATGAAATCATCGACGGCGTTAAGGAGCGCGTGAAGGACAACTTCAAAAACCGCGGCTTTGAGTATGACCTGCTCTTTACCATCTATGGCCGAAACGGCGTGATGGGCAGCCTGGAACCCAAAAACCAGGTGGAAGGGCATGAGATAGGCATCATCATCGAGGCGGTGTCAGACAGCCAGGCGCACGCGGACACCATCTGCGCCGCCGCCCGCTCCACCATGCTGCACTATGGCTACACAGGCCGCCGGGCCACCGCCGGCAACCTGGCTTTCCCGTATTCGCCCAGTGATTTCCATGCCGGGGAAGTGTTTGTCTTCAGCCTCTACCACGTCATGGAAGTGGAAGACCCCTGCCTGATGTTCCCGATGGTGCTTGAGGAGGTGTCCGGGAAATGAAAAAAAACATCACGGAATTGACCAACATCATCCGCAGCAAGAACAGCGGGCCTTATGAACTGACGCTGGACTTGATGTTCAATTCCCTTGAAAACTACCGCTATGTCAGCGAACACAAGGTCATCAACGAGGAATTGATCTGCAAGCTCTACCAGATTACCCCAGACCAGATCATCAGCATCGTGCACTTTGACCCGGCCAACGCCATCAAGGTCACCATCGTCCGCCCCCTGTGCTCAGGCGACCTGGGGGAGACCGATGTCTACGGCGCGCAGCAGCATGCCCCCTTGCTGGACATCATGGTGGACCTGCCGTGAGAAGGAGCCCAGTGTGAGCCAGCTCATCAGCCAGGAACCGCTATACAGCGTCTACTTTGCCCCGCGCGGCTATGCCCGCATGATGCAGATTGGCCGCGACATCGCCCAGCGGCACCTGACAGCCTTTGATAAACTCATCGGCATCATCGGCGACGCCGGCAGCGGGAAGAGCCTGCTGATTCGCGGTATGTTCCCGGGGCTGGAGCTGACCAATGACGACAACGGCGTCAACGTGCGCCCCCTGCCGCTGCTGGACATTGACGACAGCGGGTTTTACCAGGCCCACACCTATCACATGGACGTGCGCTTTGAATCCGCCTTTACCCAGCTGCCCCAGTTGGCGGAGGCCGTTCTGATTGCCCTTGAAAAAGGCAAGCGCGTGGTGATTGAGCATTTTGAGTTGATTTATCCCCTGCTCAATTTCAACGCCGCCTTATTGATTGGCATCGGGGATGAGATTATCGTGTCCCGGCCTACGGTGTTTGGCCCGGAGCCCGATGACATCGCCAAGACCGTGTTTTCCTCCATCAAATACCGCCGCATGGCCCACACCGCGGAGGACTTGACTGAGCATGTGCTGATGGATCACAATGTTGGCAAATACACCCATGGGGATGTGCGCCGCGGCTTTTTCCTGCGCTTTGACCGTGTGGTCAGCATCGACATCCCGCAGGTTTTGGCCAAGGTGAGTGATATGATCGCGCAGGACATGCCCATCACCTACAAGGACCCGCAGCACATCTACATCGGCAGCATTCTGCACCGCTGCACCGGTCCGCGGATGCACGTCAACTCCACCGGCAAGGTGGAAAACTTCAGGTTTTTAAACGATTTGCAGTATAACGCTATGGATGAAAGCTATCTGTTGGTGGGGCTGGTGGGGAACTCAACCACCAACCTCAACCGCGACCTCAATCAGATCATTGTGGGCTAAACCAGGCGGTGCCGCAGCCACTTCCCGCTCCTGAAGCGCCACAGGAAGAAGGCGGAGCGCACGACCCAGTCCAGATACATGGCGTACCAGATGCCCTGCACCTGCAAGCCCAGGAGGTTGCCCAGGATGTAGGAGCCTAGGGCGCGTATCATGACCACGGAGAACACCGCGGCATACATCACAAAGCGGTTGTCGCCCGCTGCGCGCAGGCTGTTGGGCAGGCCGAAGGCCGGCGCCCAGAAGAAAATTGACACGCCGCAGTAGATATAGATGATTTCCTTTGTATGCGCGTAGGCTTCCGGGCTTAGGTTCAGCATTGTAATCATCGGGTCGATGAAGATGGCCACCAGGGCGCAGGTCACCACTAAGGAAGCAATGGTGGCAGCCTGCAAGGACTTGGTGGCTTTTTTGGCCTCCTCCGGGCGCCCGGCGCCAATGCACTGGCTGACGATGGTGATGGTGGCCAGGTTAATGGCGTTTGCCGGGATGCTGATGTAGGTGGAAATGGTGTTGGAGGCGGCATTGGCGGCGATCATCGCGCCGGTGTAGCCAGCAATCATCATGCCGATGACCAGCTTGCTGGTTAAAAAGATGATGTTCTCCAGGCCGCTGGGCAGGGCGACGGTCAGGATGCGCCTGTTGGTTTCAGGCAAAAAGCGCGGCTTGAGCGGCCTGGTGTAGTGGATGGGGGCATGCTGGTCCATTAAGAAGCAGGTGACCATGACAGCACCCACCAGGCGGGACAGGATGGTGGCCAGGCCGGCGCCCTGGATGCCCATGTGGAACACCCGGATGAACAGGAAATTGAGCAGAATCTTTGTGATGTTCATCACAATGGAGGTGGCCATGGACAGCTTGCTCAAGCCCTGGGCGTACAGCATGCTGATGCCGCTGTTGTACAGCGCCAGGAAGGGGTAGGAAAGGGCGGAAAGGAGCAGGTATTGCTGCGCGTAGGCGCGGATGTTGTCGTTGATTTTGGGATAGAGCAAGTGGAGGATGGGGCCGTTGAGCAACATCACCGGCAGCGCGATGATGATGGAAATCAGCAAGACCATGTAGGCGGACTGGGTGGCGGTGTTTTCAGCGCCCTTCCGGTCACGGCTGCCGATGTATTGGGCAGCGATGATGGAGCCGCCCGCCCCAATGGCAAGGAAAAGCTGGGTCAGCAACTGGTTGATGCTGTCCACCAGGGAGAAGGCCGCAAGCGCGGACTCGCTGATGCCTGACAGCAGCATTGTGTCAAACAGGCCAACCAAAACAATCATCAGCTGCTCAATGATCAGGGGGATGAGCAGCTTTCTGATGGATTTTGGCGTGAACAGTTTAGAATCTGACAATTTCGACCAGCACCTCTGCCATTTGATTCAGCGCGTTGACAGGAAGAAACTCATACACACTGTGCCAGTTGATGCCGCCGGTGCCCAGGTTGGGGCAGGGCAGGCCGCGGAAGGACAAGCGGGCGCCGTCGGTGCCGCCGCGGATGGGCTTGGCCACCGGCTCCATGCCGCAAGCGCGGATGGCTTTCTCGGCGCGCTCAATCACATGGGGAACCTTTTGAACCATCTCCACCATGTTGCGGTAGCTGTCCACGATGTTCAGCTCCACCGTGCCCGCGCCATACTGCTTGTTCAGTGTTTCAGCGGCTTGTTGCATGACACGCTTCTTCTCATCAAACAGCCTGGCGTCATGGTCGCGGATGAGGTAGTCCATCACTGCGTTCTCCTCGTTGCCCTGGATGTTGCGCAGGTGGAAGAAGCCCTGGTAATGCTCGGTCTCCTCCGGGGTTTGCTCCTTGGGCAGCAAGTGATGGTACTGCATCGCCAGCTTGGCGGCGTTGATCATCATGCCCTTGGCATAGCCGGGGTGGACATTGCGGCCTTTGATGGTAACCCTGGCGGAGGCGGCGTTGAAGTTTTCATACTCAATCTCATTCAAGGCGCCGCCATCCACAGTGTAGCCAAAGTCCGCCTTGATGAAGTCAAGCTTGAGCAGCTCCGCGCCGCTGCCGATCTCTTCATCCGGCGTGAACACCAGCCAGACATCGCCGTGTTTGATGTCCGGGTTCGCAAGCAGGATGTCCGCCGCGGACAGAATTTCCACGATGCCCGCCTTGTCATCCGCGCCCAGCACCGTGGTGCCGTCCGTGACCACCAGGTCCTGGCCGATGTAGTCATCAAGTACAGGAAATTCATCTTTGGACAACTTGATGCCCAATGAGGGGTTGAGGACAAGGTCTTCACCGTTGAAATGCGCGACACGGGGTTTGAACACACGCCCGGGTACAGCGTCGGCAGTATCTAAATGGGCAATGAGGGCAATGACCGGCTGGTTCTCCGCGTTGGCCGGGATCTTGCCATAGACATAACAGTTTTCGTCTAGGGTGACCTGCTCAACGCGCATTTCCTGCAGCTCATTTTTCAGGATTTCGGCCAGTTGCCACTGGCCCTTGGAACTGGGAGTGCCAGCGGCGTTCTCGTCACTGGTGGTGTCTATGGAAGTGAAGCGCAAAAAACGGTCCAATGCTTTGTTCATGGGTTGCTCCTTATAAAAGTGATGACATTTTCAACTTCCGCCGTCTGGCAGAACATATCAAAGGCTTGGCAGGCTTCAATCGCATAGCCGCCTTGCAAAATCACCGCGGCATCCCTGGCCTGGCTGGCCGGGTTGCAGCTGATGTACACGATGCGCTCGGGCTTTGCTTTGATGATGGCATTAAGCACGGCGGCATGGGCGCCTTTCCGGGGCGGGTCCAGCAAAACACAGTCGGCTTGAATACCAGCAGCCAGGAGGGTGGGCAGGGTTATTTCAGCGGGGCCTTCAACAAAATGGGCGTTGTCAATCTGGTTGAGCGCTGCGTTTGCCTTGGCGTCAAAGATTGAGGAGGAAAACAACTCCAGGCCATATACCTGCTTGCAGCGCTGTGCGGCGATCAAACTCATGGTACCAACGCCGGAGTAAATGTCAATGAGTGTGCCGTCCTTGGTGGGAAGCGCCTGCGCAAGGGCATAGTCATACAGTTTCTCCGCCATCGCGTGGTTGACTTGCAGAAACGAGAAGGGGGACAGCTGGAAGCGCAGGCCCAGGATGGTTTCTTCCAGGCTGCTTTGCCCGGATTCGATGTACCTTCCGGTGTTGAGGCTGTCTTCATCAAAGGCACCCTGGTTGGTAAACACCATTGATTGAAGGCTGGGCACTTTCAGTTGAAGCGCTTCAAGCAAGGCGCTTCCATCCGAGGGCAAATCACCGGTGACGCGCAAAACCAGCAGCAGCTGCCCTTCTTGGTTGGTTCGCGTGACAAGCTGTTGCAAGCTGCCTTCGGGGAGCCAGGGTGTTTTGTTCAGCTCGTCCAGCAAGGCCTGAACAGCCGCTTCCATAAAACCAGGCGCCAAAAAACAGACTTTGGTCTGAACAAACCGATTGCTCTTGTGTCCGAAAAAACCCGCTTGATATGTTCCATTGGTATACATGATTTGCCAGGTGATTTTGTTCCTGTACCGCCAGGGTTCCGCCAGGCCGATGACAGGCTTGATTGTGGTTTCAATGCCGGCGATTTTGCGCAGGTTGTTTTGTATGCCTTCCTGTTTGAACTTTAGCTGTGTTGGATAGTCCATGTGCTGGCTGGTACAGCCGCCGCAGAGTGTAAAAACGGGGCACAAAGGCGCGACACGCTGAGGTGCCGGGCTCAGCACATCCAGCAGCTTCGCCTGCCTGAAATTATTCTGTTGTTTTGTGATGGTTGCGGTGACTGTTTCACCGGGCAGTGCAAAGGGAATGAAGGTGACCTGGCCGTCCGTGCGGCAGATGCCTTCACCTTGAAAACCCAGGCTTGTGATGTTGCAGATCAGGTCCTGATTTGACATTACCAAGACAAACCTCCAACGTGTACTCTTTTTGGACTAAAACTCCTTGCCTTCGTAAATCCGGCACAGGGTGTATTTTGAGATGGCGCTGCGCTGGGACCAGCCGGCGGCCAGGCTGATGATCTCTTTGATATAGGCCGGCAGGAAGCGGTTGAACTTGACTTCCAGAATGGTCAGTTCTTCAGGCAATGGCGGCACAGTGGGCAGCTGCGGGTTGAACAGGTCGTGGGAGAAAAGACCGGTGCGCAGCTGTTTGTCAAAGGTGATGCGCACATCCTCCACCGGGTGCATGTAGGCTTCGCGCACATAGTCCACAATCACCACAGGGCGCAGGAGGTTCAATCGCATCTCTTTGAACACTTCACGGAGCAGGCCGCTGGAGGTATTCACAAGGCCGGTCGGGTCCCCGGCCATCAGCTGCTCGCACAGGTTTCTGTTGATGGTCACCTGGCGCTTGGCGATGTAGTTGTCGTACTTGCTCTTGCATTCCATGCGGATGAAGCTGTCGGAGCAATTGTAGATGCGAATGCGGTACTTGTCCCGGTTTTGTACACCGGCGATCTTATCCGCCAGGGCATCATCAAAGACCGTGTCAAAATAGAGCGAACGGATGTGGTATTCACCGTTTTCATCGCTGTGCTCGTCACGGTTCAGCACATTGCGCAAAGTGCGGGACAGCACCTCGTACTGCCCCTGGTTGATATAAAATTTCAGTTCGTGGCGGACAAGGGGCGGCATGCTTATACCGCGGTCTCGTTCTGGACGGCAACCAGGGTCGCGTCGTACACGCCCTGGATGTCCAGCATGTGGCTGACAATGTCGGCGCGCTGGTTCAGGCGCAGATCCACCGTCATCTCAGCGCCGGAGCGGGTGATGGTCTTGCTGCGGATTCGGTAATTTTTCACACCCCGATGCAGCTCGGCGTCGATCTCCTGTTCGGCGGCGGGGTCGTAATGCAGCACCAGCAGGTAGTTCTCATTGGTGCGCATGCGCACAAAGGACAGGGCAATCATCATCACGGTGATGAGGGCCACCACAATCAAGGCGATGATGTAGAGCTTTGAGCCAATGACAATGCCCATGGTGATGGACCAGAACATGTAGGCGGTATCAATCGGGTCCTTGACCGCTGTCCTGAAACGGACGATGGACAAGGCGCCCACCATGCCCATGGACAGCGCGACGTTGGACCCAATGACCATGACCACAGGGGCTGTGACCAGGGTCAATAAAATCAAGGTGGTAGAAAAGGTGGGGTTGTACAGCACGCCGCGGTAGGTCTTGCGGTAGACCAGGGAAATCACGACGCTGCTGATCAGGGCAAAGATTAAAACCTGAATGACATCCATGGGCAGGATGCGGGTAAACTGGTCTGACCACCAGCTGCCAAGCGCGATGTCAGATTTGCTGATTTGCCCGGTTGTTGTCACCTGTGCCAAAAAACCCATTCCTTGTTCCTCCAGTGCATTGAAAACTCACTCAATGTATTATACATTAAAGTAAAAGATTGGCAAACAAACAGGAAGAAATTTGTAATAAATCCCGGGTTGTGAGAGAGTTGATGGGAATTCGGGTCATGAAACAGCGGAAATCTAAGAGAACAATCGCTTGCATCAGGCGGGAGGAATGGGGCAGATGAACATCAAACAACAGGACATCCAGGACATCATCAAGCGTCAGCGCTCGTATTTTCAAACCAACGCCACAAAAGACCTTGCCTTCCGGACAGCCAAACTGATCAAACTGCGGGAGGCGATCAAAACGGCGGACAAGGACATCGCGCAGGCCTTGCAGCTTGACCTGAACAAGCCCGCCGTGGAAGCCTACCTGACCGAGACCGGCATTGTGCTGCATGAGTTGAGCTACATGATCAAGCACATCACCAGGTTCGCAAAGCAAAAACGTGTCAAAACCGGCCTGGCGCAGCTGCCTGCCACATCCTTCATCGCGCCGGAGCCTTATGGGGTGATGCTGGTCATCTCCCCGTGGAATTATCCTTTTCAGCTGTCCCTGGTGCCCTTGATTGGGTCAATCGCGGCGGGAAATTGTATAGTATTGAAGCCCTCCAAGGATGCGCCGCACACAGCACAGGTGATAAGCGAGATTGTGAGCAAGGTCTTTGCGCCTGAGCACGTCGACATGGTAACAGGCGGCCGGGAAGAGAACGCCATGCTGTTGGCGCAGCGCTTTGATTATATTTTCTTCACTGGTTCAGTCGCCGTGGGCAAGGTGGTGATGGCCGCCGCGTCAAAACACCTGACGCCTGTAACCCTCGAACTGGGCGGAAAATCCCCGGTGATTGTTGATGAAACGGCCAATTTAAAGCTTGCGGCTAAAAGAATCGCCTTTGGCAAATTGCTCAATGCCGGACAGACGTGCGTTGCGCCGGACTATCTGCTGGTGGACAAGCGGGTGAAGCAGGAATTAATCAAACAATTGAAAGCTGAAATCACTGCCATGATTCAAACTGAGGGGAAGGGCGCTCAGTTTGTGCAGATCATCAACCAAAAGCACCTGAGCCGTCTGATTCACTTGTTGGATGGCGCAGCAGATGTCTGGGGCGGCCAGGTGGAGGGGCAGGTAATGCTGCCCGCCCTTGTTGAAATTGATTCGCTGGAGCATCCATTGATGAAGGAGGAAATCTTCGGTCCCATTCTACCGATTCTTGGCTTTGACACGCTGGAAGAAGCCTTCAGCACTGTGAAGCGGTTTGAAAAACCCCTGGCGCTGTACTTTTTCTCAAATGACAAAGCACGGCAGCAGGAGGCGTTAAAAACCTTGTCCTTTGGCGGCGGGTGCATCAACGACACCGTGCTGCATTACAGCAACATCCACCTGCCTTTTGGGGGCGTCGGCGCGAGCGGCATGGGCAGTTACCATGGCAAGAGGAATTTCGACACGTTCTCTCATGCTCGGGGCATTGTAAAGCAAGCGACCTGGGCGGATGTGCCTGTGCGCTACAGGCCGTACAATCGCTTCAAGGAAGCGCTCATCCGCCGCGTGCTTCGATAAGCTTAAGATTTGTAAAGCTAACAAAAATTCCGCTTGACGAATCACATGTCAGATGATAGTATCACTGTGCTTGTAAAACCCTGGTCTGTTGGCTCAGTTGGTAGGGCGCACTGGTAAGGTTACCAGAATGGTTATGGTCTGTTGGCTCAGTTGGTAGAGCACATCGTTCACATCGATGGGGTCACTGGTTCGAGTCCAGTACAGACCACCA
>LSQX01231076.1_pt1 | contig 11268 bp, 9 predicted proteins | sample 654561 | NCBI WGS metagenome assembly LSQX01 (sample SAMN04489861, study PRJNA283612) | anaerobic digester metagenome | isolation source: 4 biogas reactors fed with cattle manure at either 37C or 55C with and... | place: Denmark: Kongens Lyngby | collected 2014 | reverse complement strand
GTGTAACCTTCACGGACAGGATCAGCCGGCCGTTTGATCTCAGTACCGTAATCCTGACTGATTGAAGGCAAATCAGATCCTCCGGCACTATCGAAAGAGATTGTATAGCGATTGGTTTTCCAAAGCGCTTTGACGGTCTCATCTTTTAGAACATTGCTGTAGTTTCCTTCCCAACCGAGGAATGTATGACCCTCGGATGCCCGGGCCACAGGCAGTACAGCTGACCGGCCTGTGTAGACCGTCTGGTTGAGTTGGCCGGCTAGACTACCTCCCGAACCCTGGATGAATTTGACCGTATGGATTGAGGAGGTGTCGTGAAAACCAAGGTGAGTAAAATCATCCTGCTTATAGGAAATCCACTGTAAAGATGGATCAAAATTAAAATCAGGATCGTCGTTGTTTGATGGTATTGCCGTCACTCCTTCGCCAACCCAAGCTTTTCGAACCAGGGTGCGGTTACCCGTCTGAACTCCTCCCCCACGCCAACCCACAACATCCTGATTGGGTAAATCTAAATCCAGCCTTTCATCGGGCTTTCCGATGCAGTCGAGAAGGGTGCCTCCCTTATAGAGCATGACAATATCATTTCCATTGAACATGTTGTAGGTAGTGATCTGATCCGCTTTCGCTCTCAATGCGTCACCCGCCCCAAAATGAACGAGCACATGGACACTTCCCGGCTGAAGAGTTCCGGTGAGTGGAATCGGTTTAGGAGTTGAACCCCCGTCAAAATAAATGACCACTTTATAATCTGAGCCCAGATCGATCGGAAGACCGGTCCCGTTATAAATTTCCAAGGCTTTATTATTGCCTGACCCTTCGACATACTCCGAAAAGAATACACCCGGGGATGTCCAAGCTTGATAGAGGGCCTTAACTTCCATATCATCAACGATTCCATTAAATCTTTTGTCCCAGCCATAAACCGAAAATTCGTTTTTCGGTTTCACCACAGGAGATGAAGCGTCTCTCCCATAATTGACTGTTTGTTGGAGCGAACCCGCAGTATGGACGCCTTTACCATCCAGATCGAAATCGACCGATAATTTCCTGATGGCATACAAAGCTGTGATGGAAGATTCTCCCGTAATATTTTTATAAGATCGATTCCAGCCAGCATGTTCATACCCTTCATCAGGGACGATCGAAGGTGGAATCGCATCCTGACCGTAAGACACTTCCTGTTCCTGTTGAACCGGATCCTCGGTCTCGAATCTGCCCTTTGCGCCGGCGAAAAAGGTTACCTTGTATTTTGGAAATTCCCGGTTACCCAAATAACTGAAGGTGTCANNATCCATTCCTCAGACGGATCAAAAGCACCTGTATCCGTACGCCCATGTGTGACAGAGGGCTTACGCAGCAGGGTCATATCCAACGTACTGACATTATTGCTTTTCCACTGTGTGCCGGGATCGAAACTTATTTGTCCAATGCAATCAATGATCACGTCACCACGCTTCAATACAACCGCGTCATTACCGTTGAAGGAAAGGTTATTTACCGTTTTCGTGGCCTTATTAACAATCCCTGCCTGATCGGCAGAACTATGGGCAAGCACATAGACTTCCTTCGATTTCAGAATTCCGGCTAGCCCGATGGTGTTAGTTGGACTACCTGATCCATTCGCATAAATTACAACTGTATAGGCTGAAAGATTGATGTCGTTGGCTGAGGGATTATAGATCTCAACAGCTTTATTGTTGCCACTCCCTCAATGTATTCCGAAAAAAACAGTTCCGTCCCGCCACCACCAATTTCAAGATATAGTGCCGTCACGACTAGTTCTTCAGTGACCTCGTGAAAATTATCACTCCAACGATCAAAAACATATCCCTCATCAGGGGTGATCGAAGGCGGAACTGCGTCCTGACCGTAAGACACTTCCTGTTCCTGCTGACCAGAATCCCCAGTCTCGAATCTGCCCCTTGCGCCGGCGAAAAAGGTTACCTTGTATTTTGGAAATTCCCGATTGCCCAAATAACTGAAGGTGTCAACTGGCAAACCAATCCATTCCTCAGACGGATCAAAAGCACCTGTATCCGTACGCCCATGTGTGACAGAGGGCTTACGCAGCAGGGTCATATCCAACGTACTGACATTATTGCTTTTCCACTGTGTGCCGGGATCGAAATTTATTTGTCCAATGCAATCAATGATCACATCACCACGCTTCAATACAACCGCGTCATTACCGTTGAAGGAAAGGTTATTTACCGTTTTCGTGGCCTTATTAACAATCCCTGCCTGATCGGCAGAACTATGGGCAAGCACATAGACTTCCTTCGATTTCAGAGTTCCGGCTAACCCGATGGTGTTAGTTGGACTACCAGCTCCATTCGCATAAATTACAACTGTATAGGCTGAAAGATTGATGTCGTTGACTGAGGGATTGTAAATCTCAACGGCCTTATTGTTGCTGCTTCCTTCAATGTATTCCGAAAAAAACAAATCCAGGCCATCATCGGGATCGTCCGCCGCAACCTCCATAGGGACAAATACCGCTAAGAACGATAAAGACAAAACAAGTCCCAAAAGGAGCGCCACCAAACGTTTATACCTGTCCATACAAATCCTCCCCATTAAGCTCAGAAAATGGCTTATTCATATAAGCACTCTGTTTAAAGTGGGAAACAATTGGTAGCGCTTATATTTATTCACCTTATATCATAAGGTCATACCAAACACAAGCTTAGTCATTCAAATGTGGAAACTGTTCTAAATGGCGCTTATAATAGCTAACTTAATTGTGATATGTGAATAGACATATGAATATTTGTTCAGATAATTATAAGTAAATATGAGATTTTAATCATGGTGCGCTAGGAGGGATTCGAACCCCCGGCCCCTTCCTTAGGAGGGAAGTGCTCTATCCTGCTGAGCTACTAGCGCGTAAAGATCCTGGTCAGTATACCAAAAGAGAGTCTATAGACAAAGCGATCAAGGAGAATTTAGGATCAAGACATCGTGACACTCAAAGCCCGGCATACCTTCAACTCCTGCCTCCACACGGACTTCAAATGGGAGTTTTTCACCCTGATTAAAAACCAGGTTGGATTTCGAAGAAAAGTCTCGCAAAATGATAAAAGCATCCTCCCTCGTCTTTCGGATCAGGAAGCGATACTCGGGATGAATCCGGTCACCTTGGTTGGATCGGGCAGTCAAGATCAGGATGTCTCCCTCTTTTTGTTGTGTCAGATACACATTGGCAATTTTGGGATAGTCCCGTTTCATGCTATTAAAGTCGGGATAAAACCAGTCTGATCGATCCATCGAATGATTTTCGTTTTCCTTCATAAATTGGCAGAAGATACTTGAAAAAGAGGCCGCCCCCTTCCCGTTCAAGTGATTGGAATCAAAGAAATCAGTATCCGGCCGGGGATATTTTTCCTCCCTGACCAGATTGAAATCATGGTAAGGGAGCTTGTACTGATTGGCCAGATTCTCAAAACAGCGGTGGGCGTCATCATAATTACCCAAGGTCAGCAAGGTGGCCATGGGCAAAGGTGTGCTGACCAGGACCAGTTCTGAACCTTGCTCCTCGCAAAGCTCGACAATCTTTTCCAGGTAGTGGAAAGCCTGGGAATTCAGCTGATTCTCGTCCCATTTATATGGCAGAACCCGCCCAATGCCGCCCTCATCAAAACCTCCTTCGCTGGCAACAAAACCCTTTTGACGATAGGACCCGTCTTCATGCGAAACCGACGAGGGCTGGTGGGTGAACCAGTCTGCAGTCAGCTTTTTCTTCAAGGTCTCAGGGATCTCTCTGATCCGATTCCTGTAGCGGTAAGCCGTGAGAAAAAGATCAGGATAATCGGAGAAGGTAAAAGCAGCTTGCAAATAATCCAGTTTGTTAGAGCCAAGCCGGATATGATCAAAAAGGATCATGCTGCTCATGGGGTTGTCAAAACCGTTAAACTGCGTGTACATGGCGTAGGTCAGTTCGAGTACCACTCGTTGAGGCCGGTTGTCCCGGTAAACTTCCTTGAGAAGGAAATAGGAGTCCAGCACACTTTGGGAAGCGGATCCCAGGTTGAAGGATACTGTGTCAAGCTCCTGATCCATGATGGCGGTATCGAAGCCATAGAGGGCATGGGAAGCCCCAACAAAGACCGTTTCGATGCTTCCTTTCTCTGAATACAGGTCATGCAACATCTGGCGGGTAAAAGATTCCGCCGGGGCCAGGGCAAAGCCGAACACCTGCACCGTGAGGCAAAAGAGGAGGAGGAAGATGAGGATCCGGAGAAGAAAGCGGCTTTTAGAAACGCGCATATATAAAGCCTCCCACCAGATCCGTGCCCGAGGGCGAGAAGAGGATGATGGCGACTAGCAAGAGTTGGAGGATGCCCCAGCGGACGGCCAGAGGGATCCCGGCTAAACCATCAACAAGAACAGGCTCTTTCCACTCAAGAACATGGGAAAGAGCCGTTACGGCCACCCCCATGGCCAAGGCCATCCCAAAGCCTTCCGGAAGATTGACATGTATCTTCGAGAAGGAAAAGATCCGGCCCAGGATGTAGAAGGCGTCGCCAGCACTCGATGCCCGGGTAAAAGCCAACACAAGGGTATTGATCAGGAGCACGGTCGTGATCCCGATCCCCTGGAAGAGCCAGGCAGGCAACCTCTTCTTCCACGACTTTCTTTGACGGGAGAACAGGGCCTCCAAGGCAACGAAGAGACCCATCAAGACGCCCCAGATCATGAATCCCGGCCTGGCTTCGTGCCAGATTCCACTGACCGTCAGTGTGACAAAAGCTGCCAGAGCGGAGGCGAAGCGGCCCAAGCGTCGCCAACTGAACTGGAGGGGCTTGAACAGGTAATCGGAAAACCATAGATAAAGACTTCGATGCCAGCGCCGCCAGTATTCCGACATGGAGTCGGCGATCAGGGGAGCCTTGAAATTATGGCCGACCCGGTAACCCAATAGCTTGGAAATGCCTACTGAAATGTCCGTATAGCCCGAAAAATCTAAATACAGCTGGATAAAGTAAGCAAAAGAAATCAAAAACCAGCCGGTTCCTGAAGTGAGCGAGTGAACCTGGTTGTAAAAAGGAGCGATCAAAAGAGCCAACCGATCGGCAAAAATTAACTTCTTAAAAAAACCCCAGACAATCAGGAAGAAGCCTGCCGAAAATTCTTCGGATTCGAAAGCTTTCTTGCGATCAATCTGAGGCAGGAATTCTGAAGCTGGAGTAATTGGGCCAAGTGGAAGTTCCGGAAAGTAAGATAGATAAAGTAACAAGTGCAGGTAGCGGGTTTCCGCCTCCAGGGACTGGCGGTAGACATCAATCAGATAACCCAGACTTTTGAAAAGATAGTAGGAAAAACCAAGAGGAAAAATAAGGCGGATCCTGTTGCTTCCGGACAAGGTCACGGACGAGAGGAGATTATTGATCAGATCCGAATAGCGAAGCACAAAGAAGAGCGCTACTGTCAAACCGATGACAGTGAACAGCATGAGAAGTCTTCGGTTGGGCGCTCTCTGGATCTTCAGAGCCGCGAAATAAATGACCAGGGAGAAACAGATGATAAAGAGAGGAGCCCACCAGGCAAAAAAACTATAAAAAACGAGGTTGGCCAGCAAGAGCCATCCCTTTTTGGCCCGGTCGGGCAGCAGCCAATAAACAGTCACGCTCACCAAGAGGAAAAGGATGAATGCGAGTGAGGTAAAGACCACTTATCGTCCCTTAGCCTGTCTTATCCACGATGCAGCGAACCATGTCACCGATCGTTCGAAAAGCAACCGCTTCACTCATCTTGAAACGAATGCTGTAACGCTTCTCGATCATGTTAATCAAATTGATATGTTCCAGAGAATCCCAGCCATCCACATCGGTGGCTCGGGTCCCGTCCTTGATCACGATTTCTTCGTCATCAAAATGGGTTCTGATCGCCTCCTGCAAATCTCTTAAAACTTCTTCATGCGTCATAACTGATTATCTCCATCACCGAAGGACTCCAGACCGGAAGACGGTCAAGGTTCAGATCAAAGACTCCTTCATCTTTTCTAACAAACCCCTGCTGCGTATAAAAATCTTTCACCAGGTCATTCTTCGCTGTCGGGAAATAATAGCCCCTGACTTGTCGAATGCCGGTCTGTTGCAGGTAAAGCAGGGTCTCGTGAAGAACTGCTTCCTCCATGCCACGTTTAAAGACCCGGCAGCTCATCAGAAAGAGCTCCAACTCTGCGACTTCTCCGTCCAGTCTGGCCGAAAGCACCAGGACAATACCGTTATCACCGAACCGATCTTCCAGACTTGCGCAGCGCATGAGATAGTCGGGCGATCCAGCGCGCCTTTCCACTTCGCCTTCATTCAGGCGCAAGGTGGTGAGGTTGAACTGGTTGGTCTTATTAATCAGACGGGTCACCCGTTCCAGGTTATCCGGATGGATCCGGTCGATCCGGCAGATCATCTCCAGAGATCTGAGATAATCATCATAGTCAGTGAAAGAGGCCCGGGCAGTCTCCCTTTGGAGGTTGTCACGGTAGGCTGCCTGGCGATTGATGTCATCCCCGGACAAGGAGATCAGCTCGAAGAATCCCCGCCGGTCCAGCAGGCGGACGAAATCCTCCGGTTCCGACCTTGAAAGGGGAATCGTTTCCACTTGGGGCAGGAAGCCTTCGACAATTTGGCGTTCAGCCGGATTGTCATCAGCAAAAACGAAGCTGTCCAGGCCAAGGTTGAGATCACGGGCAGCTTCTTCAAGATTTTCGTGCTTGGGAGCCCAGTTGGCCTTGAAACTGACAAAATCCTCCTGCCTCAGCACCGAGGCTGGATGAGCCAGGCCTTCTTGTGCACTGGCTTCCTCGTTCTTGGAGCATACCCCCAAAAGAATTCCGACACCCGTTAAAGCCTTGACATATCGCTGGAAATCCAGATAGGCCATGCCTTCAGGTGTCTCCTTTCCCAACCGGATTCCAGAGACACCGTCATCACCAATCACACCCCCCCAAAGCGTATGATCAAGATCCAGGATTAAAGCTTTTTTGTTGTAGCCGTAGACAGCTTTGATGATGGAGGCCAGACTGTGACAAAGAAGAGGGATGCAGTCGGGCGCCAAAGCGTAACGGTAAAGATACCAGCTTCTAAGATCGTGCCATCGGTCCAAGCCAGCCAGCGCGCTCAAATAGTGGATGTCATTGATCAGGAAGCGGGGCGTCTTCCTTTCGTAATCGTAAAAAAGGCGGTTCAATTCCTGAATGAAATTCAACTTGCCGTCGGGATGAACTGCGTCCAAATTCCCCATGATCCGTTCAGGAGGCATCTCAAAATTATTCTGGATCAGGACACAACCATAACGGTCAGCGGCTGCCTCCCACATAGACTGCCATCGCTCGAAGCTGGTCTCGAGCAAACGTTCCCGGTCCCCGGCGTCCATGCCGGGAACGGGAAAGTCAGTCAAGTTTCGAAAGCTGGTGTGGATGACAATCACATCCGGTTCAAATGCGGCCAGCTCTGGACTGCCAAAGGTCAGATCTTCATAGTAAGAACCATAGAGCCCCTCATAAAACACCGGACGGATCCCCTGGTTCAGTAGGAAAAGTTCCAAAAGAGGCTTGATTTCCCCGATGGTGGAACCGCTGACGATGGCGATCCGTTTCTCGAGCAGATCCTGCCTGGCAAGCAGTTGTTTCCGCATAGCCCGTTTGTGGCTGAGGATCCTATGGAAGTCAAAGGGCGGTGTCAGGACATCAAGCATAGCCGGACACCTCAATTCATGTTGGTCGGGTAGTAGATCTCGATCTCCCGGATCGTCTCGTCTTCGATGGAAAAAAGAAGGCAGGGGCTGGCCAGATCACCTTGGATGCCGGAGATGGAATAGGCCATCTGGTCGTCGCTTTCCCAATAGTGAGCCTGGCCGTATGCAGCGGTCAGCTCATCCATCGAGCTCCCTACTGCGACCCCACGGGCGGTTTTAAAGGCCCCTGTTTTGAGCTTGATCAAATACCAGAGATCGATCTCCTCCACCGGGTTGGTAAAGACCGAACAATCCCGGTATTCGAATTCTTTATCTTCTCCGACAAACAGACAGCTGGGCGCAGCGAAAAGTTTGTAATCGCCGCCAAGCGTGAAGAGCAACGGTTCCACGTCCTGATAAATGGGAAACCAGGTGCCGCCAACTTCAATACCGAAGTCTTTATCCAGAGTCAGCGCCGCGGGTTGCTTGGCGCCACATGCAGTCAGGCCCAACCAAACCAGCAGAAGAATCGTCACGCATCCCATCCGGTTCCATTTTTTCACCGCTCGCCCCTCACCTTCCCACTTTCCAAACACCTGTTTCAGTCATCCTGCTTACGTTCGATGAAATCTACAGTCGTGAAATCGATGTCCGATACCATATAGCGCTTGGCGTCCCAATCTGTGTAATGCCACCATTCGTTGCTGACAGACTGGAAGCCACTTTGATTCATAATTTTTGTCAGATAGTCCAGGTTGCGCCTGGCCTCCTCACTCATGCCTTTTTGGTTACGACGGGCTTTCTCATTGAGTTCCATGACCCCCGAAGGCATTTCCAATTCCTCCCCCGACTCATCCACCAAGGTGATATCGACTGAAACGCCACGATTGTGAAAGGACTTGCCCGCGGGAGACACATATGACGGGTCCGGAATCAACTTGAACAACTCACCGGAAACCGAACTGGGTCGGTAACCATCGTAGATCTTGATCCTGTATCCATCTTCCTTGAACCGCTCTTGGGCCCGGGCCAGCTTTTCCGCCGTACCTTTCTGAAGCAGGCAGACATCCCGGGCGTAGAGCGTTCTGTCCATGTAATTGTCCGGAGTTGCGAAGACAAGGTGAAAGACCATATCAGGGACATACTCCCTCAGGTCGACCAGATGATTCACCAGAACCGTTTGGCTGCCATCTTCTTCCTGGATCACCTTTTCTTCCCTGGGCAGGCGAGCATAGTAAATACGCGCGGGGTCAAAATCATCCGCAAAATCACTTCGAAGATAGCCCTCTTGTTGTCCCGGAAGAACTGTCACCCGAAACCAGCCTTCTTTCACCCCGTCGGCCATCATCTGTTGACCCAGTGTGACCCCGGTGATCCGCTTCCCCGTATCCACTGATGGCGCGTCTCTCAGGTTCACATGACGGCCGGTCACGCTGAGCATGATCGGCTGGTCAAAATCGATATCCAAAGTGACCAGACCGTCCCCATCCCGAGGCAGGTCAGACGCTCTGCGTATGATGCCCACTGTCTCCGTTATGGTCGGTTCTTTTGTAGGCGAGGGAGTCGTCTCTTCAGCAAGACTGGGCGTGGCCGTAGGGTCGGCCGTTGAACCAGCCGGTGCCGTGATGGCCGGTACCTCGGGATGGGTCAGCCCGCATGCGCAGGTCAGAAACAGGACCAAAAGCAAACCCGTACCGCCTAGAATTTTCAGAATTCCAGTCAGGCGATAACCTTTCTTTCGCTCCTCAGTCATCGATCCCCTCCCCCACATCGCCATTGTCCCCACCCTCGCCAGGATTCTGTCCCGGATCTTCGGTCGTGGAGCTCGCGGCCACCGTCGACGCCGTCGTTTCCGCTGTATCCGAAGTAGTCTCAGTGGTCGAAGATGTTGAAGCAGTCGTCTCCTGGCTGGTGCTTGTGGTCGTTGTCTTGCTGGTGGTCTTGGCCGTGGTTGTTGCGGTCGCCTTGCTTGTTGTTGTGGTTGTAGTTGTCGTAGGCGCAGGCGTAACCCTGATTGAGCAGCGGCGGGATAATCCGTAGGGATCGTCCGCCCTGACGACAATTTCAGCCGTTCCCGAACTGATTGCCGTCAACGTACCCGACTTGTCAACCTGAACGACATTTTTATTGCTGCTCTCATAAAGGAAGGTTTTGGTGCTTGCATTTTTGGGGTAGATTTTATCAACCGTTAGTTTCGCCGTAAGACCTGCCTGTAATTCGATGGAAGTTCGGTTGAGGCTGAAGTCGGTCACCGGTATTTCGGGGTTTGCGCCAGGATCCGTCGGATCCCAAGTTTGGGTATTGGGCAGCTTTTCCGGCCGGCTGGCCTTGAATTTTGAGTCGTTGGCAACAACCACTTTCGTTCCTACCGGACAATTGTAAAAAATCCAGGCTGCCGCCGAGCAGGTCGTCCTCAGACAACCGGCAGAGCATGCGGTGCCGATCTCATTATAAGACCCCGGCAGCATGCGGTTGGGATCCATGGCTTCGTAGATGGGGCCATGGATCCAGACACCCCCCGAATACCGCGTCTGATAAGGCGAATAGGTCCGGTTCAGCCAGGTGTGCCAACGTTCTTTGCCCGTGATCTCAAAGGTGCCGGTTCTGGTTTGAGCCGAGCTCCTTCCGATTCCAGTTGAAAACTGCTTCACCAGTCTCGAGTATCTGCCTTGGTCATCCTTGCACAGGATGGCGATGGTGTAAGCGTTCTTGGAGACATAGATCAAGTAGGTGTTTTTGTCTGTTCCGCGGTGAGTTGTGGTCGTCGTGACGGGCCGACTCGTCTGAATGGCCTGATTTGATGGAGACCTTGTTTTCGCTGAAGTATTTTTCGAACTCGCCGTCGGCTTGGTCGTGTCTGCTTGAGACTTATTATCGTCAAACACCGTCTCTTCACTTCTCTCATCCGAAACCTTCTGCCCGATCTTCCTCTCCAGCTCCACTAAAAAGGAGTCATCAACCACTTCTTCTTCCTGGTCCCACATCTCGGCAAAATGAAGCTGCGCCGCCTTGATTTCTGATTGACCCGGGTCTGTTTCAAAGGCGGGAGGATGATCATCTGGCTCCATTGATCGCACACGACGTTCAATGTCCTCATCTTGTGCGGCACCTGCACGATTCAAACCTGTCGAAAGTAGGAAAGATACTGAGAGAAGAAGGGCTACAAAGACAAGCTCAAGTCGCAGACTTCGAATACTTGCACGCTTTAAACGCAGTCTCCGCAAAATTTTTGACACCCAACACCTCAAAAAAACCGGCCGGCACGATCACCGACCCGAATTGGTATGACTAATTATGACAATATTATTCATATTTTGCAAATTCTATTTACAAAATGACGGGAACAGACGATGAAGACAAACGATGTCCAGGAGACAAAAAACGACCCCGCTTGGGCGGGGTCGTTCTTCTCTCATAGGAGTCATCCGTCAGACAGGATACTTAAGCCTCGTCCTCTTTGAACTCATAGTCTTTGCCGGGCAGGATGGCATTCAAAAGGATGCCCAGGATGGCCGCGATAGCCAGACCCGACAGATTGATCTCGGCAGCGCCGACGGGGATATGAAGTCCGCCGACTACGTCGAAGCCAAG
>LSQX01194901.1_pt1 | contig 11268 bp, 9 predicted proteins | sample 654561 | NCBI WGS metagenome assembly LSQX01 (sample SAMN04489861, study PRJNA283612) | anaerobic digester metagenome | isolation source: 4 biogas reactors fed with cattle manure at either 37C or 55C with and... | place: Denmark: Kongens Lyngby | collected 2014 | reverse complement strand
CGGTATATTCTTTTATTAGTTTTTTGTATATATCAGTTCCTACCAATTTTAATGCTTGTTCTTCTAGGTTTTGTGGCTCCGAAATATTTAGTTCCTTTTTTTGATTATCTATTATCTTTTTTGCTTCATTGGGGGTTTTAATATTCCACATTTTACTAAAGGTGTTCATATTAAAGGGAAGGTTATATATCTCATCTTTATATACTGCCATAGGTGTGTTGACGAAGTTGTTAAAAGCAGCAAACTGGTTTATATATTCCCAGACTTCCTTATTACTTGTGTGAAATATATGAGCACCGTATTTATGTACATTAATACCTTCAATCTCTTCAGTGTAAACATTTCCGCCTATATGCGCTCTTTTTTCAATAACTAGGCATTTTTTGCCAATACGGCTTTTTTCATATGCAAAAGTAGCTCCATATAGCCCGCTACCCACAATCAAATAGTCATATTTTTTCTTTGCCATGTTTTCCTCTTATACGTATATTTTTCGCATTAAACCAATATCTCGTTAAAATACAGTTACTTGTACATATTCTGGAGACTTTACACTTGTAGTCTCTTTGTATATTTTTTAATATTTTTCTTCAGTAGCGAAAACGGAATTAAGAATAATATCAGATTTAACACCGTAATTACAACGTAAAGTATTATATAGGAATGAATGATTTCATATGTAAATATAGCAATAGGCATTGCAATTGGAAGTTGCACCATCGCAAGTAAAATCCCAATCATTAAAGGTAAGTTCGCACGGAATTTTTGTCTTATTTCTGCAACGTTTGTCCAGTCTAAATACGGCTTTGATAAATCTACTAGATATATAATTGAAATCATTGCTAGCACCACAAGAATGCCATTTATTAGTAACACTATGAAGGCAAACTTTAATATAGGTAAGAGTGTTAACAAAAACAATAAAAATGGTATATTAAAAACCAAACTGAACTTTAAATTTGTGAGTAGTTTTGCCTTGACTAATTCTTCTAAAGACATTGGAAGACTTAAAAGATAGTTTATTCCTGTTCTATGCTCTGAAGATATTGGTGCTATAAAACTTAAATTTACATAAACCATTGCCATCGCCATTGCAAAGAAAAACATTCCCATACTTACACCTGGAATAGTATTGGTTAGTCCTGCATCGATTGCCATCTTATAAAAACTCGCAATACCACCTACCTCGTTTACTGTACTATACAGAGCTGGAACAATCATAAAAAATGGCATGGCAATTCCAACTAGTATGTTTATTGAGTTTCCTGGAATCTTTAAAATGCGCTTTTCTTCTCTTTTAACTAGAAGACCAATCTTGCTTTTTATTTGCTTGCTTTCTTTTTTAATTTTTTTAGTGCCACCCACATCTTCTAAATTGGTTGTTGCCTTTGCATAAAGTAGCTTTGATAAGATAAATGTCAGTATGGTTATAACCACAAATATGATTATTGTGTATAAAACCATCAATCCAGATCCTTTTTCAAATGTGCTAGCCTTTACAAATGCATAAATAGGATAAATAGCATAAGATACACCCTTCATGAGTCCTTGCATTGAGCTTTGCATGTTCATTAATTGGCTTTCATCTTCGGTACTACCAGAAACTGCAAGATACACAATCAGTGGCACTATCATCAAAATGCTTAATGCCCCTAAAAATATGTTCTTTGTCCTTTCCTTTCTCTTTGCTTTTGACACAATATAGTTAATTGGTAATGAAACTATAGTTGATAAGAAAAATGACAACATTGGAGCAAAAAACGGTATTAAAGTTAAGATTACGTATCCGCCTACTTTAAGGCCTGCTGCTGCCGCGGACGCATAAGCAAGTGGCAAAAGCAATATTAAAGTCACAGGAATTTGATTTACATATAAAAAGATAAATTTAGACCAAAATATTTTCTCCCGAGAGACCGGAAGCACTGTGAAAAAATCTGCTTTTTTATCATAGTACATGGTGTTTGTATACATCAGTAAACTAAACATAGTACTCATTAAAAACATAACCATTAGCATAAATGTTAAGTTTTCAGCAAAGTATCCCTGTACATAAGCAATCTGTGCACTTCCATAACCTTGTACTGCCAACATAACTGCAACAAAAATAAAACTAAAGAAAATCCCAACAACGTATTTAAAAATTCTTTTTGGAATCGATTCACTGTCAGATGTTGTATGACCACCTAGCAATCCATCTAACTTCTTGTTTTTTCTCTTTTCATTACCACTTGGAAGTGAAGTCAAAAAATGAAACTTCACTAGTGATGACATTTTTTCTATTTCTCGTTTCTTGTTCATAATTCAATCAATATAAATTGTTTTCAATCACATAGTTACCTATATATTGTGTCTATATCGCCGCTTTCTGCTTCCAACTCTTTATTTGTGTCTTCTTTTAACGTCTCGTTATGCTCTTTCGAAATCTTTATGAAAAACTCCTCTAACGATAAATCTTTTTGCTTTTCTTTTAGCTCTTTCATTGTACAATTTAGAATAATTTTAGATTTGTTGATTAAAATCACCCTATCGCATAGCTTTTCTACGACCTCTAATACATGTGAAGAAAAGAAAACGCTGTTGCCTTCTTCACAATGTTTGTGCATTAATTGTTTTAAGTTATATGCTGAATTCGGATCAAGACCTGTCAATGGCTCATCTAATATCCAAAGTTTAGGATTATGTATGAGTGCTGCAATTACTGCAATTTTTTGTTTCATACCATGCGAATATGACTTAATTAATTTGTCTAAAGCTTCAGTCATATCAAATAAACTTGCTAAGTTTGTAAGTCGCTCGTCTCTTTCTGTGTTTGAAACATCATACATCTTTGCGACAAAATGAATTAATTCTCTACCCGTAATATTATCAAAAGGTAATGCTTCATCTGGAACATATCCCATCTTCTGTTTAGCTTCTATGGTATGTTTTGAAAAGTCTAAGCCATCAATGTATATTTCTCCACTATCCACTGAGTTTATGCCCACTATAGCTTTAATTGTAGTAGACTTACCCGCCCCGTTCGGACCGATAAAACCCACAATCTCGCCATGGTCAATTGAAAAACTAATATCATCTANNCTTAATTCAATGTAAAATAAAGTGAATAGGTAAAATACTTTTAATGCGTAAATTTAGTTGATATAATCTACAAAACAATTCTTAAGTATTATGAGGCGTGTTATGAAACAAAAAGCAACAACAAAACACCTTATTAATGAACGGATTTGATGCACTAATGTTCAAATTAAATCTAGTAGCAGATGTTCCCATACCAGATGTCGCAATGAGCCCCGCTATACTTATAGGAGCACTTTTCTTTATAGGAATCTTACCACCAATTGTCGAAGAAATATATTATAGAGGAATCATTATGTCTGCTCTTAAAGAGAGAGGCATGACATATGCTATCGTAGTATCATCGCTAGTTTTTTCACTTTCACATCAAAACGCAGCTCAATTAGTACATCAGTTTATCGGTGGCTTAGTTGTTGCATATATTGTTGCAAAAACTGATAACCTCTGGTACGGAATAATAATTCATATGACAAATAATATAATAGCTGTATTTTTACTACTAAGCGACTGGTGGGCATCTCTTGCTGACATGAGCACAACCTCCACTCTCACAATGGCGGGCATGTTCGTTGCGGGTATTGGGATTCTTGTTGGTTGTTTCTTCGCGTTCAAAAAACTAAGAGAAAAAGAAGCGCAGAAAAAAGCGGAAATCAAAATCCAAGATGAGTTACAACCTGAGATTAGTGATGAAATAGAAACCAGTTCTATCAATACTGATACTGATGTCCAACAAGAAGTTATGGAAACTCAAACTGCAGTTAGTGAAGCCCAAACAATAAAAAACCACCTAGCAAGTTTAGAAAACTACTAGGTAAAATTGACATATATGTTTTAATTATGTGCGTGTTTTTTGTGTTTTCAATTATTATGAATATTGTTATGGCAGCTGCTTTTAAAGACATTCCCATGGATTTTCTCGATGAACCTATAGACGTATAGGAGAATATTTGACATTAATCTAAAGAAGCGAACACCTATAAACTTCACCCGCATGCGTACAACGTTATAATGTATTAGTGAAAACCAATATAGGCCTTATAAGATTTAGCTAACTATTGTAGTGATACCGCAATCTGCTCTTTAGTTTGACACTAATTTCATTGCGTGATATTATCAACTAAGTTAATTACCTATAAAAGACAAGGTATATATGAAAATATCTCAATCAGATAAATTTAATTTTGATTTTAATTCATTTAAGAAATCAACCTATATACTAGGTTCTCTTGTAAAGAAAAACATCAGAGCTCAGTATCGGAACTCCTCTCTCGGCGTTCTATGGACGGTTTTAAACCCCCTTTTAAACATGTTAGTTATGGCTTTAGTGTTTGGTGAGCTTTTTGGCAGAAGACTTCCTGCTGGAATTGACTATCCCGTATATGTTTTAGCAGGCAACACTGTTTTTGGTCTTTTTAGAATGACTACATCCACAGGGCTTGGATGTATGGTGAATAACTATAGTTTAATTACTAAAACTCGTATCCCCTACTATGTTTTCCCAACATCAAACCTATTGTCTGCCGCGGTAAATTTTGGATTTTCTTTTATAGCCTTAATAATAGTAATGCTCATCAGAATACCCCAAGGGGTTACCTTCCATTGGACAATACTTATGACTCTTGTCCCATTTTTACCATCTCTTATGATGTTTTCATTAGGACTTGCGTTAATTTTAGCAACACTATATGTAAGGTTTAGAGACATTAAGCATTTATACAGTGTCATTTTAACTCTTTGGATGTATATGACGCCTTTATTTTATGTACCAACTATGCTAGGGGAAACTGCGCAAAATATACTAAAGTTTAACCCCCTATTCCATTATGTTGGGTATTTTAGACAAATTATACAAGTTGGCACTGTCCCAGATTGGAAATCGCATTTGATTTGCTATGGGTGTGGGATTATTATGATGTTGATTGGCGCTTTAGTCTTTAACAAAAACAAGAAGACTTTTATTTTGTATATCTAGGTGGCATATGGAAAACGATACTAACAATATTCAAATCGATGAAACTAAAGATGCTACACTAGATCCAATCTCAGAGTATGTAGCTAATATGAAGACAATGGAAGAAGATGATAGCATCCTAATAGATGTTCGCGATGTTTCCATGCGTTTTAGACTTCCTGCAGAAAAAATCGATAGTTTGAAAGAGTATTTTATTAAACTAGTTAAAAGACAAATTAAGCATAAAGATTTTTGGGTGTTAAATAACATCAACCTTCAGGTTAGAAAAGGGGAATCACTTGCTATTATAGGAAGAAACGGAGCTGGTAAAAGCACTCTGCTTAGACTCATTGCAGGCATCATGCAACCCACGACCGGTACAATACGCACTAAAGGGGTTATGGCCCCACTACTCAATCTAGGTGCTGGCTTTGATCACAATGCAACTGGTAGAGAAAACATATTTTTAAACGGAGCCATTCTTGGGTTTAGTAAAAAAGAAATGGAGCAAAAATATGATGGTATTGTTGAGTTTTCTGAACTAGATAAGTTTATGAATGTACCAATTAAAAACTACTCATCTGGTATGCTTGCTAGGCTGGGTTTTTCAATTGCGGTTGACGTTTCACCAGACATACTAATTGTCGATGAGATTTTAGCAGTTGGAGATGCTCCTTTCCAAAAGAAATGTAAAAATCGTATCCAACAGTTACAAGAAAATGGTGCTACATTTATTGTAGTATCTCACAGCATGGCTACAATACAGCAACTTTGTAATCGTGCTGTTTGGATAGGCGATGGCACCATTGTTCAATACGGCGATGTAAATACTGTCGGAAATGCTTATAGCGACTGGTGCAATAGCAAATAATAAACCTACATTACAAAAGTAAACCATATGAAAAAAGATGCTTTTTATGGCATCTATTTTTTTAGTTTTACAAACATCTTGTCACTTAAAAGATTTTTAAAAAATATTCTACGTTTTGTTCCTGGTGGAAGAATGTAGTATCCTAGTTTATAAAATAACTTATTTTTATGAAATTCAAGTATATCCACTCTTTGTAAGTAGGCGTATTTTAAATCTGTGGTTCTTTTTTTGTAGAGAAAATATATGGCGAATATTCTTTCTGCTAAAAAACCTTGAGTGCGTGGTAATATCTCAGATGCGTATGTTTCATCATACTCTTTTAGCACATCAAATAAGAAAGTGAAATAACCATCTGCAAACTCTTTACTCATGATGTACATGTTCTTACTAATCAAACATGTATTTTCATGCAGGTAGAATAAAATATCCTTTTCCATCTCGGGATTCTTTTTAATTATTATCTCCATTACATGATCGATTGCATCTTTATTAACGTGTTCTGGGGAACTTAAATAGTGGTTTTTGATACTCAAATGCATGTCTTCCGGATATGGTATTAAAACATCGCGTCCTTTGACTACCCTTTCAACGTCATCTATTTTTAGCTTTAACACCAATTTATCATCAATTTTATTATAAAACGCATGGGGTCTTTTATGTGCTTTTTCAACAAGTGATAGATAGCGCCTATAATGGAAAAATCCGTAGTAATCAGCATCTATATTTTTCCACGCGTAATACTGAGCGGTTAGTTCGCAATAATACTTGTTCTTGTCAGAAATATTATCGCCCTCATTATCATGAAGAATCCCTTCTATTTCTCCATTATCATACGTACCTGCCTGCAATGGTATCAGATACTTTGACTTAGCTACACTTGTTTTTTTATGTCCTATAACAAATATTTTTACTCTGTTTTCTTCCATAATTGTGCTATATAAAATTAAAATTTATGTATCAAAATTTTGCTATTTATCTGTTGGCAGGTCATCTTCTAAGACAGTAATATTCGCATGCACTTCATCTTCTTCATTAATTATATCACTTTTAGTGTTTAAAATATTAATAGCGATTGAATCATCCTTTGCTAATAAGTCTTCTTCTGAATCTATAGCTGTTGGATCATCGTAATCAGACGGATCGTAAGTTTTACCTTCTAGAGCTTCAAGTTCTTTAATCTTGTCTACCTCTACATGTTCTATATACCTTCGTTCACCTCTAATGACAATTGCAAGAGTTTTGAAAAAAAGTGCTATATCTCCAAAAAAACTTAAATGCTCAGCATAGTACGCATCATAGTAATTACGCTCTTTTATGTTGAGGTATCCGCTTCCTTTTATCTGTNNCTGTGCAAGACCTGAAAGCCCAGGCTTTACGTTTAGTTTTTTCTTTTCCCATTCTGAATACTCATCGTAATATTCTGTCTTCAAAGGTCTAGGCCCAATGTAGCTCATTTGACCACATAAAATATTGAGTACTTGAATGGATTCATCTAGTTTGAACTTACGTAAAACACGCCCTACTTTGGTAACATTTTTATTTCCTTCTGCAATAACTGGTCTTTCTTTATCGAAAGCAACGTCTGTTGTGTACATAGACCTAAATTTATATACATAGATAACCTTACCGTTTTTCCCAGTTCTTTCTTGTTTAAATATTGCAGGACCCTTACTATCAATTTTTATAGCAATAATAATGATTAAAAATACTGGCAACATAAAAACTGTGCCAACAAATCCAAAAAACACATCTAAAACCGACTTTACATACCTATACATATTGTCATTATACCACAATTTAAAACTTTTACATTGTTTTAGTTGTTGTTAGGCAGAGCTTAAGGTATTTCTACTAGAAAACATGCTGGACTTAAGAGAAGGTTTATTACAATAACCAACTCCCTAAACTTCACTTTCTTGATAAATGAGCTTATATAATATATACTAAAAGTTAACGTATACACTGAGTTTAGTGAGGTGCCAAGTGGAAAATAATTCAATTAAATCAAGCAACTTATTTCATAAACTATCAGGCTTTTTTACGAGACTTTATAATACCGAACTCCCGATGGCACTACTTGCAGCAATAATATATTTTTCATGGCTTTTTGAACTTGAGGCATTTGCTATATTGTTTGTGATTTTTTATGCAACTATAGCTTTAATTTTCATAGATGATACAGCGCACTTAATAACAGCTGTTATATTAGCCCCTTTTACTTTCGCAAGCGGAAACACTAATGTTGAACAGTATTTTTGGCTAGCATACTTTTTAATATTTGTAGTTGGTGCCCTAATATTCCATATGATTTACTACAAAAAAAAGTTTAAACTTGGGAAAATGTTCTTTCCACAACTTGCAATTTCAATAGCCCTACTCCTTGGTGGCGTAGGAACAATTTCCTTAGAATATTATATGAGCAGTTTTGCAATGTCTGCAATTTTAGGAATTTTAATTTTAGTTTTATATTTCCTTTTTAATTTATACAGAAACCCTGATTCTGGCATCGATTATAAAAGGTATCTAGCAAAAGTTTTATCATGGGCAGGTATTATTGTAAGTTTTCAGATTATTGCTTACATAATTAAATCTCCATATTCATTAACTGAACTTTTTAAAGTACTCCAAGGACAATTTATGGAGCTTGGCTGGGGTATTGATAATAATGCAGCAACCATGATACTCATAACTGCCCCAATGACATTTTATCTTGCGTGCAGAAAAGATACTAAATTCCCTATACTTTATGTTCTTTCAGGAGCACTCCAATATGCCTGCATAATACTTACCTTTAGTAGAGGTGGAATACTATCAGCAATCGTTACGGGGATAATCTCTCTTATTTTGCTAATTAAAAAATCTGCAAAAAGAAAACAGATATATTTTGCAATTGGCTTAGTACTAGTAGGCGCTATTGCAGTGCTTGGAGTTAAATTTAATACCGTAGTTGATCTGTTAAAATCGGTTACCTTCCAAGGTACTGGCGATAGCGGAAGGTTTACCTTATATAAAGAAGCTTGGGAGTGTTTTAAGAAACATCCATTTTTAGGAGTTGGGATGGGCTACAAAGGCGAAAACTTTGATGTGCCAATAGTTGAACAATACTTCTTCCACTCAACGCTCTTTCAAGTAATAGGCTCTATGGGTATAGTAGGAATAATTGCTTACGCATACTTTTATATTGTTAGATACTCAATCATCTTTAAAAACATAAAAAAATCTGTGTTTGTAAAATTTATATTTATTTCTATGCTGGGATTTGAGGCCTACTCCATGATTGATACCGGAACTTTTATCCCAGTACCATTTATGCTTCTAATGATGCTAATGACTATGTTTGTAGAAGAAGAAAACAGGCAAACTGAATTCGATAAAGAAATCAGTGTATATAAACGCCCCGAGTTAGAAAGAGCATCACACCTTTTTGCGGGCCCATCAGAAGATTTCACTAAAGAAATACGTAAAGTAGAAGCAAGTGAAAAGGTAAAACCATCTCAATCAGAAAAGATTAATGTAGAATGATAAATAGACAAATAACACATTTTTGTAGCCATAGATACATAATATGGCTTTTAGGAGGGATTTATGAAATTAAACGGCATGTGCCCAATATGTTATATTAAAAAGCTTTTTATAAAGCCAAAGAGAATAAATGATATAAACATTGCAGATAAATATGAAAACAACGCAGCCCTTACCCCGCCTATGGGATGGTCAAGTTGGAATACTTTTAAAAACATAATAGACCAAGAAGTTATATATGATACTGCAGTTGCATTAAAAGAAACAGGCCTTCTGGAAGCTGGATATCAGTATATTAACATTGATGATAATTGGGCATCGTCATCTCGTGATGAAAATGGTTGTCTAATAGGTGATAAGACCAGGTTTTCAGATGGCATTCCAAAGCTTGTAGAAAAAATTAATGCTCTTGGAATTAAAGTAGGCATCTATTCCTCTAACGGAACCTTAACTTGTGAAGATTTACCTGCAAGTCTTGGTAATGAGGTAAAGGACGCCGAAATTATTGCAAGTTGGGGAATAGAATACTTCAAGTATGATTTTTGTCATAACCAACTGGTTTCTACTTACGCCCCGCTTATATACGGAATTACACTTTCAAAAACTGGCGAAAGAGAGGAAATGTTTTACCCTATAACCGATGCTAAGTTATCTGGCTATGCTAAACTTATGAAAAGGAAGAGTTCACCAATTGGTGTTTGTTTAACTGGACTTGATGGAAATATTGGCATGGCAGAATACGACATTGTAGTTGAAAAGGAAGGAAGTTACACATTCACAGTAGATATATGTAAAAAAGGTGCATACAAAAAGCATTTACACATCTTAATTAATGACAAAGATACATATAAAATGGATATCCCACCACAAAAAAGGTGGAATAATACAGCAAGATTTCAAACTACTGTTACGCTAAATAAAGGCACTAATACTATCAAGTTATTTAACCCCGTAAGAACTAAGATTGATAGTGCTATTTTACAGTATCGAACCATGGCAGACGCAATTTTAAATGCTTCTTTTAATATAGCAAAGAAAAATAATACTAGTGTTAAGCCTATTGTATTTTCAATTTGCGAATGGGGTTTTAGAAAACCCTGGCTTTGGGGCAAGACTGCAGGCAATTTGTGGAGAACAACTCCAGATATACGCCCTATATGGCCTTGGATAATGACTATATATACCAGAAATGTTAAACTTCATAAACACGCAGAAATCGGTGCGTGGAACGATCCCGATATGTTAGAAGTTGGAAACGGTAAATTAACCGAAGCCGAAAACAAAACTCATTTTTCATTATGGTGTATGATGAATGCTCCCTTAATACTTGGAAATGACTTACGAAAAATGACGCCTGAAATTTTAAATATCGTAACGAATAAACACATGATTAATATAAACCAAGACCCTCTTGGCATACAAGCCAAAAGGCTAGATAGTGGCTTTATGGATATTTTGGCAAAGCCACTTGCAAATGGAGATATTGCAGTTTGCTTTGTAAATAAGTTTGGTAGAAAAAAGAAAGCATCCCTTGCCATCACTCCTCTTAAAAAAGATAGCTATTTAAACTTTAGTGATGCTGGCGATATTGTTAAAGTTTATGATGTATGGGAAAATAAATCCTATGAAACCTCAAAACTAGGCGTGGAAGTTGAAAAACATGGGTGCAAAGTTCTAATTTTATCTAAAATTATAGATGACAGTTATAAACAAGAGGAATAGAAATATTATACAAGGTTATAAATCAACAATTGTTTTACTAAATAAAAAAAGGTAGCAAATCGCTACCTTTTAATATGTTTAAGTTTAATTCGATATTACTCTATAACACTTGCGACAACACCTGAAC
>LSQX01335097.1_pt2 | contig 11270 bp, 9 predicted proteins | sample 654561 | NCBI WGS metagenome assembly LSQX01 (sample SAMN04489861, study PRJNA283612) | anaerobic digester metagenome | isolation source: 4 biogas reactors fed with cattle manure at either 37C or 55C with and... | place: Denmark: Kongens Lyngby | collected 2014 | reverse complement strand
TGTCCAATTTAGTTTAGCATTTACAGCAACTCCAGACCAGTCCCCGAATTGCACTGCTGCATCCCAAATTCGCATGACTTCTATAGAAGCTTTGCAAAAGCGGGACTGTCCCCGATTTGCACAGCTACGCCTAAAGCTACATTTTCATTACTTTTATAGAAGTTTTGTTTACGGAGGTAACGGAACCAGCACACGAGGTGTGCTTAAGTTCCTCATGACTGTCCCCGATTCGCATTTGGTCGCGTGATGCAAAAGGGGGACTGTCCCCGATTTGCATTTTGATATGATTGACATCTTACTAAAAATGTTATACTATGATATATATCATAATAGGGAAGTGATGTTATGAAATGGGATTATGAAACTATTTGTTTACTTGAAATGGAAAATAAAGATTCTTTGCTGTTTAAACCCTTAAAATTTGAACAAAGTATAATGAAAAGTTACTTTATGTGGCTTTGGATCCATGGGTTTGAGTTTGATTTAAGCTTAAATTACCGTCGGGAATATTTAGTTCAGCATTATTCTATTTCTACGGAAAATTTAGTCTTTGATATCTTAAATTTAGAGATTAGTAAGGAAGAGCAGGAAATTCTTGTTTATTTTTACTATTTGACCGATGGAGAAATTGAGTCAGTATCTGCATTAATGTCCAAGTCAAAAGAGAAAGTCAAAAAGTTATATGAAGAAGTTAAAGATACTTATCTTAATCAGAAGAATTTACTTTTGAAAGAAATGGAAGATGAAAATTTTCTTGAAAGATTAGTCAATGTTAGCTTTGATCAAGGTGTTAAGGTGATTCCTTACATTGGCTTAATAGGCAAAAAGCAAATGAATCTTCATTATGTAGAAAACAAAAGGGTAATTATTGCTTTAGGATATGAATTTGTCTTAGATACTGTCCAGCCCTACAATCATCAAGAGACTTTAGAAAAATTAAAGGCTTTAGGAGATGAAACTAGGTTGAGTATTGTCGAATTGATTTTAAAAAAGAAGATGTCTGCTTCAGAGTTAGCAAATGTGTTGGGCTTGACCATACCGACCATTGCTCATCATTTGAAGGTCTTGGCTTCAGCGGGTATAATTAGTTCTTTTGTTGAGAAGGGAAGCGGCTCGAAAGTCAGTTACAAAATATATAACCAGGGATTGGATAATTTAATCAACAATATTAATTATTTGAATTCTGGGGGTGTAAAATGAAACTGCTCAAGAGATATAAGGGCTTTTTGTTTCTTTTGTTAATTTTAATACTGATGAATGCTGCAACTATCATGGTTACACCAATCTTATTGAATATATGGATTGAGAATAATACTATTTTGGGAATTAACCATATAGTAGGTATAACGGTGCTTTTACTACTTTCCTATTTTATCCAAATTTTGATGATATATTTCAGGGAGCATTTTGCCAAAACTTTTAATCGAACTCAAGCACTTCAATTGACCGACAAATTCTTTGGCTTAGATTATGATATTATTAATGAAAAAGGGCCGACTTATTTTATGGAAAGGATTTCCATCAGTGTCAATAGCCTCTATGTTTTCATTGCTGATGGTTTTGTCCAAATGGTTGCAAATTTGCTAATTATTGTTGCAATTATACTTTTGGTACTGACCTTTAGCCCTTTATTAGCTTTAATATTCCTCTTGTTATTGCCTATAAATTACTTTGGTTACAAACTCTTGAATAAAGAATTACAAAAAAGGTCGTTGATAATGCAAGAATCCACTTCGAGTGGGTTCAAGGACATACTCAATATAATAAAGCAAGTAGATTATATCAAGCAGTTAGGGTCCAGAGCTGAAATCCACTCCATTTTAGAAGAGCCTTTTTCCAGAATATATAATTCAATGGCCAAAGTGAATAGTTTTGCTCAAAGTATTAGCGCGACACTAAGGTCGCTAAACGACCTTGCCAAGAATATTATGATCTTAGTTTTAGCTTTTGGTGTTATAACTCAGGGGCGAAATCCTTTGACTATAGTCTTGTTCAGCATAGCATTACCCATATATTTTAACGCCATCAATGGAATAGTAGGGGCAAATTTAGCTTCTAGAGATTTAGATAATAGCTCTAAATTTATAGAATATCTGGAAAGCAGCCAAGAAGAGGATGGCCAAGAAGTTTTAGATGAAATAAGTAAGGTAGAGTTTAGAATTGAAAATCTTTCGATTGGGAACAGGGTTTTACAATCAAATATTAACAAGATTGTTAATAGAGGAGACGTTGTTTCCATAAATGGCAGTTCCGGAACAGGTAAATCAACTTTAATGAAGCTTTTACCAAAGTTTAGAACAACAGACTCAGTTTTTATCAATGGGCTTGATCTTAGGGACATAGAAAATGAAAGCTTAAGAGACAATTTGGTTTATCTGTCTCAAGAAGTGCCTATAATAACCGGAACATTGAGAGAAAATTTGACTCTAGGGAATGTAGTCAGTCAAGAAGATTTGAATAAACTACAGGAGTTACCACTCTTACAGTCAATTTTTGCCAATAAATCTATGGATACCATCATAGATGAAAATGGTGCAAATTTATCCGGTGGGGAGAAACAAAAGATTGCATTAGCTAGGGCGATTTTCAGCAAAGCAGATCTGCTTATCTTGGATGAGATAACTAGCAATATAGACAAAGAAACAGCGGATGAAATTTATCAAGCTATAACTACAGCTAATAAAGATAAGATAATATTTATAATTTCTCACGATAAAACCCACCTGCCATATTGCAACAAATCAATAGATTTACCACCCATTATGCAAAACCGGGACAGTCCCCAATTTGCATGACTTCTATAGAAGCTTTGCAAAACCGGGACTGTCCCCGATTTGCATTGCAAGAAAAATATATCGCATAAAAGAGGAATTTGTATCTTGACAAAGAAATATGTAATTGGTATGCTTTAATAGACAACATTTATTGTCTTTGTTATTTGGTATTTTATTTGTGAAAAAATATTTGATGAAGGAGGGATGATAAAAGCTAGTTGTAAAAGATAATTTCCAGACCTTTCTGTTTAGACGGTATAACAAAATTTCCCGTTAAGTAAATTCCGAATTTCATAGGAGGTGTAGGTTCAAATGACTCCATTTATGCAGAGTGTTTCAGATGCCATTCGACCTTTCCTTGAAAACTGGTTATACACAAGTGGTGACTTCGGATTAATTTCAACCGTCTTTTTAATTACTTTTATAACTCTATTGTTGACCATGGCTCGCCGCGCTTTGTCGGCTCAATCGATACCGAAAGTTCGCCGCATCGCTGGCTTGGAAGCGGCCGATGAGGTGGTCGGCCGAGCTACAGAAATGGGACGTCCGGTGCTTTACAGCCCGGGGGTTGGTGGGTTGGCTTCCGCCGATACTCTCGCTTCTTTTAATGTGTTGGGGCATGTGACAAGATTAATTGCTAAGTATGATTCTAGGGCAATTGTTGTTAATTGTAGTCCTACCGTGCAATCTGTAACCGAATCGGTGTGTCGAGCGGCCTATTTCGAAGAGGGAAAACCCGATGCTTACCAAGTAGACGATGTTCGTTTTATCACTGGCGACCAGTTTGGATATGCAGCCGGTGTGGTCGGAATTATGCATAGGGAAGGGGTCGCCGCCTTGCTGATGATCGGCTTGTTTTACGCTGAGTCATTGGTTTTTGCCGAGGCGGGAAATATTGCCGGGGCAATTCAAGTCGCAGCCACCAGTTCTACAACTCAGACGCCTTTCTTTATAGTTGCTTGTGATTATTGTTTAATTGGGGAAGAAATTTACGTCGCCGGTGCCTATTTAGGGCAAGATCGGCAACGTTTGGCCACTATAGTGGTCCAGGATTGGTTTAAGCAAGTCACTGTTGGCTTGATCTTTTTAGGAACCATTGCAGCTACCATATCCTCACTAATGGGCAGTGACACCAACTTCATCATCGACCTCTTAAAACTCTACTAACACAAACCCATGCAAATCGGGGACAGTCCCCAATTTGCATTCCTTCTATAGCAGCTTTGCAAAACCGGGACAGTCCCCAATTTGCACCCGGCGGAGTAGAATGCTTTGTGTTTGCAATATTGGTGTTGTTTTTGTAGGAGGGTTTGGTGTTATTTATAATTGATGGCCTTCACCATCAAATATGGTGGTGAGGGCTATTTTGTTGTAATTAATGCTGCAGCAAATATTATTGTCTTTTTGGGATGTTATTGTGAAAATAATGTATGCTTTTGAAAGGAGATACCTTATGAATTCGTGCCAAAATATTTATTGGGGTAGGTTTTTCACTAGTTGGCGATATAGCTCTAAAAATCAAATAAGAAAATTGAATAGTTGCATTTTTTATAAGGTGCCTATTAACAATAAGCCCGGGTCCTTGGCTTGTTGTTAGTAGGCGCCTTTTTTTATAGGTAGTAATGGATGTAGAGGTGTTTGTTGAATGCTTAGGAGGTGTATTTACTAGAAATTGCTTTTGATTAAACCAATACATTGCAAATTAGAATAAATAGGTTTTAAAGCTTGAGCTTTGGATAATTCTTACTGTCTTGGTATTGCAAGTTTCTGAACTGTATGAAAGGATAATGTGAATGATTAAGAAAATAGTCATCGAGAACTTTAAATTGTTCAAGGGTAGATTTGAATTAGAGCTTAAAGAAGGAATAAACATTTTAGTAGGTGACAATGAGGCAGGTAAATCAACAGTTTTAGAGTCAATACATTTGGCTTTAACTGGTATATTTCGCGGCAAGCCAATTCAATGGAATTTGACTCAATACTTGTTTAACTATTCTGTTTTGCAAGAATATTTTACTAAAGTAAACAATGATGAAAGTGTAGAGCCGCCAAAAATTTTAATTGAATTGTATTTCGACGATACGTTTCCAGAATTAGAAGGAAATAAATATAGTGATACAACACAAAAAGGTAGAGTTTATGGTATTGGATTAGAAATATCCTTAAATGATAAATTCTCTGATGAGTATCATTCTGTAATCTCTGAAGGTGATGTAAAAAGTTTGCCAATTGAATATTATGATGTTGATTGGTTTACATTTGCAAGAAAAGCGTTAACATCTCGTAGCGTTCCTACAAAATCATCTTTAATTGATGTTGGTTTCAGTAAGTTTTCGAATGGCTCAGACATGTATATCTCCAGGATTATACAAAATTTATTGGAATTGGATGATAAAACCAAAGTAGCTCAAGCATTTAGGAGAGTTAAGGAATCTTTTTCGAAAGATGCCTCTATTAAACATATTAATAAAAAAATTACGGATATTTCGAAATTGAGTGATAAAACCGTTGAGCTTTCTGTTGATTTGAGTTCCCGCTCTACATGGGATGGTAGTTTAATCACAGAATTTGATAAAATACCCTTTGATTTTATTGGTAAAGGGGAGCAAGCGATAATCAAGACAGATTTAGCTTTAAGCAATAGAAGGTCTGAAGCTTCGGACATAATCTTAGTTGAAGAACCTGAGTCCCATATAAGTCATAGCCGTTTAAATCAATTGTTGAATAGTATTAAAGATCACTACAGAGATAAGCAAATTATTCTTTCGACACATAGTAGTTTTGTCTCAAATAAATTGGGGTTGGATAATTTAATATTGTTAAATAAACAGTCTGCTGTGCGATTTGCCGACTTGGAATCAAAGGTCTTTTTTGAGAAAATTTCCGGATATGACACTTTACGCTTTATTTTAAGCAAAAAAGCGATATTAGTTGAAGGGCCATCTGATGAACTAGTTATACAGCGTGCTTATATGGATTTACACAATGGGAAACTACCCATTGAAGATGGAGTTGAAGTTATTTCAGTTGGTACCTCATTTTTGCGTTTTTTAGAAATTGCAAATTATTTAAATTTTGATATAAAAGTAGTAACTGATAACGATGGTGATATAGCTGCATTAAACAAGAAGTATAAGAATTATTTAGGAATTAACCAGAAGCCAAATATTGAAATTTGTTTTGATGATAGAGATTTGGCACAGATTATGGCAAGTAACAAAACAAATTTGGTGTTTAATTACAATACATTGGAACCTAGTCTTATTGAGGCAAATAACCTAATTACGATGAATGAAATACTTGGTAAAGACTACAGAACTGTTGAAGAGTTAATAAAATTTATGTTGAATAATAAAACAGATTGTGCACTTAAGATATTTACTTCAAAGAAGTGTATTAATTATCCTGAGTATATTTTGAGGGCGATTAGATGAGAAACAAGCTTTATATTGCTGGTGCTGGTGCAGGCAAAACAACCCTATTAGTCAAAGAGGCATTGAGCTGTTCAGATTCAGTATTGTTGACTACATTTACTGTGGAAAATGAAGAAGAGATAAAAAAGAAATTTTATGAATTAAACAGCTTTATACCAAAGAATATAACAATCAAAACTTGGTTTTCTTTTCTCATAGAACATGGGGCAAAACCTTATCAAGGTGTTTTTACAGAAAAGAAAATCAACGGATTGCTTTTAGTAAACAATAAATCTGGTTTTAGAGGTAGAATAAACAATAGACCCGTATATTACGGTGAAGATAATGTTGATCGCCACTATTTTAGCCAAGATTATCGAATCTACTCAGATAAGCTTTCAAAGTTTGTAGTCAGATGCAATGAATCGACTGACGGCAAAGTCTTGTTGAGAATCTCCGATTTGTTTAAAAATATTTTTATAGATGAAGTTCAAGATATGGCGGGTTATGATTTAGAGTTTATCAAATTACTTTTGAGAACAAAATCAAAGATAGTCATGGTAGGTGATTCTAGGCAAGTTACATATTATACTCATTTTTCGGCAAAATACAAAAAGTATAAAGATGGAGAAATTAAAAAATTCGTGAAGCATGAGTGTGGTAAAAATTCATGTTTTATAGATACTATTACTTTGGGTAGTAGTTTTCGATGTAATCAAAGCATTTGTGATTTCGCAAATACAATATTTCCTGAGAAAAGTAATGTTGATTCATTAAACCATAGAGTGACTGGACATGATGGCGTTTTCTTAGTTAAAAAAAGTGATGTAGAAGATTATTTGAAAAAATATAAGCCAATGCAGCTTAGGTATAATAAAAAAACAGTTGTTAAATCCTATTGCAGCGTTAAAAATTATGGCGAAGCAAAGGGCAGAACATATGACCGTGTATTAATTTATCCAACTAAAACAATTAGTGACTGGTTGTTTAAAAATAAAGAAATAAGCTCTAATGAAACGAAATGTAAATTCTATGTTGCTGTTACAAGAGCACGCAATAGTGTTGCTATTGTTTGTGAAGATAGTGTTCAAACTAGGATTTTACCTTTTTATGTTACTTAGCAAATCTGTTGTGCTAAAGTTATTTGATAGCATACAAAAACAATTTTAAATATATGAATATTGGAAAGAGGTGCTTGTTTTGCATGTTACTACATTAAACAAAGTGATTGAGTATAACGGTGGTAATCCCAGTAAGCGATTTGAAGATCTTGTTTGTCCTATTTTTAAAAATGATTTCAAACATATTTTTGATGATTTGATTTCGAAATCAAAAGATGCAAAGAAGTTCAAAGAAGGGTTATGGGAGGTTTTAAAATCTGATAAACTACCAGAAGGGTGGAAGTTTTCAGGTAAATACCAAAAGAATCCGCAAATTCATTTGATTTATAAATCTAAAATAGTTAAAGAAGAACAAAACCTTCCAGATTCAATTGGTGTTTTTCTGTGTTCTTGTTCTACCCAAAGCGAGACCTTATCAAATCGGCGTGGATTATATATTTTGGATTTACCATTATTACGTGAAGGTTTTGATGATGATAACAAAGGTGCTTATTCAGTAAAGCCTTTCACAAATGAAGCAGCTTGGTTGTCATTGGTTTTCTATGGTAAAAAAGCTTTGAAATATTCAGTAAAAAGCTCTTATGAACTTGAAGCGACAATTAAAGTTGAAGGTGAAGTAAAGTATAAGGATTTGGGAGAAAGTTAATTTTTAAATTGAGTAAATTTGAAGTAACAATTATGTGCAGTTGGTATGCTCTGTAAAGTAAATAATTTGAGCTACTATGAGCCTAAGTGATTTGTGTAAATCGAACGAAACTTCATTGTTTTTCGGTTTTGTATAGGTTAAAATGAGTTATGTTAAAGAGAGAAAGATTTTGTTGAAATGTTCCGATTATGGTGCAATGCTTTTTGGCGTTTAAAAGAAAAACATTTCTCAACAAGAGAACTTGCTATTGCAAACTCAGTTGAGTTAAGAAGGAGAAACAATTTAATTTTATGTCTTAAAGGAATTTTACATTTTTACCACGAATCTCAATGTGTGGTGTGAATTCTTTTAAAATATAAAATAACAATTCGAGTTGCAGAATGATTGTGTCACTAATGCTTTAAGAATTGGAGCGAAAACATGCAGACTGATATTTTAACAGACGCACTAGTTGATGAATTAATTTCCTGCGAGAAAGAGATTTACAAAGCAGAACGAACTGATTTTTTTCAGAAAGGGCACCATAGGAGAAACAATTTTGAACTTAAGGCTGTAGAAGACGGAAAACAGTTTTCGGTTTTTATAAGACAGCATATTATGTTTGAAGAAAACTTTTCTATTGGGCTATTATATAAATCTGAAAGGACTTCTGCTAAGATTCTACTGACGAGATTTAATGGACCTCATGGGCATATTGCAGTAGAAATAGGTAATGAAGAACATAATGAGTTTCATATTCATAAATATTCTCATGATTATGTTCTATTGGGCTTAAAACCTGAAAAACATGCATATGCTACTAAAGATTACGGAACATTTAAAGATGCAATTATACATTTTGTTAAAGAATGTAATATTAAAAACGCCTCTGATTATTTCCCTTGGTTGACCATTGCACAATTGACTCTTTTTGATGAAGAAGGTGAATAAAGTGGATGAATTACTTGTCCTAAGTAAAAAATTTAATGGACGCATTAGGTTTGAGGAAAAAAGAGAAAACATAATACAAATATTAGGTCCTTTTTATCATGAAGATGGAGATATGCTAGATATTTTCTTGGTTCCCAATGGTGATTCAGGCTACCTTATAACCGACTATGGTATGACTCTTATGAAGCTTTCTTATACCTTTGATATTGAAACGCCTTACAGGCAGAGGATTTTAAATCAAATAATAAATGAAAATGAAGCTGTTTTAATAGATGATTCTATCGAATTAAATGTTGATAAGAAGTATTTATATGATGGCGTAATGAGGTTCATACAAATTGTATCCAAAGTAGGCAGTTTGGCCTATCTTAAACGAGAATTTGTAAAAAACATGTTTTATGAAGATCTTACGGAGTTGGTTAACGAGATGTTTAGTGAATATAAACCTATAGAAAGATTTAATCCTATTGAAGGTAGGGAAGAACTAGTAGTAGATTACTTTTTAAAACATAAAAATAGAAACTTTTTTATGTTTGGTGTAAGAGATAGCTATAAAGCACGCGAGGCAACTATAGCTTGTTTAGAGTTTCAGAAGGCCAATTTGCCTTTTACTAGTATTATTGTTCATAGTGCTATTTCGGAGTTGCCAAAAGCTGACCTTGCTCGTATTACAAATGCTGCCGATAAACAATTTGCAAATATAGAGAGCTTTAAAACTGAGGGAATAAGCTTTATTAATCGTGAAGTTGCACCTTAAAATTTAATAACACAAAAGTTTTGTTAGATTGTTTCAATATTTCCGCAATCCCCTTCAACATGCAATCAAACACACTAAAACCTACTAAAACACCGACAAACTTTTACTTTTGTCGGTGTTTTGCTGTTTGCTTATGAAGCACTCTACTCGGCCGAATGCAAAACCGGGACTGTCCCCAATTCGCATTCGAGTTGCACTGCTACATCCCCGTTGAAGATTGCAAGCAATCTCTACATCGCATCTCTTCTATAGAAGCTTTGCAAAACTGGGACTGTCCCCGATTTGCATTTTGTCTTCCTTTGCTGAGCTAATGATGGTATAATGAATTGAGTATTTGGAGGTGTTGGATAAATGAAAGCGTATATTATAAAAATTGAGTTTGATGAGTCGAATCCGCTCATTTGGCGAAGGGTTATCATGCCGGCAGGGGCTACTTTTAATAGGTTGCATAATGTTATTCAGACGGTGACTAATTTTCAGAGTGGATATCCAAACGAGGCGATTCATTTGTATGAGTTTGATTTGTCTAAGGAGAATAGAATCGTCACAAATAGCGAAGAAGCCTATGATGAACATCAGCATTTTGTCAAAAATAAAAAGTTTTATGAAAAGCGCCTGCAAACAATTCCTGCTGAACTGCTTGAATTCGAAGAGATTTATCAAGAGAGATTGAAGCTTGAGGTGCGTAAACCCACCAGGTTGAAGATAGACGAATATTTGGAAAAGCATAAAGAAATCAGCTACAATTATGATTTTGGCAATGACTGGTGGCTTACCGTTAAACTTGAAGAGATTGTTGATGACTATTATTTCGGTTATCCGACGTTGCTCGATGGGGCAGAAACGGCTCCGCCTGAAGACGCAGGTGGGATTCATAGTTTTTACGAATTCTTAAAAGTTTACCGCGATCCCAGCCATCCTATGCATGCTGATATGAAGGCTTGGGCAGAGGAAGTGCTTTTCAGGGAGTATGACCCAGAATGGATCAACAGTTTATTGAAGTTTATTTCTTATAAGAAAACTGAATGGGATAAAATCAATCACGAAAATCATAACATCATCTCCGACAAATATCGCAAATGATAACCCTCTATAGAAGCTTTGCAAATCTGGGCGGCTCCAGCATGATGCTTACAGCACCTGCCGGAGTTGCGGAACCGGCTCACTTCGTTTGCCTAAGTTCCTTATAGGACAGTCCCCATTTTGCATTGCTTCTACATTTTTCTATAATTTAATTTGAAACCCCCACATCAAATAGATTGTGGGGGTTGTTGTTTTATTTATAAGAAACGAATCATGATTGCAGGCTAGTCTATCTTTCTCTACCCGCAGCGCAACATGGGGACAGGGCCGTCGTTGCATTAGCACGCAACTCCAGACCAGTCCCCGAGTTGCACCGCTACGTCTCCAATTAGCATCAACGCAGCGCAAAAAGGGGACAGGGCCGTCATTGCATTAGCATGCAACTCCAGACCAGTCCCCGAGTTGCACAGACATATCCCCGTTGAAGATTGCAAGCAATCTCTCCATCGCATCTCTTCTATAGAAGCTGTTGTTTGCTCCAGCATTGTGCCACGGCAAATGCCGGAGTTACGGAACCAGCACACGAGGTGTGCTTAAGTTCCTTAT
>LSQX01378326.1_pt1 | contig 11271 bp, 10 predicted proteins | sample 654561 | NCBI WGS metagenome assembly LSQX01 (sample SAMN04489861, study PRJNA283612) | anaerobic digester metagenome | isolation source: 4 biogas reactors fed with cattle manure at either 37C or 55C with and... | place: Denmark: Kongens Lyngby | collected 2014 | reverse complement strand
GGAATTACCTTTGGCCGGAGACAGCCGCCGAGGATGTGCCCATCAGCTACATCACCAATGGAGTTCACACCGGCACCTGGCTTGCGCGTAGGCTCGCTGACCTCTACAATAAATATCTCGATGTTGATTGGAAAGAACGTCTGGACGACCCTGAAATGTGGGAACGGATCAACACAATTCCTGACAATGAACTTTGGCAGGTCCGCATTCATTTGAAACGCAAGTTGGTCAGTTACATGGTTGCCCGTGCTCGCGGCGAGTGGGAGCACGATCGCGTTCATCCTGTTCAAACCGTCGCCAGCGGCGTCTTGCTTGATCCCTTGGCGCTTACCATCGGTTTTGCCCGTCGTTTTGCAACCTACAAACGTGCGAACTTGATATTCAGAGATTACGAACGCCTGATGAACATTGTTACAAACGAGGAACAACCTGTTCAAATCATTTTTGCTGGCAAAGCCCACCCCGCCGACGAGCCTGGCAAGCGTTTGATCCAGGAAGTTTACCGCCATGTTAAGAGCTCGCGTAATGGCGGTCGTCTGGTCTTTTTGGATGATTACGACATGGACATGGCGCGCCATTTGGTACAAGGCGTTGACATTTGGCTCAATACCCCGCGCCGACCCCGCGAAGCTTCCGGTACCAGCGGGATGAAAGCCGGAATGAACGGAACACTCAATTTGTCCGTCCTGGATGGTTGGTGGGCAGAAGGTTACAATGGTAAAAATGGCTGGGCAATTGGTGACGATACTCACTACGACAACCAGGACCTTCAAGACGAAGCCGACGCTCTCAGTCTCTACGAGACACTCGAGAACGAAATTGTACCGCTTTACTATACAAAGCGCTCTGCTGATGGTCTGCCAGGGGATTGGATTGAACGGATCAAGGAAACAATCCGAACCGTATCTCCGCAATTTTCGATGACACGCATGGTCAAGGAATACACAAACAATCTTTACCAACCATGCTGGGAATCTGCAAAAGAGGAAACCTCGAGCCCAGAAACTGAAAAATAGGGTTGGCAAAACACCCTTACATTAACCTCTCTTTTCTTGGAAATGTGAGAAAATTTCTGAAATTGAATACGTCTGCAATGGTATGATACTGTTGCAGACGGTTTTCTAATAGTATGGATGGAGGATTAAATCATGGCAGAAATATTCACTTGGCAAGCAGTTGGTACAGCAATTCTGATTTTTTTGGTCAGGGTGCTGTCTATTACGATGGACACCTTGCGTTTTATGCTCACCATGCGTGGAAAACGTGGTATTGCCTGGATTTTGGGCTTTCTTGAGTCTGTTCTGTTCGTTATCACTGTGGGTGTCGTGTTAAATGACATGTCGAACTTCCTTTACATCATCGGCTATGCGGCTGGTTTTGCTACCGGCAACGTGGTTGGCATGTACATTGAAAGAAAACTCGCCGTCGGCTACTCTCACATAAGTGTTATCAGTAAATTCAAGGGTGCCGAGGTGGCAAAAGCCCTGCGGGAAAATGACTTTGCAGTTACCGAAATACCTGCTCAGGGGAAAGATGGTCCTGTTTGCATCAGCGATCTATCAGTTCGAAGAAAGGATGTTGCTGGCATAGAGAAAATTGTCCAGGATACCGATCCAGAAGCGTTTGTCACCATTGAAGATGTAACACCGCTGCGTGCAGGTTACTGGGGAAGGCAGAATGTCAGAAGATAGCTTCTTAAGGCGGGCGCTGATTTTTGATTTTGATGGTTTGATCCTCGACACCGAAACAGCCGAGGTCAAAATTTGGGAAGACCTTTACGCTCAGGTTGGTTTACCTTTTGATATCGATGCTCATCGTGGGTCGGTTGGAACCAGTGGTTCTCTTGTGTTTGATCCAGCGCAGCCCCTGGCTGATCGTGAAGGCGAAAGTCGTTCTTTTGAACAGATTCGCGCGCAATATCGACAAAAGGCTTACCAGAATGCTAAAACAATGGAGGCGATGGAAGGCGTGGTCGATCTCATCGCGAGTGCAAAAGCGAAAGGCTATTTGCTGGCAGTGGGTTCTAGCGCGTCTTATTCGTGGGTGGGCTCTAACCTTGCCCGCCTTGGTCTCCTGGATGAATTTGATGTTATCGTAACCTCTGATGATGTAGAAAATGCCAAGCCTGACCCCGATATTTTTCTGAAAGTGCTGGAAAAGTTAGGCGTTTCTGCGCAAAATGCTCTTGTTTTTGAAGATTCTCAAAATGGCGTGTTGGCAGCCCATCGCGCCGGCATCCGCGCCATAGCAGTTCCCAACCCGATTACAGCTTTCATGGATTTCTCGCTTGCAACGGCAGTGATACCGACTTTGCTTGGGTTTGATCCTGATGAATTTTTTTAGGTTTTATCATTGGGCTGGCAGTCGTTCCCGCTTGACGCACAATTAATACTGACTGTACTATAATTTACCTACCTGACAAAAGAAAGGGAGAATTTACGATGGAAATCGATCCTTCAGAATTTTATTTTGGCAATACTTATGACCTGAAAACGCAGGCGATCATCCCCGACAAGCTGACCTATTATGACCCGCAAGATCTCACCACGCATATGGTCATTACTGGTATGACCGGTTCTGGGAAGACCGGTATGGGTATCATCCTATTGGAAGAAGCCGCTCTTAAGGGCATTCCGGCAATTTTGATTGACCCCAAAGGCGACCTCACCAACCACGTCCTTCATTTCCCGGATTTCCTTCCTTCAGAATTTGCGCCCTGGGTGGATGCTGATGCCGCCAAGCGTGAAGGTCAGACAGTTGAACAGGCTGCTGAAGCCGCTGCCGCGTCCTGGAAGAAGGGCACCGAACGTTCTGGTATCGATCGTGCTCGCATGGAAAAACTGGCAAACAGTGTTGATTACGCCATCTACACACCAGGTTCAGACTCAGCTATTCCGGTTAGTATCCTGTCTTCGCTGAAAGCCCCGGCAATCGAATGGGAAGAAAACAAGGAAATGCTGCGTGAATCGATCAGCAGCACCGTTACAGCATTGCTGGAACTGGTCGGGTTCAAAGGTATCGACCCAGTTCGTTCCCGCGAACACATCTTAATGTCCAATATCTTTGAACAAGCCTGGAGCGAAGGGCAGGACCTAGACCTTGAAAGCTTGATTTTGCAGGTTCAAAATCCGCCTTTTGAGAAACTTGGCGTCTTCGCCGTTTCCAAGTTCTATCCCGAAAAAGACCGTTTCGAACTGGCAATGCTGCTCAATAATTTCATTGCCTCGCCATCTTTCGAGAGTTGGCTGGAAGGTCAGCCGCTGGACATTGCCAACTTGCTTTACTCGCCGGATGGCAAGCCCAAGCACAGCATCTTTTACCTGGCACACCTGGCAGATGCCGAGCGTATGTTCTTTGTGACCCTGCTCTATTCTGCCGTTGAGACCTGGATGCGCACGCAATCGGGCACCACTGACCTGCGGGCACTGGTCTATTTTGATGAAATCGTTGGCTATTTGCCTCCGGTTGCCAACCCGCCTAGTAAACCGATCATCTTGCGCATGCTAAAACAGGCACGCGCTTTTGGCGTTGGGCTGGTTCTCTCCACGCAAAACCCGATCGATCTTGATTACAAAGCCTTATCGAATGCAGGTACGTGGATCATCGGTAAACTGCAGACCGACCAGGATAAGCAACGCTTGTTGGACGGGCTTACCAATGTGTCTGGTAATTTTGACCGCCCATATTTTGACAATACCATCTCTGCCCTGGGTAAACGGGTCTTCCTTCTGCATAATGTGCATGCCAAGGGACCAGAAATTTTCACCACACGCTGGGCAATGAACTATTTGCCGGGTCCGATCACTCGCAACAAGCTGGAAGACCTCAACCGCCTGGCTGGTGCGGACGTACGTATGGTTTCTGCTGCACAAAATGGAACCGGGCAAACCGTTACTGCTCAAGACGTCGTAGGTGGCGGTAATGGAAACCTCCCAGGTAGGTCAACTCAACCGGTTCTCGGTTCCAAGGTGGATGTCTTCTATCTGCCTGTCAAGATGAGCCTCGGAGATGCCTACAAACAGGCTGCCGATCGCGGAATCGCGCCAACAACTCAGCCGCGTTACCATTACCGACCAGCTCTAATTGGTCAGGCGCAAATCTGGTTTGCCAACCGGACCTACAATGTCAACACTCAAAAACGCGTTACTGTTTTGATGCCCGAATTGCAGACCCGTGGGCTGGTGCAGTGGCAGGATTTTCAGGTGGATGAAATGCCTTCCAAAGATTTTGATTCTCGTCCATTACCGGAAGCAACCTTCGCAGAACTGGTCTATCCGTTTGACGATGAGAAGAATGTTGCTGACCTTTCCATTGATTTTTCAGATTGGCTCTACCGCAATTACCAGTTGACACTCTATCGCAACCCGGATCTGAAGCTGGTCTCAGAGGTCGGTGAAAGTAAGGAGGAGTTTGTTGCCCGAACCCAACAGGCTGGTAGAACTTCCCTTGATGATGGCATCGAAGCGATCCAGGCGAAATATGCCAAACAGAAGAAGTCGATTGAAGACAAGCTGATCAAGGAAGAAATGGCACTTGAAAAGGACAAACAGACGCTCAGTCACCGCCGCATTGAGGAGGCTGGCACAGGTTTACAGACAGTCATCGGCTTGCTTGGCAAACGAAAGAAAAGCATCAATAGCTCGCTAACCAAGCGGCGTATGACCGCCACAGCGAAAGCCAACGTCGAAGAATCGGAAGCGATGATCGAAAGGTACAAATCCCAATTGGCGGAGTTGGACGCGATGATGCAGCAGGATATCGAAGAGTATCAAAGCAAAACTCAGGAAAAATCTGTGGATATCGAGGAGATTTACGTCAAACCTTTGAAAAAAGACGTAGTGGTGGAATTCTTTGGTCTTGCCTGGGCACCGGTTTATGCCTTCAAAAATGCCGACCGCTGGCTCGAAATCGACGCGTTCTAAACCTTATTTTATTAATGAATTTCGTAGGCCGGCTTCCGTTGTTGAAGCCGGCTTTCCTTTTTAATTCTGAGCTTATTGAGGATTAATCCGAGCTTACGGCTGTTACATCCCCAAATCCGTTGACTTCAATTACCCAATTACTGCCAGGAACAGCTTGTTGAAACAAGCTGTAATCGCTGGTGGTGTACTGGAATTCATCCGAAGCGGTTGAAAAGCTGATGGTATAGCGTTCGGTCGAATTACCAAGGCGTTGACTGGTGCTTAGAGTTGTGCTTGGCCAAATTGCATTGGTACCGTAGCCATCTTCCACCAGCGTGTTAACCACCACCCATTGCATGGTCTCATAGGAGCAATAATTCTCGTATACCTTGTAATAACAATCCTGCACTACCTCACCCAAACCTGTGCCGGTGTCGATCGTGTATGCCGTGCCGCAGACTTCCTCAGAATTTGCTTTTGGGACATCGGAATCGAAACGATAACGCAATTGGCAATCATAAGTCTGCACATTGTTGGGGATGTTGGCTTCCCAATCACCTGCACGAACCATCTGGTAAGCTTCAACCGCTACCTGTCGCTGCCAATAAGCTTGAGAAACGGTAGCATTCAACTGATCGGTCTGGTTCATTCGGCTGAAATACATAGCACCTAAAATGCAGCACGAAAGCAACACAAGCGCTATGACAATTAAAGCCCATTTAGGCAGTGGTTTTCGCTCCACAGCTTTGGAAGTAGCTTGCGATAGGTTTTGTTCTTCTTCCAAAACCACCCCGGCTGGTCTTGAGGTTGCTCCAACTGTCAGATCCCCACCACATTCCACGCAGATCTGGGTTTCAGCAAGGTTTCGGGTGCCGCAGTAGGGGCAGTGTTTGTCGGGGCCGGACTTCGCCATGCGGACCAGAGCTTCATCTTTGATAAAGTTGAATGTAGCCGGGTCCACCCGTTCGAATTTGACATTAATTGGCTGGGGTGCCCCGCAGGATGTACATGACCGAATTGCACCAGGATTTCGGGTCCCGCAACTGTCACAAGTCCAGACTAATTCTATATAACCGAGTACTTTTCTGGCCATTTTACAACTCCAAAATGCTAGTTCAGCAACACATTAAGTATAACAGAGGATGGGGTGGGTAAAGCGGAGTTTATGCAAGTGTATTGCCTATAGAAACGTTTTGGGAGACCTGCCGGTCAAGACCTTGCCAGGTAATGTGAAAAACCGTCAAGATCAGGGCTGTTTGATTGTCGCTTGTACCGCTTTCAGACCAAGAATCGCAATTAGAGGAATACTGCCCAAAACCAGGGGAATGTACACGGTGAACGAAAGCGCCAGCAGAGCCAGCATCACCAACGAGATGACCAGAGCATAGAGAGGCTGCTTCAGCACTGTGACAAAACCATTCCTCCAGGCTACCTTGAGAGACTTTTCTTCCTGTAAAAAGAAACAGGAGACGCTAAAAAACTGCCAAATCAACCAAAGTATGCCCATCAGGATGGTTACAATCGTTAGAAATGGAGCGCTTTCCAACAGGGAATTGTAATAAAACCAAACATTCGTTACCAAAACGAGGATCACAATCAGATTGATGCCGCCCCAACCAAGGCTTTTCGGGAGATACTGCTTGAAGCCCTTCCAAAATCCAATCAGACCAGTTCGATCGCGGTGGCTGAGGTCAAGCGATTCGTGGTAAATACCAAAAAGAGCAGCCGGGAACAAAACCACCGTCAGGCTCAACAAGATTGCTACCAGGGATACCACCACCTGGTTGCCCCAGTCGCTCCACCATAATTTAACTGCGTCAACAATAACATCGAAAGCTTGTGCTGGTTTCATATTCACCTTGGGTACAAATTATAATGGCTATATTAATGCGGAGGAAAAAGTGCTTGATATCAATAATTGTTTTGTTGTAGTCATCGACGTGCAAGGGAATCTGGCAAGGGTGGTTGCTGAATCGGAGTCAGCTAATGAGAATATCGGAAAACTTGTTCAGGGCAGCCTGGAATTAGGTCTGCCCATCTTCCTCACAGCACAAGCTCCAGAAAAGATCGGGCACACCACGGATGCGATCCGCGCCTTGGTCCCTGGGCATCACGAATACCCACGCACTTCCTTCAGCATCTGGGAAGATGAAACTCTTCGGGTTGACTTACTGCAGACAGGCAGAAAACAAGCCTTGTTATGTGGTTTTGAAAGCCACATTTGCCTCTTTCAAAGCGCTAACGATCTTCACGAAGCTGGTTTTGAAGTTTGGATGGTTACTGATGCCACATCATCTCGCGCAGTAGTCAACAAGGAAATCGCGCTGGGCGAATTGAGAGCGGAGGGCGTTCATTTATCAAGTGTCGAAATGATTCTATTCTCCCTCTTGCGTGATGCCCGCCATCCTGCCTTCAAGGCGATTTCGAAGGTTATCCGCTAACGCCATTAACCCGAATTTACACAACTCTAATACGTAAGCTGTATGATCAATTTTAATTATTGACTGGAGAATTTATGACGACAGAACCCAATCCCTCAAAGAAGAAAAGAAAACCCCGCTGGTGGCTGACTATATTAGTCCTGCTGGCGATTGCTGCTGCTATATTTTTAATCATCAATTTTCGCCAACAGCGTGCAATACAGGCTACGATTGCTGATTTACGCACCACGCCCTTTGCGCGCGAAACGCTGCAAACCACCATCAATGGCACTGGCAATGTTCGCCCACGTCAATTAGTGACCCTACTTTGGCAGAGCCGTGGAACAGTCTCAGGCTATGATGTCGCGGTTGGTGAAAGCGTTGAGGCTGGTCAGATTTTGCTGAGTTTAGATGAAAGGGACCTGCCTGCAGAGATCATCCAGGCATCCTTGAATAAATTCACTGCCTCACAGGCTCTTGAAAACCTGGAAGCAAATATCTTGCTGCAGCGCGCAACTATCAACAACAATATTGCCACAGCCCAAACCGCAATAACAGATCTTGAAACGCAATTACTCAACCTGGAGTCTCGTGTTTGCGAGAGTTGGCGGGTGGATAATCTGCGTTCCGATTACGAAAAGGCCTTGGAAGCCTACCAAAACTGGCCCACTGAGTCGGGCTGGTTCCGGGTTCAGACCACAAAGGCATCCCTGGATTATTGTGATCCAGAGGTGATCTCAAGGCAGGTCGATGTTCTGCAAAAGCAGCTCAACCTGCAAAAGGAAAATGAGGCTCTTTGGGCGCAGGACCTGGAAAGAATCCAGTTTGGTCCTGACCCTGTGGAAGTGGAAAAATTGGGATTGCAGCTCAGCCTGGCAGAAAAACAATTGGAGAGCCAGTACATTAAGGCACCTTTTAGCGGCAGGCTGCTCAGCCTAAATCAAGATCCGGGAGACCAGGTCAGCCCTGGCAGTGTGGCAGCCCAGGTGGCTGACATGAGTGAGTTGTTTGTCGAAGTCCCGATTTCTGAGGTTGATATTTCTTCGATCGAAATCGGTCAACCGGTCATTCTTTTCTTTGATGCCTACTTTGAAGAAGAATTCTCAGGTATCGTGTCAGATATTTCTGAAAGCGGAGATCGCAGTACAGGCGTTGTTAACTATTTCGTCACAGTGCGGATGGAAGACCAATCTGAGCGGATCAAGCCGGGAATGACCGCGGCTGTGAGCATCCTTACCGCAGAAAAGCCCAACACACTGGTAATTCCTTCGGAATCAATTTTCTCTCGTGATGGCTTAAATTATGTGTATGTCCTGCGGGATGGCAAGCTCGAAATGGTACAGGTGACGGTTGGCGCATATTCGAATCAACTTATCGAAGTCCTCGCGACAGATATTGCCGAAGGCGAATCGATCGTCATTAACCCTCCAATTGATATCATCGCCAACTTTGGGATGGGGCGGAGGATGCCCTAAGTGACTGACAGCAAACCTACCCCGGTTATTCAAATCCGAGACCTTACCAAGGTATATCAACTTGGTGGTGGCAATGACGTTCACGCGTTGCGCGGCGTCAGCCTGGATATCTTTCCGGGTGAGATGGTCGCTATCATGGGTCCAAGCGGTTCTGGCAAGTCGACCCTGATGAATATGATCGGTTGCCTTGACAGTCCCAGTGGAGGTCAATATTTCCTGGATGGTCTTCTGGTCTCGACTCTGGTTGATGACGAACTGGCTGAAGTACGGAATCGGAAAATCGGATTCATTTTCCAGAAATACAACCTGCTCGCACGCGCTAACGCCGTTGAGAACGTTGAATTACCTTTACGTTACAGTGATGACCCTTCCAATATGACCGAGCGTGCCAAGGCGATGCTCGAGCTGGTAGGGTTGGGAGATCGGTTCCATCACAAACCCAATGAACTCTCTGGAGGACAGCAGCAGCGGGTTGCCGTTGCGCGTGCTCTTGTTAATGACCCTGCCATCATTTTGGCAGATGAGCCCACTGGCAATTTGGATTCCGTTTCGGGGCAGGAAGTGTTGGACTTGCTTTTGAAATTGAACCGTGAAAAAGGCACAACTATCGTGGTGGTAACCCACGATCAGGGGGTTGCCAGCAAAGCTCAACGAACGATTCGGCTCTTTGATGGCAAAATCGTGGTAGGGGAGATTCGCTGATGTCCTTCTTACGCGTTCTTAAAGAATCACTGACCAGCATCTTTTCCAATCGCATGCGCTCTTTTTTGACCGTCTTGGGGATCGTGATCGGAGTTGGGGCGGTTATTGGCATGTTATCGATCGGCGCAGGAGCGTCTGATAGCATTTTGGGTCAAATTGAGTCGATTGGCACAAACACCATTTATGTGATGACCGGCGGACAGGACGAGATTACCAATCCTAAACCGCTCACACTCACCGATGTTGAAGCACTCTCCAACCGTGCACGTGCGCCACATATTTTGCGCGTCACACCGGTGATGATGGGGCAAGCCTCCTTTACTTTGGGCGATGCAAATCGTCAAACCTCGATTTTTGGCAGCTATTCAGAATATGCTGAAGTGACTGGTGTGGAGCTGGATGAGGGCGACTACATAAGCGCATCAGACGTGGATACACGTGCTGCGGTGGTCGTGATTGGACCCGACCTGGCAGAAGAATTGTTCGGTCGGAGCAGTGGCGTGGTTGGAAACAGTGTTCGGATAAACAACTTTCCGTACCGCATCGTTGGGGTGACCAAAGCCCAGGGCGGTACCCAATTCAGCAACCCGGATATGCAGGCTTATATGCCCATAACCACGATGCAATTGCGGGTGGTCCGACAAGCAGTGCCCGATTCGGTTCAATTCATCATTGTGCAGGCACAGGACGCTCAGTCAATCAACTTGGCAATTGAAGAAGCCAAGCAAGTCTTGCGCGAAACTCACAGGTTGACACCCAGGCAAGCCAATGATTTTACGCTGACCAACCAGGAAGATATTCTTGATATCGCCAACTCAATCACCAACATTCTTACAATTCTGTTGGCTGGAATTGCCGGGATTTCGTTGCTGGTAGGTGGTATTGGGATCATGAATATTATGCTGGTAACTGTGACTGAACGTACCAATGAAATCGGATTACGCAAAGCCTTGGGTGCTCGAAAAGCGGATATCATGCTACAGTTTCTAACCGAATCAGCCTTATTGAGCCTGATCGGAGGCATTTTCGGAATTGCACTGGGCTGGGCATTTGCGGTAATTGTTGGCGCTATTGCTAAAAATTCCGGCACCCCGCTCACACCGGTTGTCCAGATCCAGGCGGTTTTACTGGCAACTCTGTTTTCCACGCTGGTGGGTGTCTTCTTTGGCTGGTATCCAGCCCGCCAGGCCGCCAACCTCGAACCTGTGGACGCCCTGCGATATGAGTAATCTGTAGACTAGAACGGAGTGTCATGTCTCCTTCCTTACGGGCAGGCTCCAAACCCGCCCATATCCTGGATAATCTTGGCATGTCATACCAACAAAAAACGCCTGCTTTTGCAGGCGTTTTCGAATGAAACACAGAATCCTACCCACCAATACCTGTCACCAATGCCAACAGCAAGCCACCGGCAATGACGCTTCCAAGCTGACCAGCAGTGTTCGCGCCCATGGCGTGCATCAGGATGAAATTGGTTGGGTCTTCTTCCAGCGCCATCTTGGCAGATAAACGCCCTGCCATGGGGAAAGCGGAAATACCACAAGCACCAATAAGGGGGTTGACCTTACCCTTCGTGATAGCCGCCATCAATTTACCAAATAGCAAGCCGGCGATGGTATCGATGACGAAAGCCAACAAACCTAAAAGCAAAATTTTGATGGTATCCAGGTTCAGGAAACTCTGGGCAGTCATGGTTGAGCCGATCGCCAACCCCAGGAAGAGTGTGGCAATGTTGATCAGCTCGTTTTGAGCAGTTTTGCTCAGGCGGTCGAC
>LSQX01223752.1_pt1 | contig 11271 bp, 7 predicted proteins | sample 654561 | NCBI WGS metagenome assembly LSQX01 (sample SAMN04489861, study PRJNA283612) | anaerobic digester metagenome | isolation source: 4 biogas reactors fed with cattle manure at either 37C or 55C with and... | place: Denmark: Kongens Lyngby | collected 2014 | reverse complement strand
TAGTTGCTTTTATCGGGTAATCAATATTTACAACCGTGGCAACCCATAACCCCCTAAAATCTCCGCCTTGTTGTGTGCTTGCGATATTAGTGGCAGCGAATGCGGATAGATTGAGTAAGAGAATAAAAATGATGATTAAGACTAGGCTTTTTCCTATGTGCTTCATGTCAAACTCCATATTGTTTTATTTTTCCTAATTCTAATTTTAGCATAAATAGCCACTTAATCTTATGATTCGTACTGCTTTTTAAGAAATTTGTAATAGTATAGTAAGGATATATATATTCGTTTGATAAAATAAAGATAGATGCTTTGCGGAAAGCTTAAAATCTAGTAAGATAGTAAGTATCATATAAGAAATATGAAATATTTTGTATGGGGTATGCAGCTATGATTAAACAATATTATATGCCTACACAGATTTTAATGGGAGAGGATTGTGTTAAATCCAACAGTTCTGCATTTTTGAAAATGGGGAAAAAGGCTCTGATAGTTACCGGAGAGCATTCAGCAAAAAGGAATGGCTCCCTTGATGATATTATAAAAGTACTTTCTTCAAACGGACAAGGATGGGCTTTGTTTGACAAAATTATGAGCAATCCTACCATTAAGTGCGTTTATGAAGGTGCTGCTTTTGCAAAATCTGAGAATGTGGATTTTATTATTGCCATCGGTGGCGGTTCACCTATGGACGCATCCAAGGCTATCAGCTTATTGGCATGCCAAGATATACCTGAAGATAAATTGTTTAGTGGACAATACTCAGATGAGATACTCCCCATGATTCTGATACCGACTACTGCCGGAACAGGGTCTGAAGTAACTCCTTATGCAGTTCTTACCAATGACCGTGTCCAGACGAAAACTAGTATTGCTTCACAGATACTCTTTCCTAAAATAGCGATTCTTGATGCTAAATATATGGATAATCTGCCGAAAGAAATAACTGTTAATACTGCAATAGATGCACTTTCCCACTCAGTTGAAGGAATGTTGTCTATTAGGGCAAATTCCATTACAGATTCAATAGCGTTGGAGAGCATAAAACGTATTTCGCAGTGTTTTGATGGTCTTAAGTCAGGTGAATTTACAAGAGAAGAGAGATTTGAATTGTTATACGCTTCAACACTTGCAGGTATGGTTATTGCAAATACCAAAACAACTGCGGTTCATTCCATGGGATATTCATTGACATATTTCCATAATATTGATCATGGAAGAGCTAGTGGATTACTTTTAGGAGAATTCTTAAAATTTATTGAGAAAAGTTGGCCGGAGCGTGTATATGAGATTCTGTCCGCTATGGAGTTAAGTACGGTTAGCCAATTTATTGATTTACTTGATGAACTTTTAGGGGAAAGAGAAAAACTCACCGATGAGCAAATAGAAAAGTATGCATCAATCACCGCTAAGTCCGGGAATGNNTTGTGAAAAACAGCCCGATAATTCCGGGCATAGAAGATCTAATTGAAATTTTTAATAATAGCATGAATAAATAAGAGGTAAGTCAGCATTTAGTTTTAGTAAAAATGCGGATTATTAAGAGGTGGATATCTTGTCATATGAATCTCAAAAAGTACCATTGAATGAGCTCAATATGAGAATGAGCAGATTTAAAAAGGAAATGAACAGAACCCAGCCTGAATGGGAGATAGTCGCAATATTCAGTAAAATCAATATGTATTATTTTACAGGAACTATGCAGGAGGGGATGTTGTTAATCCCAAGAGAAGAAGACGCAATCCTATGGGTTCGTCGAAGTTTTGACAGAGCTATGGATGAGTCTCTTTTTCCACAAATAAAACCGATGGAAAGTTATCGAGATGCCGTAGGTACTACTAAGTTACCGGAAACCTGCCATATTGAAGCGGAGATAATTCCTATTGCTTTTTTACAGCGCTTTCAAAAGTATTTTCCTTTTAAAAATATTAAATCAGCTGACAAACAAATCAATAAAACTAGATCTGTAAAAAGCTCTTATGAGCTATCTTTGATGGAAATATCAGGTACAAAACACAGGTATGTACTAGAAGAATGTGTGCCCAGGATTCTCAGAAAAGGTATGAGTGAGATTGATTTAGTTACGGAATTATATTCGGTTATGGTAAGGGAAGGCCACCATGGAGTAGCTAGGTTTGCCATGTTCGAAACTGATATTGGTGTTGGACAGATAGGGTTTGGAGACAGTTCGATTTATCCTGTCTTCTTTAACGGACCCGGGGGAAACAGAGGAATAAGCCCGGCGGTACCAATTATGGGCAGACGGGAGCGCAAGCTTGCGAAAGGTGATTTAGTCTTTATAGATATAGGTTTTGGTGTGGATGGTTATCATACTGATAAAACTATGACGTATATGTACGGCAGGCCTTTACCTGAAAGCGCAATAACAAAACATAAAAAATGCGTAGAGATACAGAATAAAATAGCCGGGATGCTAAAACCGGGGAATATACCGGCCGAGATTTACAAGACTATTATGCAGGGCCTGGATCCGGAGATTGCCGATAATTTTATGGGTTACAAGAATCGTAAGGTCAAGTTTCTAGGCCATGGGATAGGGCTTCATATTGATGAATACCCTGTTATTGCCGAGGGCTATAACGAGCCTTTGGAGCTAGGCATGGCTATTGCTGTTGAACCTAAAATAGGAATAGAAGGTATAGGAATGGTGGGAATAGAGAATACATTTCTGGTTTCAGAAAAAGGTGGGCGCAGTATAACAGGAGATAATCCGGGACTGATAGGAGTATACTGATTCACTGGGCGCTAAATTGTTGTAGGCTACAGCCACTAGATTTGTATTGTAGATAGTTTTCGCACAGTCTGGCTTTTTATGTGCCAAAATATGCGTATTAAATGAATGAGGGAGCTGGATGCTCCCTCTATTATTTTCCAAAAAGCTTGTTAACTATTCTTTTATAAAAAGGAGCCTTCTTATTAGTAGTAGGGTTTACTGGGATATTAACTTTTACCTTTGAAGCAATAGATTCCGTATCTGTGCTCTTTGGCCCAATTATTATACTGGTTGTAATCTTCTTTTCGATAACTGCATTTGTTTTTTTCTGTGGGACCCCGGAGGTCACTTTGTTTTTATCCTTATAAGTATTTACTATAGAAGTTGTACTCTTAATACCGGGTTTTGCAGTTACTACTTTGTTACTTGATCTGTTCTTTCCGGTCATATCTGGCTTTCTCTTTTGAGAAGTTCTGGGATAATCCTGACTGCGCGAAAGCTTCTGGGAATGTGCATTCAGCCATTGCCCGGCATTATCCTTACGATCTTTAATAAGAGCATCTGAAGGAAGCTCGCCTTCTTTTATCAGGGCTCCTATATGTTCTTCAATTTCATATAGACTTATTATATCGTCACCTGTAACCAAAGTGATTGCTTTGCCCACGTTTCCTGCTCTGCCTGTACGCCCAATTCGATGCACATAGCTGTCCTTTTCAACAGGAACATCGTAGTTAATAACCAAAGCTAGGTCATCAACATGTATTCCTCTGGCGGCGACATCAGTAGCCACTAGCAGGCTAAATCCTCCATGCTTGAACTGTTCCATTGTCTTCAGCCTTTTATTCTGCGGGATATCACCGTGAAGAGCCTTTGAGGAATATCCCTTTCGGGTCAAAAAATTATGCACACGGTCAACGGTCATACGGGTATTGCAAAATATAATACAGCTTTCAGGTTGCTCAACCAATAGCAGATTGTCCAACCAAGTCCGCTTTTCACTATGCTGGATACGATAATAAATTTGATCAATAGAATCCACTGTCATAGTAGGTGACTCAATTTCTATAGTAACCGGTTGTCTCATGTAATCCCGGCAAATCCTTTTAACCTCAGGAGGTATGGTGGCAGAAAAAAGAAGTGTAATCCTATCCTTGGGTATGGTCTTGATAATTCTGACCACTTGGTCTATAAAGCCCATATCAAGCATTCTGTCAGCTTCGTCAAGAACTAAAAATTTTATGTTTTTCGTCTTGAGGTTTCCTTGTTCAATATGATCAAAGACTCTGCCGGGAGTGCCGGAAACTATTGATATCCCCTTCTGAAGAGCTTGCTTTTCAATACTAATATTATGCTGTCCATATACGGCAGTTGTCTTGTGAGAGGTGTGCTTTGCCATCAGCTTTAAATCGTTGTCAACCTGTACTGCCAGTTCTCTGGTAGGTGTTAGTATAAGTCCCTGAGGGGTAGTACTCTCAGAATCTATAGACTGTAACATCGAGACACCGTAAACAGCTGTTTTGCCACTTCCGGTTTTAGACATTACAATAAGATCTTCCCGGTTTAAAATGTGAGGAATTGCTTCGCTCTGTACTTCTGTCGGTTCTTCATACCCCATTTCTTCCAAAGCTTTTAAAATGGGAGGTATTACTCCTAAATCATTAAAACTATTATTCATTCTTATCAACTTTCATATTATATAATTTTACTGCCCATGAATACGCCAACTATATATGACTTGGCGCACATCAGTATAGGGATATATGATTCTGCACAATATTTAACTATAACAGAAATAAGGGATTAATTCAATAAATCAGGATTAATCCCGTAAAGTCCTTATAGGAAATTCATTAGTCTATTTATCCGAGTATAATCTTGAATAGTACTCATCAAGCATTCTTTTCATTCCAAAGGGTATTCTAGTTGTATTTATTGAGGCAGCCATCATATCAATCCATTTACTTCTATTGTCATAATACGTAGGTATTACTTCGTTTGAAAGGCAGCTTTTCAGGGCTTTAAAGTCATGATCATCAGCTTTGGCTTCGTTCTCGCTTTGATAAGCATTTCCGAATTGCCAACCGTTAACACCATGCTTACATGCCTCAGGCCACCAACCGTCAAGTATTGATACATTAAGCACACCATTCATGGCAGCCTTCATGCCGGATGTTCCTGAGGCCTCTTTAGGGCGTCTGGGGTTATTCAGCCAAATATCGGACCCTCTTGTAAGCATTCTGCCGATTTCCATGTCATAGTTTTCAAGGAAAACAACACTGTTTGGATAAAGTTTGGTCATCTCAATAATATCAGAAACAATTTCTTTGCCGTTGTCATCAAGAGGATGTGCCTTACCGGAAAAAACAATTTGAAGCTTTCCGTTTTTAAGTAGCGGTTCAATAAATGCTTTTTCTTTGAATATAAGGTTTGATCTCTTATAAGGTGCAGCACGTCGGGAGAAGCCTATTAAAAGTATATGCGGATCAAGCTTAATCCCTGTTTTTATTTCGATAAATTTTATAAGCTCATTTTTATTCTCCATATGCCTTTCCCATAGCATATTCTTCTGTGATTTATCGCCAGCAAAATTCTCGGCTGACTCCAGCATTTTTTCGTCAACCCATGTCGGGATGTGGATGGCATTTGTTATACCGATTATTTCACTTCTGCCTTTGATTTTTTTCCACATCTTGTTTGCTGTTTTCATGTGGAGTTGAGCCACTGCATTAGACTTTTTAGATAGCCTCAATGCACCGACAGTCATATTAAAAGGCTCTCCACCTATAGCTTTTAACTGTCTCTTACTTAAACCTATATTAGCTCCCATATACATTAAACGCTCGATTGGGTGGGACTCGTTGCCTTGGACTATAGGGGTATGAGTGGTGAAAACAACCTCTTTCCGAGTCATTTCCAAGGCCTTTTTAAAGGAGAGCTTATTAGCTATCTTTTCTCTCAGAAGCTCAAAACCGGCAAAAAGAGCGTGCCCCTCATTAAAATGGAAAACTGAAGGATGAAAGCCAAGTGCTCTTATGGCTTTGACTCCGCCAATACCTAAAACCATCTCCTGAGCGACTCTTTCTTCACCAAACCATCCATATAACTGTCCGGTTATCCATCTTGCGTCCCCGTCATTACCGTCAATATCGGTGTCCAGTAAATATAAATTGTAGACTTTATGGGCATTATACTTCCAGACCTTTATCTTTACATCTCGTCGGCATATGTTTACGGAAACTGTTACTCCGGTATCCTCTAAGAACTCATAATCTCTGTTTTTATAAGCATCATACGGTGCGCCGGTCATCTTATCAATTTTTTGCTCTCCATAACCCTGCTTCCATTTGATTCCTATTCCTATAAGGGGATAATTGTTATCACATGCTTCTTTTAAATAATCTCCTGCAAGTATTCCCAACCCACCTGCATATAGCTTTACATCGTTCTCAATAGCATATTCCATAGAAAAGTACGCTACATTGGGTAGTTTCAACATCATTTTATCTCCTCATTTCAACTAATTAGAGTGCTTATCAGTAAAATTTTCTGGTGTTTACTATTACCAAGGATATAATTTTCAATATACTTATCATATTCGATATTCGATATTTTATCAATTTATGATATTGTGAAATGTGAGGTTTAAAAGTAGAATAAGAGATGAATTATAGAATAACCAAGACCATTTACAATTTGTTTACAACTCGGGAGGATTTGTATGCAAAACAAAGGGAAAAGTCGCAGAATCTATATTGTTTTAGGTATAGTTTTATTCATAACCATAGTATTTATGGCTATGGCTTTACCGAATAACAATATTAATAAAAGTATTCTAATTGAAGCCGGTGGTGAATTGCCCGAGGCTGGTGATTTTTTTAAAAATCATATTGATAATGCCGAATATGTCACGGACATGACCGGGATTAATTCAAATGAGCCCGGAATATATGATGTAGAGATTAAGTCCGGCAAAAAAACGTATAGTCTGAAGCTGGAAATAAAAGATACTATCGCTCCTGTCGCTGAAATTGTTAATGTTGACCTATACGAGAGCCGTACCGTTGAACCTCAGGAGTATCTCAGGAGCATAAAGGATGCCACGAATGTCAAATTAGCATATAAAGTTGAACCTGACGATAAAAAAACAGGTAATCAAGAAGTGGTCTTACTGCTTGAGGATACATCAGGCAACAAAACCGAATATAAGTCAATACTTAGAATATCAAAGGTGAAGGAAATCGCTGAAATAGATATTTCAGAAGGAAAACTTGATGCGGGAACTTTTTTAAAGGATCAAAAAGACTTAAACATATCAAAAGTTACGGATACTTCTTTTCCCACAACTTTAGGGATATTCCCCGTAAAAATAACTGTGGGGGATGTTGTATACGATTCATCGGTTAAGATTATTGACAGAATTGCGCCGATAGTAACAGCTGTAGATAGGAAGTTCTGGACGGTAGATAAAATATCTGCCATGGATTTTGTAGAAGACGTCATCGATGCAACACCCGTGACTGCTAGATTTACCGAGGAACCTGATTTTACTAACATAGGTAATCAAACTGTTAAAATTACTCTTTCAGATCAAGAGGGGAATGAAACTCAAATTGAAGCAGTGCTTACTTTAGAAGCTGACACAGAACCTCCCAAAATATATGGAGTGCAGGATAACACAGTTTTTATAGATACTCCGACTGCTTATAAAAAAGGAGTTTATGTGTTAGATAACAGGGATACTTATCTCGAGGTTTCTGTGGACAGTAGTAGAGTTAACATAAAAAAAGAAGGCTCTTATAAGGTTATATACAGTGCTACAGACGCCTCCGAAAACAGTGCTCAAAAAGAAATCACACTAAATGTAGTAAATAAACCCGTTGACACTATTGACCGCGCGGTAGTTGAAGAGCTGGCCAATGGGATTTTGGAAAAAATCATTACCGATGATATGACCCTTGAAGAAAAAGCCTTGGCACTTTATAAATATATCAATAAAAATGTTTATTATTTAGGGGGAAGGCATAGTGATGACCTTATTACTGAAGCATATTACGCTTTAATGAAAGACCCGGGAGATTGCTACACTTATTTTGCAGCGTCTGATTTAATGCTTAATATGCTCGAAATCCCCAATATTAGAATTGAGCGGCTAAGCTATGAGGGTGAAACACATCACTACTGGCATATGATAAATTGCGGAGACGGTTGGTACCATTTTGATGCTTGTATACATTTGCCGGAGTTTTTTTCTTTCATGTTAACCGATGCTGAAGCGGAGGCCTATTCCAGACAAAAAGGAATAAACGCATATTACTATAGACATGACAAAGAAAAATATCCTGCTACACCTGACAACTAGATTGTGGTGAGTCAAGAAAATTATACCGGGTCTCTAAGATACTTTGTTTTATGTCGTATTTATGTTAAAATGTAATACGATTTATTCTGCCTGAATTATCTTTGATAAGACTATGGCATGCTTATAATATGGAGGACTTAAATGCGTAGACGAAAGAACAAAAGGAAAATATATAGATTTTATATAATTGTATGTGTGCTTATTACGTTGCTTGTACTGCTTTTAGCCAATGCTTTCAAGTATAGTACTATAAATAAAAAGATTGTAACAGAAGCCGGCACAGAGTTACCAAAAGCAAGTATATTCTTAAAAGACCAAACTAAACAAGCTGAATATATTACCGACATAACAAAAATAGATATAAAAAAGCCCGGAATATATGATGTTAGGATAGAATCCAACGGACAAAAGTATAAGGTTAAATTAGAAATAAGAGATACTTTAGCTCCTGAGGCAGAAATAAAGAATATTGACTTATATGAAGGTCGTGTAATTGAACCCCAGGAATTTATAAAGGGCATAAATGATGCAGCTAATGTTACTGTGGTATTTAAAAATGCACCTGACTTTAATAGAATAGGAACTCAGGATGTTTTTCTGTTGCTTGAAGACGAAGTCGGAAATAAATCTGAATATCAAGCCCAATTAAGGGTTTCAAAGATAAAAGAAAATGTCAAAGTGGATATTAGTAACCGTGTATATACGGTTGAATCATTCTTGAAAGAGAAGGGTGATTTAAGTAGAGCAAGCATAATTGAACCTCTAAGTGTACCTGAAAAGATGGGAACTTATCCAGCAAAGATAAAAATTGATGAAGTTACTTACGACTCAAATATATTGGTGACTGATTTGACTGCACCGAAAGCAGATTCTGTTGATCAGCAAATCTGGCAGAATGATAAAATTGAAGCCTCAGAATTTGTTACAAACATAAATGATATAACAAGCGTCACAGCTAGATTCAAGGAAGCACCGGACTTTTCTCTTGTAGGTGAGCAAACTGTTATAATTATACTGGCGGATGAGGCCAACAATGAAGCCGAGCTGGAGGCAAAGTTAACTGTAATACAGGATACGGAAGCACCGGCAATTTACGGAGTTAAGAATAACACTATATATATAAATAATCCGGTTTCATTTAAGAAGGATGTATATGTTTATGACAACAGGGATGGAGAGATTTCTGTTTCAGTTGATAGCTCGCAGTTAAACCAAAAACAGGTTGGATCATATATGATAATATACAGTGCTACAGATTCTTCCGGCAATACTTCAATAAAGGAAGCCATATATACCGTTAAGGATATGAAGGTTACCATGGAACAGCTTGAAACCCTGGCAGATGAAGTGTTAGCCAAGATTACTACTCCTGAGATGACATTAAGAGAAAAGGCCTGGGAAATATATGAGTATGAAAACAAGCTACTCACCTATACAGGCATTTCAGATAAAACCGACTGGATGTTTGAGGCATATAACGGACTAACTAACAAGGTAGGAGACTGCTTTACTTATTTCTCCATGTCAGAACTACTATTAAACAGGATAGGCATGGAAACAATGCGAGTGGAAAGATTGTCGAAGCCCGGGGAAGCAAAGCATTATTGGCATTTGGTGAATTACGGTGAAGGCTGGTACCATTTTGATGCATGTATTCACATACCCAAGCTGGTATCATTTATGTTGACCGATGCGGAGATGGATGCTTTTTCAGCCAGAGTAGGGAAAGACAACTACTACTATAGATTCGATAAAGCTAATTACCCACGAACTCCGGAGAAATAAAAGGGGGAATACTTACGAAAGAATTGGGTGTAATTGGTGGCCTAGGCCCGATGGCAACTGCCTACTATTTGGAATTAGTAATTAAAATGACAGAAGCGAAAAGCGACCGGGAACATGTGCCTATGATTATATTTAACCATCCTGACGTACCCGACCGCACAGACTATATTCTGGGTAAAAGCAAAGAAAGCCCTCTAGATGCCATAGTTTCCATAGGGAAAACCCTAGTTAATCTTGGGGTAGAATTTATTTCAATACCCTGCATAACCGCGCATTATTTTTATGAAGATATATTAAAAGGTATCGGAATTCCGGTTATAAATATGCTGAGAGAGACTGCCATCTATTTGAAGGTTAATAATATCGAAAGAGTCGGCATAATGGCGACAGATGGTACCATAAAAGCTGGGTTCTTTACTGAAGAGCTTGAGAAGCAGGGGATAAAGGTTTGCATACCGAGCAAAAATAACCAGAAGAAGGTTATGAGCATTATTTACGATGATATAAAAGCTAATAAGCCATATGATATTGATGGGTTTAAGCTGGTGGAGCAGGAATTGCGGGAAGCAGGGGCACAGGTTATAATATTGGGATGCACCGAGCTTTCATTAATCAAGAAAGATGGGCAAACCGGTCCCGGTTTTTTAGATGCAATGGAGGTACTTGCAATTAAATCAATTGAACTATCGGGGGCATCTGTAAAAGCTGAATATAAAAACTTACTTGTATGAACCCAGGTTGGTGTAGAAGGATGTTATTTGATGGATAGACAAAACAATATACTAGAATACTTAGATAATATAGTAAATATCTGCCCTGATAAAATTGCATATGCAAATGAGACTGATGAATTATCATTTAAAACGGTTTATGATAATGCGAAGGCCATAGGGACTTTTTTGCATGATGAGGGAAAATATAAAGAGCCTGTAGTTGTTTTTATGCGGAAACACCCCGACACTATTGTTGCATTTCTTGGTGTTGTATATGGGGGATGCTATTATGTTCCCATAGACAATGAGATGCCGAGACACCGTATAGAGCTTATATTCCAGAATTTAAAGCCCAGATCGGTCATATGCGATGAATCAACCGTGGACTCGATAAAAGGTTTTGATTATAACGGAGCTGTATACTCCTATAATGAGATAATAAAAACGCCTGTTGACCAGGCTGCTTTGGATGAAATCAGGGATAAGGCCATTGACACTGACCCTATTTATATAGTGTTTACGTCAGGATCCACCGGCAGGCCGAAAGGTGTTGTCGCAAACCACAGGTCGGTAATAGATTATATCGAAACCCTATCCGAAGTCTTACAGGTATCCGGGGATACGGTATTCGGAAACCAGACCCCGCTGTATGTGGACGCCTGTTTGAAAGAAATATATCC
>LSQX01111082.1_pt1 | contig 11271 bp, 7 predicted proteins | sample 654561 | NCBI WGS metagenome assembly LSQX01 (sample SAMN04489861, study PRJNA283612) | anaerobic digester metagenome | isolation source: 4 biogas reactors fed with cattle manure at either 37C or 55C with and... | place: Denmark: Kongens Lyngby | collected 2014 | reverse complement strand
GAGATCGACACGTCCTCCCCGGAGTACTACGGCTGGACGCAGTGGCTCTTCCTGCAGCTCTACAAGAACGGCCTCGCCTACCGCGGCCCCGGCCTCGTGAACTGGTGCCCGGGCTGCTGCACCGTCCTCGCGAACGAGCAGGTCGTGCAGGGCTGCTGCGAGCGCTGCGACACCACCGCCGAGCGCGTCACCCGCGAGCAGTGGTTCTTCCGCATCACGGACTACGCGGAGAAGCTGCTCGGCGACCTCAAGCTCCTCGACCGCTGGCCCGAGCGCGTCGTCAGGATGCAGGAGCACTGGATCGGGAAGTCCGAGGGCTTCTCCTTCAAGCTCTCCGTCGAGGGCCTCGACGAGCAGATGGAGGTCTTCACCACCCGCATCGACACGGTCTTCGGCGTCACCTTCATGGTGCTCGCGCCGGAGCATCCGCTCGTGGCGAAGCTCACCGAGGGCACCGAGTTCGAGGCGCCCGTGCGGGAGTTCGCGCAGCAGGCGATGGGCCTGTCCGTCATGGAGCGCGGCTCCGATGAGACTGAGAAGCTCGGCATCTTCACCGGCGCCTACGCCACGCACCCGCTCAGCGGCGAGCGCATCCCGATCTGGGTCGCCAACTACGTGATGATGGACTACGGGACCGGCGCGATCATGGCCGTCCCGGCCCACGATCAGCGCGACTTCGACTTCGCGCGCAAGTACGACCTCGAGATCATCCCGGTCATCCAGCCCGAGGGCGTGGAGCTTGACGGGAAGACGATCACCGAGGCGTGGATCGGCGAGGGCGAGCAGATCAACTCCGGCGAGTTCTCCGGCCGGCCGAACCGCGAGGCGATGGAGCAGATCGCGGACTACATGGAGGCGCAGGGCCACGGCCACCGCGACCTCAACTACCGCCTGCGCGACTGGTGCATCTCCCGCCAGCGCTACTGGGGCGCGCCGATTCCGGTCATCTACTGCGAGAACTGCGGCACGGTGCCGGTGCCGGAGGAGGACCTGCCGGTTGAGCTGCCCTACGATGTCGAGTTCCGGGTGACCGGTAACGCGCCGCTCTCACAGGTCGAGGAGTTCATGAACGTCCCGTGCCCGACCTGCGGCGGCCCCGCCCGGCGCGAGGCGGACACCATGGACACCTTCGTCTACTCCGCCTGGTACTACCTGCGCTACCCGAGCCCGCACGACGACAGCGCGCCCTTCAACCGCGATGATGTCGAGTACTGGCTGCCCGTGGATCAGTACGTCGGCGGCATCGAGCACGCCACGGGGCACCTCATGTACTCGCGCTTCATCACGAAGGTGCTGCACGACCTCGGCTACCTGAGCTTCCGCGAGCCCTTCGCCAGCCTCTTCACGCAGGGCATGGTCTACAAGGATGGCGCGAAGATGAGCAAGTCGCGGGGCAACGTCGTGAGCCCCGACGCGCTCAATGAGGAGTACGGCGCCGATACCGGGCGCCTCTACTCGCTCTTCGTCGGGCCGCCCGATCAGGACACCGAGTGGAGCGACGAGGGCGTCGTCGGCTCGCACCGCTTCCTCTGGCGTGTCTGGGGCCTCGTGACGGACAACACCGACGCCTGGCAGCGCGACTTCGCGGCCTCACTCCCCGCCGAGCCGAGCGCTGCGCAGCGCGAGATCCGGCGGAAGACGCACAGCACCATCGCGAAGGTCTCCGAGGACTTCGAGGGAATGCGCTTCAACACCGCGATCGCGGCGATCATGGAGCTGTCCAACGACCTGCGGCAGTTCGCCGGGGCGATGGACCGCACGGACGCCGGCGATCGCGCGGTCTTCAGCGAGGGCCTGCGCAGCCTGATCGCGCTCCTCTCACCGATCGCGCCTCACATCTGCGATGAGCTGTGGGTGCGCATGGGCGAGGAGCCGTCGCTCTTCGAGCGCGAGTGGCCGCAGGTGGATGAGAGCCTGCTGGCCGCGGACACCGTCACGCTCGTGGTGCAGGTCAACGGGAAGGTTCGCGACAACATGGACGTTCCGGCCGGCACCGACATGGACCTCGCCGCCGAGCAGGCCCAGGAACGCGAGCGGGTGCGCAAGTTCACTGAGGGCAAGGAGATCGTCAAGGTCATCAAGGTGCCGGAGAAGCTCATCAACATCGTGGTGAAGTAGCTCCGGTCCGCCCACGGGGGACGGGGGATGTTTGAGAGCCTGACAACCGGGCAGAAGCTTGCCGCCGCTCTCATCCTGGCGGCGCTGGTCGGCATCATCTCGTGGTCTGTGTTCCGCGGCACAGGGGACGCCGCAACACCCGCGAACGCCGGTGTCACGTACACGCCGCCCGATGCGGCCTCAGTGCCCCTCACCGTGCACGTGGTGGGCGCGGTCCGGCAGCCGGGCCTGTACACGCTGCCCGCGGGCTCTCGCGTCTGCAATGCGGTCGAGTGCGCGGGCGGCTTCACGAGCGCCGCGCGGCCGGACTCAGTCAACCTCGCGGCCTACCTTGAGGACGGCCAGCAGGTGCGGGTGGAGGCTGTGCCGCAGCCCGAGCCGCAGCCGGTCCCGGCGCCCGCGCCCGTCGCTGCAGCGCCCATCGCTGCAGCGCCCATCGCGCCGCAGTCCACCTCGCAGCCGGCGCCCCCCATGGCCTCTCCCGCCCAGCCTCCCGCACCCGTTGCACGCCCCACGAGCCAGCCCTCCTTCGCGCAGACGCAGCCTCAGGCGCGTGTGCGGCTGAACTCGGCGGGGCTGGAGGAGTTGCAGCGCATTGAGGGGATCGGCCCCGAGCTTGCGAAGAACATCCTCGCCTACCGCGCCATGAACGGCCCGTTCCGGAGCATCGAGGCGCTCGACGAGGTGCCCGGGATCGGTCCGGCCACCGTCGAGCGGATCCGAGTCAGCGCAAGCCTGAACTGAGCCGCAGGGGGCGGTCCGGCACGCATCCACCAACGCAGGCCGCTGAGGACCGACCGACCGACCAGCGCGCCATCCTGCACGCATGGCTGCGCGATCTCCCCCGCCGACCGCTCCTGCTCTGCTGCGTGGCACTGGTGCTCGGGATGGCGCTCGGGCACCTCGGGCCACCGTCGGCGCTCCTGCGCGCGATCACGCTGGCCGGCGCGACCGCCACCCTCGTGCTGATGATCCTCGAGCCGCGCCTCGCCCTCGCGCCCGCGCTCCTGTGCATCATCGGCCTCGGCGGCGTCATCTTCCAGCGCTCGACGGCCATCGGGCCGCTGGACCTCTCACGCCACGCAGGCGCGCGCGAGTGCACGATCCTCGGCACGGTGATGGCGCCGCCGGACGACGCCGGCTGGCGGCGGCAGGTGCGCGTTGAGGTCGAGGCGATCGCGCTCCCCGGGCGGGAGATGACCCGCGCCACCGGCCGCACGGAGGCGCGTGTGCCGCGGAAGGCGGAGCTTGCCGTCGGCGACCGCGTCCTCCTGATGAGCGCCGAGGTGCAACCACCTCCCGCGCCCGCCGGGCCGGACGCGTTCGACTACCGGGGCTGGCTCGCGCGCCAAAGCGTGCACTGCCTGGTGAGCGCGCGCGAGGTGACCGTGATCGGCCGGGATCCGTCGGCGCAGGCGCGGCTGATGCGCCTGGGCGCGCACCTGCGCGAGCGGGTGGTCTCGGCGATCGAGGGCGCGATGCCCGGCGCGGATGGCGCGCTCTACTCGCGGCTGCTGGTCGGCATGGTCTACGGCCTCGAGGCGGCGCCGCTACCGGAGGAGATCGTGGAGCAGTTCCGGCGTGCGGGGACCGTCCACCTGCTCGTGGTCTCCGGCGCACAGATCTCGATGCTCGCGATCGCGATCGTCGGGCTCACAGGTGGCAGCTTCGGGCGCATGCGGCCGTGGCAGGCGGCGCTGGCGGCCGTGGCGGTGCTGCTGCTGGTCGCCATCGTCGGGATGGAGGCCTCGGTCGGCCGCGCGGTCGCGATGTTCGCCCTCGTCCTGATCGCTGCGGTGAGCGCGCGCGACTACGACGTCTACACGGCCCTCGGCCTCGCCGCTGCGCTGATCCTCCTCACCGACCCGCAGGCGCTGCTGAGCCTCAGCTTCCAGCTCACCTTCGCGGCCACGCTCGGCGTGGTCGTCTTCATGCCCCGTCAGCCCCTCGAGTCGATCCCCGGCGTCCGCGCGGCGGCGCCGCTCCCGCAGATCCGCGGGATCATCTGGGGCACCGCGGGCGCGTGGGCCCTCACCAGCCCCCTCCTCGCGCATCACTTCTCTGCCTTCGCGCTCAGCGGCAACCTCGCCAACCTCGCGAACGTCCCGCTCTCGGGCATCGTCCTCGTCCTCGGCTTCATCGCGCTGCCGATCGCGCTCGTGCCGGCGCTGGCGCCGCTGCTGACGCTGCTGTGCGCGCTGGCGCGGGTCATCCTGCGCCTCGTGATGCACGTGAACGACCTCGCCGCCGCACTGCCGGCGCCCTTCGTCGAGGGAGTGCACCTGAACGCGGGCGGCTGCGTGGCCTGCTACGGCGTCCTCGCGCTCGTCCTCGCGCTGGGCCTGCACCGCCGCGCGCAGCGGGCGCTTGACCGGGCCCTGGTGCGGCTGGACGGTCGCCGGGCCTGGTGGGTGGTCGGTGCGCTGGCGGCGCTGCCGCTGGTCACGCTGCTTCTGTCGGCCGGCCCGCCGCGAGAGATGGAGCTGACGCTGCTGCCGGTGGGCGCGGGCCAGTGCGCGATCGTGCGGTCACCCTCCGGTGGCACGCTGATGCTGGACTGCGGCGGCGGCGGGAACCACGCCGGGGCGGGGCGCGAGGTGGCTGAGGGCATCGTGCTCCCGTGGCTGGTGCGGCGGCGGATCGAGCGCATCGACGCCCTCTGCGTCTCGCACTGGGATGCCGACCACTGCAACGCGCTGCCCACGCTGCTGGAGGCGATGCCGGTCGAGACGCTGCTGCTGCCACCGGAGCTTCCGGGTGCAGAGCCTCCTGAGGAGCTACGATCTCGGCGTCTCCTGCCCGTGGCGCAGGCGATCGCGGGCGGACGGCTTGATCTTGGCGAGGGCGTGACCGCCGAACTGCTTGCGCCGAGGTTCCCGCTGCTCACGGAGGGCCGTGACGATGCGAACGCGAACTCCGTGGTGATGATGCTCGCGCACGGCGATGTGCGGGTGCTCCTCACCGGCGACGCCGATCGCTCGGCCACCACGCGGCTGATCCGCGACGCGCGTAACTCCGGCCGCTCCCTGTACGCGGACGTGCTCGTGCTGCCGCACCACGGCCGGCGGCTGGCGGAGTACGAAGCGCTGCTGGATGCGGTCGCGCCGACGTGGGCGATCGTGTCATGCGACGAGGACGCCGGCCGCTACCTCGGCGAGGAGGAGTTGGCCCTGCTGCAGCGGCGCGGGATCGGGCTCCTGCGCACAGATGAGCACGGGGCGGTCACGATCTGCTCGGACGGTCGCGCGGTCGCCGTCACGACGAGCCGTGGCGCTCACTCGCCCGGGAGCCGCCTCGCAGCAGCGCGCGGCTAACCTCAGCGCCGCTGGTCGAGCGCGCGGATGATGACCTCGAGGAATGACTCGGGGTTCGGGAGCCGCCCGGCGTCGAGGCCCGGGAAGCGCTGCCGGAGGGAGTCGGCCAGCCGGGTGGCGAACCGCCGCCGGGCCTCCGGCGGGAGGTCGTAGCGGCGCTCGAGGAAGCGGCGGATCGTCTTCTCCTCCTCGCGGGAGATGGTGCGCACGCTGCTGCGGACGAGGCTCAGGATGTCCTCACTGACCTCCGGCGGAAGAGGCGTGTGCACTGCCGGATCGAGCGGCTGAGGGATCTCCTCGCGCAGATCGAGGCGCTCTTTGACGACCATCGCACCGCCGGCGAGGTCGCCGAGGCGCTGGTTCTTCCCGGTCACAAACAGGGAGACGACGCCCGCGCCGTAGAGGAAGGGCAGCCAGTCTACGATCCGCATGATGTTGCGCACCGCCGACTGCTCGAGGCTGAGCGCGCCGCCATCGACGGAGATGACGCGCAGACCGGTGATGGACTTGCCGGGGGTCTTGCCTTCGCGGGCCACCTCGTAGTACACATGGTACGCGATGCCGAGCAGCACCGCCGCGCCGCTGACGACGCCGGCAGTCGCGCCGGAGACCATCGCGTCACCGGTGAGGTAGCTGCGGATCGCCCAGGCGAGGAACGCCAGCAGGCTGAGCGCGACGGTGAAGATCGTCGCGTCAATGACCGCGGCGAGGAAGCGCGAGCCGAGACCGGCCAGCTCGTACGAGACCTCGACCTGCTCGGGCACCTGCAGGCTTACGCGTTCGTCATCAATCATCTGAGTCGCTCCCGAAAGGGGCCGGCGCCGTGCAACGTGCCACGGACGGACACAGCTCACGCGCCCAGGATGCTCAGCAGCGGTGGGCCAGGCTGGTGGAGCTGATCGAGGCCTGCGACCGCGCCAGCCTCAAGCGCCTCTCGCCGGAGGAGCTGGATGAGTTCGCGCGCCTCTACCGCCGCGCCACCGCCGACCTCGCGGCCGCTCGCGCGCGCGGGGGCGATGAGCGCCTCGTGCGCTACCTCAACGACCTCGTCGGCCGCGCGCACGGACTGCTCTACGGCGGCCGCGTCCGACGCAGGCTCAACCCGCGGCAGTACTTCCTCGCGGCCATCCCGCAGACCTTTCGCGCCACCTGGCGCTTCACCGCCGTCTCCGCCGCAGTCTTCCTGCTCCCCGCGCTCGCGACCTACCTGCTCGCATCGCGCAACCCGGCCTGGGGCGACGCGCTCTTCATCCCCTCGCTCTCGGAGATGGTCGAGGAGTTCCTCTCCCGCGAGGTCCCGGTCGGGCAGTGGTACGCCGACAGTCAGTCCGTCATCGGCGCGGACAACCTCTCCGGCCGCATCTTCGTCAACAACGCGACCATCGCCCTCGGCGCCTTCGCCCTCGGCATCACCTGGTGCCTCGGCACGCTCTACCTGCTCTTCAGCAACGGCCTCATGCTCGGCGCGTTCTTCGGCGTCTTCGCGCACCACGACCGGCTGATGGACATCCTCGGGATGGTCGCGCCTCACGGGGTGCTGGAGATCTTCGCGATCATCGTCGCGGGCGGCGCTGGCCTCACCATCGGCTGGGCGGCGATCGCTCCGGGCGATCTCCCGCGCGGGCGGGCGATCATGACGGCGGCGAACTCCGCGGTGCGGGTGCTCGTGGGGGTGGTGGCGATGCTCGGGGTCGCGGCGGCGATCGAGGGCTTCCTCAGCCCGCAGACCACCGGGCTGCTGCAGGCCAACGAGCCGCGTGTGCTGCTCGGCGTCACGGCGTGGCTGGTCGCGCTGGCGTGGCTCCTCACCGGTGGTCGGCTGGCTCAGCGCAGCGAGGCGCCGCAGGCCGGGCCCGACGCGATCAGAGCAGGCCGCGACGCTTCACCGTGAGATAGCGGTTCACGACCTGCGTTGCGAGCGCCTCCGGTGCCGCATCCACCACCAGCACCCCGCGCGACTGCAGGCGCGCAAGCGCCAACGCGCGCTCCCCGACCGCCCGCTGAGCCACCGCTTTCTCATACGCCCCGCCCGGCGTCGAGGGCTCGGCCGCCGCGAGCGCCATCGTCTCCGCATCGTGGATCGTCGCCACCATCGGGAGGTGCTGCGGCCGCAGCGAGGCCAGGTAGGACAGCGCGGCGGCGGAGACATCGGCGTCCACCAGGTCGGTGAAAGCGCAGATCAGCGCGCGCTTGCGGGCCCGCGAGCGCAGGAAGCTCACGGCCCCCGCGTAGTCCGGCTCCACCAGCTCAGCCTCCAGCGCGTAGAGCTCCTCGAGGATGCGCTCGGTCTGCATCGAGCCGCGCCCAGGCGCCACGAAGCTCTTCACACGGTCGCTGAAGATCAGCAGGCCGACCGTGTCGCCCATCCGCTCCGCCACGTGCGCGAGCATCAGCGCCGCGTTCACCGCGTAGTCCACGCGCGTCATGTCGTTGGCGGGCGCGCTCATCATCCGCCCGGCCTCGATCACCAGCAGGAGCGTCTGGTTGCGCTCGGCCTGATACTGCCGCGTGATCGGCGCACCTCGCCGCGCGGTCGCCTTCCAGTCGATGGCGCGGAAGCTGTCGTCGGGAAGATACTCCCGCAGGCTCTCGAACTCAGTGCCCTCACCGCGCGAGCGGACTGCGCGCAGCCCGAGGTCCTCCAGCCGCCCGCGCCTCGCGAGCGCATCGAACTCGCGCACCTGCTGGAGGTTCGGGTAGACGCGCACGGTCTCCTCGGCCGGGATCGCCCGCTGCCACCACGCGAGCCGCAGGCGCGACAGGCCGCGCAGGTGCAGCGCGCCGAAGGCGTAGTCGCCGCGCTTCCTCGGCGTCGTGAGGTAGCTGACGGCGCGCCGCTCCCACGCGTCGAGCGTCACCGCCCGCATCCGCTCGGGCGTGTCGAACTCCGCGGGCGGATCGTCCTTCACTCGCAGCCGCAGCCGGCGACCGCTGCGGTTATGCAGCGTCAGCTCCACCCGGTTCGGCACGCCCAGCGACAGCACATCCGGCACCCGCCGCGTGACCTCGACCTCGTCACGGGCGCGCGAGCGCAGCATGTCCGCCGCCGCGAGCGCCAGCAGTGCGAGCATCACGCCGAGGCCCACCGCGGGCAGCATCGGCAGCACGCCGCCCAGTGCGAAGAGCGGCGCTGCCGCGAGCAGCAGCCCGATCAGCAGCCGCGACGGGATCACGATTCGCCCCGCCCTCCCGCGAGCATCAGCGTGGCACCTCGACGGTGGAGAGCACGCCCGCAATGATGTCGTCCGGGGTGAGGCCCTCGATGTCCGCCTCCGGCCGCAGCACCATCCGGTGGCGGAGCGTCGGCGGCGCCATCTGCTTCACGTCGTCCGGGATCAGGTAGTCGCGGCCCACGCAGCGCCGCGAGCACCCGCGACGCCAGCAGCAGCATGACCGAAGCCCGCGGGCTGCAGCCCAGCAGCACGCTCGGGTTGTCGCGGGTTGCGCGCGTGATCGCGGAGATGTAGCTGAACAACTCATCCTCGACCCGCACCGAGGCGATCTCCGCCTGGCAGCGCGCGAACACCTCCGGCGTCACGACGACCTCCAGCCCCGCGGAGGCGAGGTCCATCGCGTCGAAGCCCTCGTGGTAGCGCCGGAGCAGCCCGTCCTCCTCCTCGGCGGACGGGTAGCCGACGATCACCTTGAGCATGAAGCGGTCAAGCTGCGCCTCCGGCAGCGGGTAGGTGCCCTCGAACTCGATCGGATTCTGCGTCGCGAAGACCATGAACTCCGGCGGCAGCGGGTGCGTGGTGCCCTCGATGCTCACCTGCCGCTCCTGCATCCCCTCAAGCAGCGCCGACTGCGTCTTCGCGGGCGCGCGGTTGATCTCGTCCGCGAGCAGGAACTGCGTGAAGATCGGCCCGCGCCGCAGGTGGAACTCGCTCGAGGCAGTGTCGAAGACGTAGGTGCCGACGATGTCCGACGGCATCAGGTCCGGCGTCATCTGCACGCGCGCGAAGTCCCGCCCGAGACAGGCCGCGAGCGCGCGCACCATCAGCGTCTTCGCGACACCCGGCACCCCCTCCAGCAGCACATGCCCGCCCGCCAGCACCGCCACGAGGATCTCCTGGATCGCCCGGCGCTGGCCGATGATCGCCCGGCCCATCGTCTCCTCGATGCGCCCCGCAAGCTCCATCGCCACGCCGCTCCCGCTGCTTCCCTGGTCGGTCATCGTACCAGCATCCTCTCGTATCGCGCGACCTGCTGCGCAAGCGTCAACAGACGGGCGTCCGCGATCTCTTCATCGGCGGCCTCGAGCTGGCGCAGAAGCTCCGTCATCTCCCGGCCCGGCAGGCCCCGCCGCTGCAGTTCGCCCGCGAGGACCGGCAGCTCCGCCGAAGCCGGCAGCGCCGCAGCGGCGGCGATCCTTCTGCGGAAGGACGAGGCAAGCATTGCGGCGGCCGCATGCCCCGCCTCGGCCTGCGAGTAGACCTGGGCCAGCGCGCGCACATACTCCGCGCTGGAGCGGCGGTCGGTGCCTGCGCGCGTTGCCGGGGCGCCGAACCGGCGGGAGCGCCCGATGGCGTAGATGGCCGCCACCCCGAGGAGCGCCAGCGCAGTGTTGCGGAACGGGGACGTGTCCACCCTCGGCCCCGCCAGCGCACCGCCCGAGCCGCCGAAGCCGTGGTGATACTCGTCGAAGTGAACCACCCCTGGCGCTCCCCCGGCGTAGACCACGTTCGCCGCCAGCACCACGTTGTCCGCGCGGGAGAGCATGGCGTTCGAGAGCATCTCAGCCTCCGCCAGCACCACGACCGCGCCGTGGCCGTAGCTGACGCTGACCGCCGCGGGGGCGCCGTCCTCGTCGGCCAGCAGCACGGCGACGACCGGCTTTGGCTCTGCAGGCTCGATCTCACCCTCCCCGAGCACGCGCAGACGGCCCGTGCTCGGGAGGTGAACCGCGCTGAGATCCGCGGTGGCTTCGGTCTCCAGCGAGGGGGAGACAGTGACATCCGCCCGCGTGGCCGTGGCGAGGGTCACGCCGAACTGCCGAAGCGTCTGGTCCATCGACGCACGGGCCCAACGCCCGGCCACCGAGGCGTCGGACCGATCGGCGTAGGACGCGAGCACCAGGCGGCCGCCCGCGCGGACCCAGTCGCGGAGCGCCGTGCGCTCATCGTCCTCAATCGGCTCTGTCGGGTCGAGCAGGACGAGGAACTCTACCTCATTCGACAGCGTCGTGAGCGGCTCCAGCCAGTCCTGAGCCTCGATGCCTGAGCGCACGATCAGCTCCCGCCATGCCTTCGTGCCCCACGGATTGGTGCGACTGCTCGCGTGGTCACGGTTGTAGTCGAAGGCCGTCGTCGCGCTAACGAGCAGCGACACGGTGGTGAAGAGCACGAGCATCCCGAGCACGAAGAGCACCATCCGCCCGCGATCGCTCATGCCGCCACCTCAGCGCGCCAAAGCATCTCGGCCCAGCCACGCGCCAGCTCCCACGCGCCCGCCGACGCCTCGCGGCCGCCGTAGATCCAGCCGTCAACCACTCGCGTAAGCCGCGTCATCGCCTCCTGGGTCTCCTCCGTGGCCTCTCCGAGAGCGCGCAGGTTCTCCCAGTTCGTGCGAGCCGGGTCGTGCGGCAGCAGGCCGAGGCGGTCGAGCCGCAGGAGCACCGCGAGGTAGAGGAGCCGCACGGCGAGGTCGTGCTGACCGAGGCGGAAGGCGGCATCCGCGCGCTGCAGCACCTCCTCAGGGTCGGCGCGCCTGAGATCCGGCTCCGCGGAGGAGCGGCCGGCCTGGCGCTCGCTGAGCACGTTGCGCAGCCCGACCACGATGTGAGCACTCACCAGCGCGAGCGCGACCACCAGCACCCCCATCAGCACGTAGCGCAGCCAGT
>LSQX01076590.1_pt1 | contig 11271 bp, 11 predicted proteins | sample 654561 | NCBI WGS metagenome assembly LSQX01 (sample SAMN04489861, study PRJNA283612) | anaerobic digester metagenome | isolation source: 4 biogas reactors fed with cattle manure at either 37C or 55C with and... | place: Denmark: Kongens Lyngby | collected 2014 | reverse complement strand
GGTGGGTTTGCCGGCGTTGCTGCTATGGATATCTATGACAATGTCGTTCCCTACATCGGCTCTGAAGAGGAGAAGATGGAGATCGAGACGCTGAAGATCATGGGGACGTTTGACGGGTCAGAGGTGACTCCTGCCCCACTCAACGTGAGTGCAAGCTGTCACCGGGTTCCTGTCATCGATGGACACACCATGGCGATCTGGGTCGACGTGAAAGATCCGGTTGCCGAGGTGAAAAAAGCTTACGCAAACTTTAAGTCCCCATTCAGCAATCTACCCTTACAGCCGGAGAGGGCCGTTGAGCTCTTCGACCTCCCTGACCGTCCGCAGCCACGGCTTGACCGCAACCGCGGGCGGGGCATGACGGTGTCTGTAGGGAGAATCCGCGAGGGATTGCGGTTTGTTGCACTCGGTCACAACACCATCCGTGGGGCTGCAGGTGCATCCGTCCTCAACGCAGAACTGATATACTCAAGGAAGTACCTTTAGACGAGGTGGGCTAATGATAAAGGACAACACAGTATTCGTAGGAAATAAACCTGTCATGAACTATGTGCTTGCGGTGGTCACCCAGTTCAACAATGGAGCGGAGGAGGTTGCAATCAAGGCCCGGGGGAAGGCAATCTCGCGTGCGGTTGATACGGCGGAGATCGCGCTCAACCGGTTCCTTGCAAACGTCGATAAAAAGGAGATCTTCACGTCAACCGAGATGATCGATACCGATACAGGAAAGACCAACGTATCGAGTATTGAGATCGTTCTCACTCACGCGAAATGAGATCTCATAACACTTTTTCCGATCTCCTCTGATTGAAGTGCGGTCTCTCTGCTTGAGAGTCTGTTCTTGCGGCAGCACTCCCACACGCCCCTTTTACATCACCGTTTACAGAACATAGTCCTTTTTGCCGGAAGCACAGGAAGACCCGGGGCAGTGTCGTGCACGGTCATCCAAGGGGGATCGCGATGGTTCCCCCCGCTCCGGGGTGGAGGGGTGCCGGAAAGAGCCATGTTGAGGCGAGGTGGGTGGGAGGGGCGGTTCTCCTCTCCGTCGGCTTCACTCCCATGGCGGTATCCACCATGGTCCAGTGCACAGTGTGCTGATAGTCTCAGGTGCCCCGGGAAAACTCCTGTATGCGCCTTATTTGTCAGACAGTCGTCAGTATGGCTGATATTGTATGAATCGACCATAAAGGTTTTATGACCCGCACCATATACGATATACTATGAAACGGTTGGCGATCGGCGTGGTGCTAATGCTGGTGGCTGCTCTTGCTCTTCCTGCCATGGCAGCAGGTGAGGAGCGGCACAGTTACATAACCGTCAAAGACGTCACCGTTCGCCTGGATAGGGCAGACGCCGTCGTCACCATGAATTATACGATAGATGAGGGCATAGGGTTCCTCGTTCTCCTTCTGGGAAAATCCGATCTGAAACAGAAAACACTCGATATACTGAACTTCAATAACGCCAGCGTCCAGTACCTCGATCTCGAGCGCGTCGAGGTGCGTGTGAAGGATGTGTCGACTGACTATGGGCAGGGGACCTACTGGTTCCCCGCACATGGGTTCGGCGTGGTAGTCCCCTCGCTCACCATCATCACCCCTCGTGATATCAAACACTACGAGAATGTTAGCGAGTTCCCTGATGGACTCGGCTATTTTGTCTGATCTGGAGTGCTGATCCCCCGGCACTCGCCCGCCGGTCTTTTATACCGGTGTCACCCCCCGCTTATCCTGCGATACCGTGTTACTGAAGCATAAATTGGGGTTTCAGAAGGTATTTTATCCGGTAGAGGCTGGTGATGGGCGGGTCTCCCTCCCCCAGGAGCCACCACTCCCCATGGCAGTCCCCTCAGTCCACTGCATGGGGGGCGTCGGGAAATGTGACATCTGCTCTGAGGCACGGTTTTCGTGGGGATTGCTGAAGGGGGGCATGCAGGTATTCCCTGCCCTTCACAAACCCCTTCAAAAGCATCAGCTGCGGTCTGGATGGCGGGTGAGGCCCCCACAAAGTGCCGGGACACCAGTCGGCCGTTTGCCTCCATCCCGCTGACGGCATCATCTCATCCGGGCGAGGCGGCGCCGTGAGTGGGAGGCGGATCAGCGCTGAAACGTTCAGGTTATGAAACGGCAGAAATGAGTAATATGTTTCAGTGAGGCGATGGATTTAGGGCTACTATCCCGTTCACATGCCTCTTTTCAGCGTGATCGGTTCACGTTCGTTTGCCCACCTGCCCAGGAATGACTGGAGGTACACCCCAAAGAAAGCACAGAAGAGTCCCCCTATTATCGCAAAAAGGATATACAGCACGCCGTTCGCACTTGTTATGGGAAATCCGACGATCTCGCTGCTGATCGAGAGGATATACACGCTTGCCCCGTAAGCGATAGCCCCGATAGCCAGGACGAAGAATGGCAGGGCGATAACACGCTGGATTGCCTCACGCTCGTTTAGGAAGACATCGATGATCTTTCCCACCGATGCCACAAGCCCGGCAGCGGTGAACCAGGCGATGGAACCGTAGATGAACGCGAGCAGCTGGATGACGATGCCGAATGGCGAGTAGTACTCAAGAAAGCTTATGAGCCCTAGGATAATTCCAACGATACCAAGCAGTATCGCAGCGATATAGGATACAAACGTGAACCTCCCGCCGTGGAGCGATGTCTTCAGCGAGGTGACCAGATAGTTGAAGAATTCGTCGATCCCCATACCCTTGAAGAGCAGGTATGTCCCTATGACGCCGATGACGACGATGGTCGCACCTTCCGGGTATCCAAGCAGGTAGCCTATGGCGTAGAGAAGCATCGCGAGGCCGAGCGGGACGAGCACGATCTTTGAGACCTTTGGGTCATCGAGAAGGCGCCTCAGGATGTAGTATGTCCCCTCAAGGTTCGGCATCTGGTTGACAACGACCCTCCGCACACTGCTGACCGGCACCCGGGACTGGATGATCGGCAGGACATACTCGTCCTCAGCTCCATCCGTTACGATAACACATGATGTAGAGTCCGTTGCAGAGAGGATTGAGTCAAGGCTGGACGCTACCCGCCGATCGCCCTCGATCAGGTTCATGTGGTTGCCACAGATGACGGCAACAGCGACCTCTTCTCCTTTTTTGGAGAGTTCGTCGTAGAGTTTGATCGTCTCAAAGATTGCGTTGATGTCGGAGTCCTCGGGATCTGCCAGAGCAAGTGAAGTCGCTGCATGAAGACATGCCTCCCTGCCCACGATAGGGCCATCGATCCCGGCCTTAAATCCGAGGTCGTCATCGCGATCGACACAGAGGACCAGCGTCCGCTCTTTTGCCATTCAATAGAACATCGCGTCTAACCTATTAAATGATTTGCAGCGCAGGAAAAAAGTATTAGATGAGTTTTGCGCGCTGAAGCAGCAGCAGATCGTCGGTGGTGATCTTCTCACCGTCACGGAACTGCTGGAAGACGCGCTCTGCCTCTTTTCTGACAGCCTTCTGCTCCTTTGTGACTTTGGTCTTCCTGGTCTTCTTCCGGAGACCCGATATGACCTTGTCATAGTCGCGGAGTTCTTTCTGGCAGGCGATGAACTGCTTGTGCTCTTCATCAGCAGCTTCCTGGGCTTCGACAAACTGCTGGTGAGCCTGATCGGCCTCCTCACGGGACTTGTCGGCCTTTCTATAGGACTCCACCATCAGATCGTGGTGCTGCTGCGCGGCTTCAGCCTTCTCGGTGACATCCTTGTGGATCTCAGAGGCCTGTCTCCGAAACTCGCGAGCTTCGGCAAGTTTCGTCCGCATCTCCTTGTTCTGCTCGAGTTCGGCCTCCTGATCTTTTGCCGCCGCCTTGAGCTGCTTGATCTTCTCGATCAGTTCCCGCTCTTTGTCGGTGCTGTAGACCTCGGTCTGCTGTTTGAACTCCAGGTGTTCAATCTGTTTCTGCAGCTCCTTGATGCCCCGGTTCTGGAGGTTGCCGTGCTCCCGCTTGAATGACTCAATATCTTCGAAAAGCGCATTTGCTTTATCGTTGTATTCATTCCTCTGGTCTTTCAGCGCCTGGACGTCCTCGTTGATTGTATCCCGCTGCTCCTTGTGCTGCTGTGCCTCCTCGACAAATTCGCGGGTCTGCGTGTTTAATGTGTTGCGCTCGCGTGCATTTTTGCTGGCAAGTGCGTTCAACTCGTTGCGCCGGTCTTTGTGCTGTTCAGACTCCGCAAGGACTTTCTTTCTCTTCTCAATCAGATCGTTCAGCATTCTTTACCAATCCTCGACATTCGGTACCTGTCTCATATCTCCGCCAGCAAAAGGCCGCTTCTGTGTGCTGCAGGGAGGGCGCCGCAGGCTCGTGTAACAGTACACCACAAGAAAAGACGTTTTCGGACTCGAAATCGAGACCGTCGTTCACCTGTCTGCTCATGTGTTCAACCTCGGTACTCTGGCAATCGCAGACCCGTTGGGCCTGTGCCCTGCATAATACACCCCGTGCTGGAGGGATTATACAAGAACGTCTATAATTCTAACGTCATCTGTACTATTAAGTATTTCGTAGAAGGGCCGGGAAGCACATCGCCGCCAGCTGGACCCGGCCAAAGAGGTGGAAAAAGATGGTTGGGTATTTTAGAGGAAATCGATGACGGGTCCACCACTTGTGAAGTCCCTGCCACCCCTGCCCGGGTGCCTGCCGGAGGATGCGCTGGACCGCTGCACTGCCGGCTCGTAGGTACGGTTTCCGAGGATCTGTGCACTTTTTACACCGGTCATGACCGCCATGACGCGAACTCTTCCCTCATAATCGCTGTTCACCCGTGCCCCCCAGATGACGTCCGCGTGGGGGTCGAGTTCATACGTCAGGGAGCTTGCGATCTCTTCTGCATCCTGGAGGGTCAGGTCGTTCCCGCCTGTGATGTGGATGAGACTTCCGGTTGCCCCACGATAGTCGATGTCCAGCAGGGGGTGGTTGAGGCACTCGTGGACGACACTCTCGGCCTTGTTCTGCTGCTTGCTCTCGCCGACGAGCATAACAGCGACACCACCCTTGCTCATGATGGCACGCACATCGGCGTAGTCGATATTGATAAGCGAGGGCTCTGTGATCGTCTCGCTGATGCCCTTGACGGTCTCTGCGATGAGCTGGTCCATGACCGAGAACGCCTGGCCGAGCGGGAGGTTCGGCACGTATTTTATGAGGCGGTTGTTGTCGAGAACGATCACCGAGTCGGCGGCCGCCGAGAGCTGTTCAAGCCCCTCCTCTGCACGAAGAAGACGGGCTTTTTCAACCTGGAAGGGATAGCTGACCATGCCGACGACGATCGCGCCCTGTTCTTTTGCAATCTGAGCAACGACCGGGGCGGTACCCGTACCGGTGCCGCCACCCATACCGGCCGTGATGAAGACCAGGTCGGCATCGCAGAGGAGGCCTTCCAGGGTGGGCCGGGCCATCTCGGCTGCACGTCTGCCGACATCAGGGAATCCGCCGGCTCCAAGGCCTTTGGTGAGTGATTTACCGACAAGGACTCGCTTGTCGGCCTGGATCATATCCAGGTGCTGTTTGTCGGTGTTGATCGCTATCGTCTCGGCACCGTTGACCTGCATGTGGTACAATCGGTTGATGGTGTTGTTGCCCGCGCCACCGCATCCTACGATGACAATGCGTGGTTGACCGAGGATGTCGTCTTCACCATCAGTTATATCTGTCTTCAGGTACTTTTCCCGTTCTGCGTGTTTTAACGCCTCGTTGATGATCGTCTGCATCACCTATACCTCCTAAACTTTGAATGAAATCTGGTCGGCTTCGCGTAGAACACGGTTTCCATGCCTTTCAAGAAGTGCCCGGACAGAATACCTCACGGCCTCCGATACCGTGGGGAACTCGCCAGCTTCCACCAGCTTCTCAAGCATCTCAACCTGCTGTTGTGGCAATCTGATTGTAATCCGATCCATCATTTCAATCACACACATCTGACATATGGCTGCTTCATGTCAGTCAATTGTCAGACAATCGTGATCCTTTCGTCTGACTGCATCAGATAAAGCATAATAACATGTGTATGGTATATATGTCTACCGATATGTGATTTTCTTCAACATAATGGTTTTATGGATAGCAGCCGACAACGTATCTTCAAAGAGTTGCCACAGATATGAGAAAGAATCTCCCTAAAAGGGCGGAACATGGTGGTCGGGTACGCTGGCATCGCACCCCGGGCGGGAGTGAGCTGCTTGATTTCAGTGCCAACATCAATCCGTATCCTCCGGTGTTCTCCTGGATGCCGGACTCTTCAGCGCTGAAGGATTATCCTGACGACCATTATGAGATGCTCAAAGAGGAAATAGGCAGAACATTTGGGCGTGATACCGCAGAAATCGCCGTAGGCAACGGTTCTGTTGAGTTGATCCGCGCATTCTGTTCTGCCGTACTCGAAGTGGGCGATACCGCCTATATCGAGCCGCCGACATTTGCCGAGTACGAGATGGCAGTGAGGCTCGCCGGCGCCCGGTGCACGGTGGATGATGATGGGGCTGTCGTCCGGTTCCTCTGCAACCCGAACAATCCCACCGGGAAACTCTGCTCCCGTTCAGATGTCCTCCAACTGCTTGACGGGGTTGCCGAGCGGGGGGCATACCTCTTCCTCGATGAGGCATTCATCGAACTCGCCGACCCTGCCCAGAGCATTGTCGACGTCCCGCACGAGAGCCTCTTTCTGTTGCGCTCCCTGACGAAGAGCTTCGCCGTCCCGGGCATCCGGTTCGGCTACGCCTTTGGTACACCCGATCTCATCGAGAAGGTGGAGACGATGCGCCTCCCCTGGACGGTGAACACGTTCGCCGAATCCTTCGCTATCGAGGCGTTCCGGAACTATGATCTCCTTGAAGAGTCGCGGGAGCGGATAGCGCGGGAACGTATCCGGCTCACTGCCTGCCTGAGTGAACTTGGTCTCACCTGCGCGCCTCCTTCTGCGAATTATATCCTCCTGGAGGTCCCGATGGAGGCGAAGGTGCTCGTCGATCGACTCCTCTCCTGCGGTATCCTTGTGCGGGATTGCCGGTCATTCGGGCTCCCCCATCACATCCGCGTGGCCGTGAGGACCTATGAGGAGAACAGGCAACTCATCGAGGCGCTCGAAGCATGCTTGCCCTGATCATGGCCGGGGGGCGGGGTTCCCGCCTCCAGATGGGCGAAAAACCGCTTGTCACCATCTGTGGAAAGCCTATGCTCTCTTACGCTGTTCATGCCTTCGCTGCCGCAGGCCACGAGGTGGTCGTGGTCGCCTCGCACAAGACGCCGTTCACCAAGAATTGGTGCCGGGCGCAGGGCATAGCCCTGTACGAAGCGGAAGGGCTCGGTTACGTCGAGGACATCAACGCCGCTGCCGCAGACCTGGAAGCGGGTGGGATACCTTTTTTCACCGGCGTCTCCGATCTCCCCTGTCTCACGCCGGATATCGTCACCGGGATTGAAGATGCCTGGCGCCGGGCGGGAACACCGGCATGTTCGACGTGGGTGCCCCGCACCCTCTGTGAGGAGCATGGTTGCCGCACACAGTATACGGAGGTGGTCAACGGTGTTCCGGCCTGCCCTGCCGGAGTCAACATACTGACAGCAGGCGATTCCGGTGCCCAAAATGAGCTGCAACTTCTCCTGCACGATAGGCGGCTTGTCTTCAACATCAACACCCGTGAAGAACTGGCGCTGGTGCAGAAGTATCTCTGCCGAAAACAGAGCGTGTAATCCCCGGGAGTTGCTCCCGGCTCGAACGGGAGCAATATGTGCCGATACGCTACGAGAGCGCATCTTCCCCGGTAGGCGAACAGGAAGGGTGTTCCCTGGAAGGAGGCGTGCGGGGAAACTGTATTATCGGACCATCACCTACCCATATATATGGAATCCTGCCGGGAAATCGAGCTAGAAGGTCATATCATCGATTCAGGCGTCATGACCCTGGTGTTTGACAGGATCATGGATATGGGCGGGGAATTCGAGATCCTCACGTTCAATGTCGGGAAGCTGAAGACGGACACGAGCTACGCACGCCTGCGTGTGACGGCGCCCGACGATCACCTGCTCGATGCTATCCTTTCAGAACTGCACCGTCTCGGTGCGCGCGCCCCCGAGATCGGCGACGTCACCCTCATACCATCAGAGGGCGACCGGATCCTGCCGAAGGGGTTCTACTCGACCACCAACCATCCGACATTTGTAAAATACCGGGGCGAATGGCTGCCCGTCGAGCATATAGAGATGGATTGTCATATTGTGGTCGATGAAAAGGAGAAGCAGGCGATATGCACTCCTATATCGAAGATCCGGGCAGGGGATGCCGTCGTCGTCAGCGAGACCGGGGTTCGCGTCGTCTATCCTGAGCGGCCGAGGAAGGTCAGCACATTCGAGTTCATGCACGGGACGGTCTCATCCGAGCGACCGAGCGCCGCGATCATCGGAAAGATCGCCCGCGAGATCCTGGTGTCTAAGAAGCGAGGCGAGAAGATTGCGCTCGTCGGCGGCCCTGCCATCGTCCATACGGGAGTGGCCGGCGCTCTTGCAGAGATGATCCGTGAAGGATATATCGATGTCCTCTTTGCAGGGAACGCGCTCGCCACCCATGATATCGAGTCCAACCTCTTCGGCACGTCGCTCGGGATGAACGTAAAAACGGGCACACTCGTCACCGGCGGGCATAATCATCACATTCGCGCCATCAACGAGATCATGCGGGCGGGCTCCATCAAGAACGCGGTCGACCAGGGGGTTGTCACCGGCGGGATCATGTATGAGTGCGTGAAGAAGGGTATCCCGTTCGTGCTCGCCGGCTCCATCCGGGATGATGGCCCGCTCCCCGACACAATCACCGATACCATCGAGGCGCAGGATGCCATGCGCCGCCACATCCACGACCTCGGGATGGTGGTGATGGTCGGAACGCTCCTTCACTCGATCGCCGTCGGGAACTGCCTCCCCTCATACGTCAAGACCGTCTGCGTCGATATCAACCCTGCATCGGTGACGAAACTGATGGACAGGGGCACGACGCAGGCGATCGGTGTCGTGAGCGACGCGGGGACGTTCCTCCCGCTGCTCTGCGAGCAGCTCGGGGAGTTGAAGGGGCTTTAGGTTACCATCCAGGGTGTGACCTGTTGCTCCGGATTTGCAGCCCGCCCCTTTCTCCCCCGGGTGCCCTTGGCGGGAGGTGGCTATCTGAAAAAAAGATCTGATGGCCTGTTAACGGGTGAGCGGCATACAGAACGGTTCTTCCTGCTCCAGCACGAACTCCCACTCTTCTTTGCACCCGCACTCTGTCTCCGCAAGGGCGCGCAGGAGTTCGACGTCGCCGGAGAGCGAGTAGTCGGCGATCCCTTTCACGATTGGGCCATCGCAGCTGCCGCAGTTGTGCGGCCCCCGCATCTGTCCGCCGCCGACGGGATCGCAGAGGATATGCACCGGGGAGGCGATAAGTACGTCGAGGACGCTCCAGAGATACGGTGGGCGGTATGCATGCTGCTTCCAGAGGTGTTCGACCTCGGTCCTGCTCTGGATGGTGCAGAGGTTCATGGAGATGCTGTCCGCGACGGGGGCGACGTCCTTGATCGAGGATACCATGTCGTCGCGCGCCTCACGTTCGGTCAGGAACGGCGGTTTCATCAGGAGGTAGGCCTTCATGCCCGCGCCGGCGGCGTGGGCGGCCTCTGCGGCCTGGAGGAAGTCGGCATACAAGAACCCCTTGTCGATGCTCCTCTCTCTGATGAGATCGTTTGTGGTCTCAAGACCCACGGCGACATGGAGCGGTTTATCCCAGCCGCCGATATCGATCCCCTCCCGAAACTCACGGACCGCATCGATATCGACGTACTCGGGCCGGGTCTCAGCGATCACGGCCTTGCCCCGGAACGCCTCCGCGACTGCGCGCCTGACCGCAGGGGGGACCTCACCGGGATCAAAAAAACTCCCTGACGTGAAGATCTTGAGCAACTGGTAGTCCTCGTCGCGGAAGTTCTCCTTTACCCAGCGGACCTGGCGTATCATCCGTTCAGTGAGATCACTCTCCGGGAGGTCGGGATAGCGCTCGTGCCGGTAGCCGCACATCCTGCACCGATTCCAGGAGCACCCGCCGCTTCGAAAGATTACTGTCAGCGTATCGAGGATCTGCCCTTCATAGCGATCCCTCCCTCGCCAGGACGCCAGCGGCTTCTCGGTTAATTTGGATACCATTATACCTCATATTCGAGGATGTAATGATATGAAAAGGATCGCATGGTTGACGGTCATCGCTGCGATGGTGCTCGTCGGTACGGCGTCGGCCGCATATGTCTCAATCAGTGCCCCCCAGACGGTATACGTCGGTGATCCGCTCGTTGTCACGGGAACGTCGATCACCGGAGGGCTTACCCGGCCGACGCTCGAGCCCGGGTTCAGCACGGATGTCATATTCTATACTCTCAAGCCCGGGAAGAGTGAGGTGGGCAGGGAGCTGATCGTCGTCCAGGATGACGGGATGTTCACCGCGAAGTTCGATACCCGCGGCCTTAAACCCGGAGACTACTCGATCGAGATCATCGATCCCACCAGGACCACCTTCGGGGGCAGTTCGAAGACACAGCAGATGCTTGCCCTTGTCGATCGATCTGGCTCTCTCACGATACGTTCGCCCTCCGCTCAGGAATTTGACGGCACCCTTGATGTTCGGGGCGCAATCGACGATCTCGGTAGCGCAGGTGTGAAGATCCGGGTTGAGCAAGACGGTTTCGTTATCTACGGGCCGGAATACGTGGCGACCAATACGAATGGAGAGTTCTCCGTTGCGATACCCATCACCGAGAGCGGTTCGTATGTGGTTGCTTTCTATGACAACAAAGGCTACATCGGCAGCACCGTATTCATGGTAAGCGGGACGTCCGGCCAGACTCCCGGCCAGACACCGGCGGAGGCCACGATATCCGCGAGTTCTTCAGCCAGCCGATCGGCCCCGGCATACTTTGCCATCGATACGAAGAGCGGCACGGTGAAGATCGCAACCTCGACCGGGATCGACTGGGTGATCGAGTATATCGATGAGGATAGCGAGCATCACAAGGTCAATGAGAAGGGCATGTCCGATCCTGAGGTTGTAGAGGTTGCTGCACGAGGGGGGCCTATCTACATCAAGGTCTACCCCATGAGTTACACCGACAGCGGCACAGTGCAGATCTCGGTCTCAAACGCCGACTCGATCAGGGTGAGCCAGACCGCTTCCGGTCTCTTCGGTGACGAAAAACCTGCCGCCACCCAGGCCGCGCCACTCCCGGCAGTTCTTGCACTCCTCGCGCTC
>LSQX01303745.1_pt1 | contig 11272 bp, 8 predicted proteins | sample 654561 | NCBI WGS metagenome assembly LSQX01 (sample SAMN04489861, study PRJNA283612) | anaerobic digester metagenome | isolation source: 4 biogas reactors fed with cattle manure at either 37C or 55C with and... | place: Denmark: Kongens Lyngby | collected 2014 | reverse complement strand
GTAATACTATTATCAATAATATCTGCTACTGCACTTTCAAATGAATATCCTATATCTCTTAGTGATTCGATTAGAGATGTTGCTCTAGGTAGTAATTGTATAGGTTTAATAATTTACTCCTTCGACAAAATTGATAAATAATCTTAGCATGTATAAATCACCTAACTTCATTACTCAAACCTTTTGAAGTAAGTCTCAAGGTTGTTTTTTACCTCAATTTTTAGCTCATTTGGAGTAATTACACCAATATGTGGTATGTATCTTTGTATCGTAGGAATTATCTCCATCAAGTCTGTTATGATGATTTCAAGTTCAAGTGAGCCATCATCATATTTTTTGATAACTCGTTGTGTAGGATTAAGGGGTTTTCTTAAGAAATACCGTGACACGGTTGCATCTATAAATAGCTCTACAGTTATTGGCTCATTCTCAGGTTTATAATAAGCTGTAATAGCATTATCAAAAGTTTTTACTATCTCTTTATCAAACTTATAGTTTGCATTTAGGACTTCTATTTTTTTGATTGTATTTAGATGAAAAGTTTTTATCTTTTTATCATTTGGTTCAAAAACTATTAAATACCAATAACCTTCAAGATTTAGGATTTTAAGAGGATATACTTCTCTATCTTTTTTATTGTAAGTACATTGGATGATACTTCTTGATTCAATAGCATTTTTTATTTGGATAATTTCATCTTTGAAGTTATCTATCTTTTCTACTGATGATTTTTGATAGAGTCTATTTGATAACTCATCTTCAAATTTATCAAATAAAACATCAACTTTGAGTGATAAATCTTCATCACTGTATTTGTCTTTTGATTTATTTTTGAGTATTGCAATAACAGCTAATTCATCTGCACTAAAAAGTGTTTTTGTAAGAAAGTTGTTTTTGGCTTTGTATGTTTTTGAAGAATAATCATAAAATATTTTACCATCGTTAAATAATGGCAATAGATACTCTTTGAAATCAGTTTGAATGATTTTTTTAGTAACATTAAATCGTTCAACTAAGCTTGGAGTAGAGAGCTTTTGACCTTTACTTAACAATACTAAAGTTGAGGATAATCGATTAATTCTGTTATTAAAATTCATTTTTTATTTTATCCTTTATCACATAATGCGTTACTTAGTTAAGTAAACAATAATGATTTTATATCACACCTATTTTTCTCAACATATAATCTACTTTTTGCCCAATAACATTTCGTTTTTTCCATAATAAAAATGCAACGATACTTGTAATTCCAATTACGAAAATTTTAATTACAATAGAATCAGTAAAATAAGGTACAAATTCATTTAGTGCCACATATATAGCAGCAATAATAGCTATAACCGCTGAATTATTATCTTTGATAATCTCATTAGTTTTAACTATATTTTCTTCTATTGTTTTCATCAGAGAATCAATTCCAAGTGCAGCTTTGATTTTTTTATCTATTAGAACAGGTTGAAATGAATCTGCCACTTCTTCTGAAAAATACTTTGCTTTTAAAATAAATAGATTCTCTAAATTTTCTCTTGATTTGTTTTGTTGCATAAAGCTATCATCAATAATCAGTTTATCTAAGTGTTGCAACCGTAGTTTTATGTAAAAATCTATTAAAAATATGAGATATATCTCATTGTTACTTTGATGTACGATTGATCTTCCTCCATCATTGACTGATATAAATGATAAAGAATTAAGACTTGCCATACCAGACCAAAGGCTCCATAATCGTATTCCATAGCTTTTGATATTGCTTCTTATATAATCTAAATCTTGTTCAAATTTTCTATTATCAGCTATGAAATCATTGGCGGTTGAGAGATGATTAGAACATATTTGCAGTACATTCATAGCTACATCTGTTTCATGTTGAAGTTCTGGATACGCAAATAAGAGATTTGTCTCTAAATCTTTTTCTATATCTGCATGTATTGCTGTTATATATTTTGCATATTTTGATTTTCCAGATTTGAGTTCTTCTAACTTGATTAATTTTTTATTGTCTATGAGTGAAAATAGATAATCATTGAATGCCTTGATAGCGTTTCCATCATCAATATACGCTTTTTTTAACTCTTCCACATTTGGTAAATAGTTATCAAAGCTAAGTATCCTTGAGTTTTTCTCATCAAAATACAAACAACTTGGATTTCTAAGCTCCCTATTTAAAACCGATGAAATATTTTGAACCGTGTCTGTTGAAGATGTAAAAAGGGATATGATTGATATCTCTTTTTCAAAAAAAACTATCTCAATTTTTGAGATAAAACATGATGATTTTTTAATACCATCAACCCAAATTTCATACCCAATATTTAGTTCNNGTTCTTACTAAAAAGTGCTTCACCAACATAATCGGTCAATTTGGAAACTTTACGAAAATCATTTGAATCGTTTTTATGGTGCACCCATTCATTTTTTTGTAAACTCTCTATTGCTGATTTAGAGTTTTTCAGGAATTTATAATTGTATGGATACATGAATATTGATGTATGTCCACCACTTGATGCTTGCATACTTCCAAATTGCTTGATAGAATCATTCCAAGATGATCTTAACTTTTCATATTGTTCTATTTTTTCTATCATTCATCGTCTCCTCTATGGATCATCTTTTTGTACCTTTGTGAGAGATAGTTATCAATAACATCTTGAATTAATGGTTCATCAAATTCAAGTAACTCAATTTTTTCATTGAAATATTCATTAAACTTTTTATCTCGCTCATCATAGGGTATTTTGTAAAAGTCATATCTAATTTCATATAGTTTTCTATATATCAATGCCTTAGTGAGAATATCTTTTGATGTTGTAGTAAGATAAATCATTTGTCCTTGAATTAAAAATGCAAGTTTTTTATCTCTTGTCTCTTTTTTCTGCGGAATAGGAAGTCTATTTATCGGGATAGGCATATATTCAAACTTATTCGATGGATTAGAAAACGACCCGATATAAGCTAATAATGGATGTCCATTAAAATCAATTTTTAAAGTTTTTGCTAATATCGATGAACACTCTATCTCAACACAATTAAGCTCTTTTTCTTTAACTAGTATCTCATTAAATCCAAATTCACTAAAATAAGTTTTGAAATTAAATGCCAAATCACTAAGTTTTGTAGTATCCATACTTATCTCACTAAGTAACTGTTTAGAGTCTATCGCCCAATCAACTTTATCTTTGTTGATTGAAATCTCAGGAAGATAACTTTTTGATGTGGTTTGATAAATTGTAATATCAGCTTCTAAAAACACTTGAGTATAGTCTAGGTACTCAGAAATATAATCAACTTCATCTTTAATATTGTATTTTCTCTTATCAATACCTCTTAAGTTTAGACTCTCTAATGATATTGTGGGCTTTTCATCAATTAGGTATTTAAACCCTATGCAAGAAGAGAGTTCATCTACTTCAACTCTTTTAGCTCCATACATAGCTTTTGGAAGAAGCTTACCTGTAATCCCACAAAGCAATAAAGAAGTACGAGTAGCTATCATCTGATGCCCACAAGCAATACTCTCTTTACCTATTTCAGATATGTAAAGCTTGCTGTTTTTAAGCTCTATCATTCCATATCCAATCATTTCATCAATTAGTGCATGAAGTTTATCAGGCTTATTAAATCCAGTGAGATTAGCAATTTGTACAATATCTGATATTCCCAACTTGATAAGTTTTAATATGGTCATCTCTAAAATGCCCATATCTTCTNNGAATTTTCTTTTTTGTTTCATTTTTTAGCTCCGCTCACAAACTTTCTTCCATCAATTATTGAATTTTTAGTTCTTAGCTCATCTTCTAATATTCTCATTGCTTGTTTAAACTCTGCTTCATGCTCTTTTTGATTATCCATTGTTAGAGTTTTTAGACTTCCAACCATAATCAACTGTTTTTTTGTTCTAGTCATTGCAACATTTAATCTTCGCCAATCAGCCAAAAATCCAATATTTCCACCTTTATTTGACCTACTAAATGCAAATATGATTACATCTCTCTCTTGACCTTGATAACTATCAACTGACGCTACCAAATCCTCAACATTTAAATTGCCAAGATTTAGTTTCAATTTTTTTATAGTTCTTTTTACTTCTTGTACATGATTTTTATACGGAACAATAATTCCTATCTCATTTTTATCAGCCAAATAAGGAAGCTCTTTTATAAAATTCATCAATGTTTTTATGATAATTGTTGTTTCAACTTCATTTCCTAACACTTTTGTTCTTCCATCAGTGATTCTTGATTGTTCAAAACTAGGAAACACTTTTGATGTATCAATAAAGGTCATTGTAGAGTTAAAATAAGGCAAAATTGGTTGTTTTTTCTCCATACCACTACCTGCAAAATATTTACTTTCATAAAATGCTTTTGAAACAAAGTCGCTAATAATTGCAGGACATCTAAATTGAGTATCTAACATAGTTTTATGATCATCAGGCATTGGATCCCATAAAATTTCAAACCAACTTTTTTGTAAAAAGATTGGGTCAAACCCTTGTTCTTCTAATTCACCTGCTAGTTCATCATCGACTACTGGAGGCAATTGCTTATGATCTCCAACTAAAATTGCTTTAGATGCACGAGATAGAGGCACCATAAGATTATGAAGTTGAATTTGACCACTCTCATCAACAATAACTACATCAAAAGGAATATTTGCAAATAGTTTATTAGAGTTGATTCCTATACATGTAGCTCCAACAACATCTACATACTCTAAAATTGTCTCATACAATGAACTTTGTCTCTCACTATGCATACTTCTTTCCCATACTGAAACTATTTCAATAAGAGAATTATAAAAATTCAAATCAGTTGTAGTTTGAGAAATGAGTCTATTACACATTTCATCACTTGGATAAAAGCTTTTGTAAATTTTGTCATCAATGTACTGACATGGTACAAACTCTGGAATTTTTGGTTTAGATTGTGTGAAATCTAAATATCTTTGATTAACATCCTCAAGCTGAGAATTGAACTTATTTAATTGTTCATAATCCTTATTTAATAGCTCATTTAGTTCATTGATTTTATTACTGTTTTCTACAAGAATATTTTGACCATGTGCTATTTTTGATTCGAGATTTTCTCCTGCAACTAAGCCTATCTTATTAAAAATTGTCTGCTTTTTGAAAAACTCTTCATATTTGGCTTCACAATTTTGAGTAGTTAGATTATGTTCAAAGGTAGGTACATTTGATTTTGCTAAATCAAGTTCAGCACTTCTTTCTTCTATTGCTTTACTTATAGAAGATTTTAAGGTGATGATATTTTCTATCTCTTGTTTTGATGAGATTATTGTTTTCTCAAGAGAAGCTATATCATGAGTCAAACTCTCAATTTTATGTATGTTTTTTTGATTTGGGAGATACATAAAAATTTTTGCTATAGTAGAGCGAGATGGGTAACTATCAACTTTTTGTTTAGCTTCACTAAGTTCTTTTTTTAGAGTATCAAGTTTTGATGAATTTTTATTCAATTGTTCATTAAGTAAATCTTTTCTTTTTTCATTTGCATCGAGTTCTTCTTTCTTTAAAGATAACTTGTTTTGTATTGTAGTTATACCTTGATGATGTTTTAAAGCATTTATCAACTCTTCTAAAAAGTTATTGTCATTTTTTAGATTACTAATAGTTGATGTAGTTGTCTTTAATTTACTATTTTGATCATTTATACTTTTTTTATAGTTACTAATTTCACTGGTAAATTTTACTTCTTTTGCATTGTACTGAAGCAACTCTCTTAAAGATGCATTGAGTGTACTTAGATATGTTTTACTACTTTGTAATGACATCATTACATCAGATAAACTCTCAACTAACTTTGCTTGAGCATTAAGTGCATAGTTTTCAAGTAAAAGTCCATGTGCTTCTCTCATAACTTTTGATTCGTTCCCAACTCGTAAGCACTCAAACTCTTTTTCTTCATCAAGTCTAATGAGAACATTATCAACAGCCATATTACTTTGTGATGTAACTAATACTTTTTTACCTTGAGCCACAAAATACTTTACCCAACTTAAAATTACAGTAGTTTTACCTGTACCTGGAGGTCCAAGAACTAAAGTTATATCTTCACTTCCAGCTCCCTTATCAACACCATCTTTTTGTGCAGGAAGAAGTGGTCTTTCTTTGTTATACTCAGGAACACTCTGCTTAATAGTTTTTTTAAACTTATATACCCCAGCAGCAAGTGGTACCAACCACTTATTTGGACTAACTTTTCCTCTTAAATCATCAATAACTCGTTGTCTTACTTTTTGAAGTGTCGGAATAGCAACCAAATAAAGTTCATTTGAGCTGTCTATCATACTCCTATCAGTTTGAAAAGAGGTAGTAACTACTATATCGTGAAGAGAATGATCAGGCTTGATGTTGAAAATCTCTAAATCCATAAATGTTTCATCTGTTTTTTTAATTTGAAGCATTGAGGGATTTAGCTCTCTTAATCTTTTTACATCCTCTTTTAAAAGGGTTATTCTGTAATAGTATTTGTAAGTACTTGCAATATCTTCGGCTTTGAAATCTGTATAAACAAAAGGTTTTTCTGCTCTTGCTTTGGCATCTTCAATTTCATACTCTTTATTTACATAAGCTTCAAGTGTTTCTAAAATCTCTTCAATTTTAGATGATTCACTCTCACTGAATTCATCTTCATCATCAACTTGCTGTTCATTTGATTTAATAATTTTTGTATTAATCGTACCTATTTTAGTAGCTAGATTTTTTATATCATTAGCTAGTCTTACATCATCACTCTCTGTATATTTTTGATTATAGTCTCTTCCAGAGAGTATAAAAACTCCACTATGATTAATTCTAATACCGTATTTTATAAAGTCAGTCTTTTTAATATTTGTAGCAAATGTAAGACCATTATTACCATTTAAAAAAACTTTGTTTTTTTCTAAGTTAAGTGTGCAAGAAACAATAATTTTCCCTGATAAGATATTAATAAATACTCTATCACCTTTATTGTCAAGCCTTATATATGATGTTCTACTTTTTGCTAGTTCATTAAGTATTTCACTCATTGAGGGTTGAAATGATTCTGGCCATCCAGCTCTGTAATCTTTACCCTCTGATATTAAAATTGAAAAGCTATTTGGGAAAACTAATGTTTCTTGCCAAAACGGTATTGTTTTATTATTCCATATACTCATCTAACACTTCTTTGTAGAGTTTTTAAATCATTTATAATTGCACTTAAATTGTTTGTTCTATTCTTACTGCTAAACTCCAACATCCCTTTAAAAATCTTTTGGTAAATTGTTGTATCGTATTGACAGCTTAATTCATCTAACTGAAAATCAAACCATCCATTAAAATCATCATTAGGTATAAGTGATAGATTACTTGAATGTAGAATGTAATAAAACACATGACCTAATGCATAAATATCACTCCAGGTTCCAATAGTTCCAATACCTAACTCTTGTTCAGGTGATTGAAAAATAGGGGTACCTTCTCCTTGAAGATTTCGCTTTAATGCTGATAATCCAAAGTCGATGATACTTACTCCACCTCTAGCATCTTTAGGATTAGTGATAAGGATATTATCGGGCTTCAAATCTCTATGAATAATTCTATTTTGATGAATTTTTTGTAAAATGAAACAAATCTCAATACAATAATTTATTCTTTGTTTTATTTCAAAACTATCTCTTGGTGGCATTTTAAAATTATTGGTAGCGGTTTTTCCATCAATCCAGTCCATCACAACACAAATCAAATTATCTTTTTGAAATTTATAATGTATTTTTGGAAAATTGATTTTATTGGCATTTTTATTATAAGAGATTATCTCTTTTTCTATGTCTTGAATCTCATTCATTTCTGCATCATAAACTTTCAGAGCATAATAGGAACCAATCTCTTGATTATAGATTTTATAAAGACCTCTTTTGGTGATATTTGAGTAATAAAGCTCCTCTATAACATCAAAGTTAATTTGTAAGTTAATACTTAATCTTTCATTCTTTGCTATCAATTCTCTTCTCTCATCCAAGATTTTATATACTCTATTAACTCATCAACAGTTGGTCTTGAAGATGGATCATTACTTAGAATACTTTTTAAGTGATTTGCTGCAATATTTGGTAACTTACACTCATTGCATAGTGTGATATGCCAATTTTTGTCTTTTTTAGCTATGAGCATTCTCTCTTTTTGATTTGAAAAAAGCAAACTACCTCTTAGCATTTCACATATAATTTGCCCTAAACTATATATATCTGCTGCAATTGAAATATCACTACTTGCATTTGCATTAACCTCTCTTGCTTCATAGGCACTATCTAGTAATCTCCGTCCCCTTGGAGGTAGTGTAGGTAAAAAATCTAATTTACAAAGTTCAAAGTTTATAAGGATAGGTTTTTTCTCAGGTGTAATAATGATGTTTTTTGGATTCAATGCTCTATGAATAACAGATTCATCCTCTAACTCTTTTAGTGTTAATGCTAATTCATAAATAATTTCAAGTTTTTGAGAATGTGTAGCATTAGCACTAGTGAGGAATTCTTGCAGTGTAAAACCATCAATATACTCTAAAACTATGTAAAGTTTTGTACCTATTTGATCTTCATCTTTAAAATCTTGTACATTATGAGATTTATTTAAATCTTGCAAAGCATCAGCTTCTCGTTTTATACGATTAGCTTCCTCTTCTAAAGAGCCTTTTGAGATAGTTGTAAGTTCATACTCTTTAATCCAAACTGGCTTATTTTTTCTAGTATCAATCCCTTTGTATAGCGAATAATATTCTGTTGATAAGTTTTCATCTTTATCTTTAGGATTAAAAGAGTATTTCCCATTTTTGATACATATATTGAATGCATCTATGCTATGACTTGATTCATTAGATAAATAGCTATCGCAAATTGATTCTATTTTCTCATGTGAAAGCCTATATTTTTTCCCTTTAGATATATCATTTTTCCAATATTGCTTTAAAGTTTGAGGAAAATGTTCAACATTTGATATAAGAATATTGCCACTTTTATACATACCTTCAAGAGGATTTCCTGCTCCATCAACACATTGAATTTTAGAATTTTTGTGTGTAAAAATTATTGCACCAATTCTTTTTTCTTGTAGTTCTATATCTTTAAAAATACTCCATGATGTAAAATCATCCATAGCTTCATTGATTTTTACTATCGGAGATGTATCAGTATGAATACTGCCCTCAAAATTAGCTCTCATTGGACGACCTCTACCTTCAATTGGTACTTCAATATCTCCATACCAATCTTTTAACTCTAACAACACTACACCAAAAGGAGAAACAAGTATTCCATCTAATTTTCTAAAGCTATTTTTTACAGCTATCTCAGCACCACCAAGTATTTTGAATCCGTTAAAATCTGGATCACTAAATAATGCATTTGCTATTTTTGCCAAACCATCTTTTTCATGTTCATATTCCTCTTGAGGTCCAATAAAAGGAAAATATGGCCATTCATAGTTTTCATAACTAAGAGTTTTCTCAAAAGGGAAAATACAAAATGACCAATCGTTCTCTTTTTTAATTTTATTTGCAAAAGAGTACCAATCATTATTATTTTTTAGATTATCTAAGTCACTAAGCTTAAATTCTTTAAAATCAAGCCCATCAGTTGCTACAATATATGCTGCATCATTATCAATAAAAAAACTACCTGAAATGATTTCAATATTAGGCATACCTAAAACACTTTCTGGTTGATTTGAAAAAGCGATCAGAGGAAGTGTTCTAGCAGAAGTTATTTTTAATATTTGAGTATTGCCAACTGAACTGTAATGAATAATATTGTCTAGTTTTTTTAAAATACATACACTTGCAAGCATATCATCATTTTTTTGTACTAAGTAATCATTTATCTTTTCTACCATCTTTTGATTTGAATGGGTCAATAATTCATTTTCTTCTTCATTTAAAAACTCTATAATGGATTTTTTTGTATGTTCAGGATTTTTAGAAATTGATACAGCATCAATGATTATACAAATATTTCCGCATATACTCATCCAAATAGCATCACCATTTTTAATTTGATTTTTTGATACAAAGCTTTTAAAAAACACTATTTACCCTTTATGGAAAACCATCTTCTACATTCAGCAAGAAAATGCTGCTCATCAAATTTTCTCACTGCATAAAAATTTATATTGTCATTTTTTGCACGAGCTAAATCTTGATGCCCTATATTTTTATTTCCTACAGTTAAAATCATTCCCTTACCGTCATCATCAATGTAGTCTATGATTGAATCTGTTTTATAGAGGTACTCAGATGTTTTAAAATTATCAGTAAATTTACACTCTATTGTATGCAGATGATTATCTTTCATGATTAAAATATCGATTTCATTATTGACATCTTTGTCAAACTGAACTGAAACACCAGTCATGATATCATCAACATCAAAGTTATCTTTTATTAGCCAATAAATATACTCCTCAAAAATACCACCTTTTACAAACTGCTCTTTATTCTCACCCATTTGTTGAATTAGACCTTTGTAAAAACCTTTTGTTGAATCTGTTCTAGTGTATGTATTTGCAAAATTTTTAAATTGTGGAAGATTTTGAGTAATCTCTTTTATAAAAGATTTTCTTCTCTCTAAAGTAAATCTATTTGTGAAACCAATTAAATCATACCCTTTTAGTCTTAGGTGATTTTTTATATCTATTATTTTTTCCACTTTATGTTTTAACATTTTACCTTTTGAGTGTAAGTTGTAGGTGTTTGCATATCTATCATAGACTATTATATTTGAGCCTAATTCAAGAAGTTGGTTTGTTAAAACTAGTGTAATTGAAGTTAGTCCATCTGTACTATTGAGAAAAATATTTTTTGGATTTTGTGAATGTTGTATGATTTCATTATAGCATTGCTGAATACTTTCAAAACTATCTTCTTTTTATTTAATTGGAAGAATTTCAAAATCAAGATTTCTGCCATCTTGTGTTTCATAATTTGATAGAAAAAATTCTTGACCTTTTAAAATCTTGGATAATTGTTTAATATCATGTTCACTATCATCATGTATTAAAATATGTTTTGTGATTTGTTCTTTAAATTCATAAAAGATAGGAAGTATAGAGGAATGAAAATCCCCCAAAATAGACACCAAAACCATTTTATTATACCTCGTTAAAAATTTATTAGAAACTTGAATTTATTTGTAAATTTTAAAGTATAAGATTATACTTGAATATAAATAACGAGTTACTTAGTTAAGTAATTTATAAGATATATTTTAAAAGGTTATTCTTTATTTAGAGGAACTGGGA
>LSQX01377869.1_pt1 | contig 11274 bp, 10 predicted proteins | sample 654561 | NCBI WGS metagenome assembly LSQX01 (sample SAMN04489861, study PRJNA283612) | anaerobic digester metagenome | isolation source: 4 biogas reactors fed with cattle manure at either 37C or 55C with and... | place: Denmark: Kongens Lyngby | collected 2014 | reverse complement strand
AACACTACAGGTAAAATCAGAACTATCTGATGAATTGTGCCGCAGAAAAGAGCTGTTTTGTCTTTAGTACAATATACTATAGAACATCGTATCTAGCTGCGCCGTAGGCGCTTAACCATGCTTAACCCCAGGCTTCAGCCTGGGGTGCAGGTGCCATCAAAACCGGCGCCTCGTAGAGGCGCTACGATCCCCCCCTTTTTGGACGCGATCTAAGTTAGCGCCAATAGGCTGGAAGCCGGCGTTCATCCTAAATTAGCTTGTCTTACTTGTTTTTCCAAGTTCTTCTTCACCATTTTCAGGGTAAAAAACGCGTCCAGCTCTTTTCCTTCGAGCACTTCGGCTATAAATCGCAGGGTTTCCTTGAAGTCTGGTATGAAGATATGCTCCAGGGCATTGACTCTTCTTTGCGCTTTTTTCAGTTCTCTGGCCAACAGTATGATGGTATTTTCCAATTCGGCGACCTGGCCGATGATTTCCAGCAGTGCCAGGAAGTCCTTCATGGTCTGGTCCACCAGGGAGTCAGTGCCGACGAAGCCATACTGTGCGCTGAATTGTCCCTGCTGCACCTCGATAAGCGGGGTTCTCACTCCTGCGGTGACCCTCTGTCCTGTACGTATGACATGCTTGTATTGTATGCCGCTGGCTATCATGCGCATCTGGGCCTGCCCGTTTTGCGCCACGGCTCTTCGCAGTGTGGCATAGGCCTGTTTACGGCGTCCGCTAAGCTCGGACTGCACCTGCTTCACCTGGTTAAGCAGGCGCATCAGCTCCATCACTAGGATCTCGCGCTTCTGTTCGAGCAGAGTAAAGCCCTCGCTGGCCATGTCCAGGTCCCGCTTCAGGTTCATCTGGTTGCTTTTGGTTGGCGCGATATTAAGACGGCTCATCTCTGCGTCTCCTCGCTCCCAGCCAAGGCCGGAGCCTGATCAAAATGCTGCTTAAGCTCCTCTTCACTGACCCGCAGCAGCTCGCTGCGCGGCAGTATGCGCAGCACCTCCCAGCCCAGTTCGAGGCTATGCTCGATGCTGCGGTTCTCAAACTCGCCCTGCGAGACCACCTTGTGCTCGAACTCCTCGCCGAACTTGATATAGAGCTTGTCGGTGGGGCTAAGCTCCTCCTCGCCGATCACCGAGGCCAGGGAGCGTATGTCCTTCACCTTCGAGTAGGCGGCAAAAAGCTGCGAGGCCAGGCGGGGGTGGTCATCCCGTGTGCGCCCCTTGCCTATGCCGTCCTTCATAAGGCGCGACAGCGAGGGCAGCCCGGCCACCGGCGGATAAAGCCCGCGCTGGAACATCTCGCGGTCGAGCACGATCTGCCCCTCGGTGATGTACCCGGTCAAGTCTGGGACCGGATGCGAGATATCATCGCTGGGCATGGTGAGTATGGGCATTTGGGTGATGCTGCCCTCGCCCTCGCGCAGACGCCCGGCGCGCTCGTAGAGCGAGGCCAGGTCGCTGTAAAGATAGCCCGGATAGCCTTTGCGGCTGGGGATTTCGCCGCGGGCGGTGGCGATCTCGCGCAGGGATTCGCAGTAGTTGGTCATATCGGTGATAATCACCAGCACGTGCATATCCTCCTCGAAGGCAAGATGCTCGGCCAGGGTGAGGGCCGCCCTGGGGGTAATCAGGCGCTCGGCGGAAGGATCGTCGGCCAGGCTCAGAAACATGCTCACGTTATTAAGCACGCCGCTCTCCTCGAAGGAATCGATAAAATATCGGGCCACGTCATATTTTACGCCCATGGCGGCAAAGACAATGGCAAACTCGACATCTTCATTGAGCAGCCTGGCCTGGCGAGCGATCTGCGCCGCAATGCGGTTGTGAGGCAAGCCGTTGCCCGAGAAGATAGGCAGCTTCTGCCCGCGCACCAGGGTATTCATAATGTCAATGGCAGAAATGCCAGTCTGAATAAAATCGCGGGGATACTCGCGCGAGTAGGGATTGATGGGAAAGCCGTTGACGTCGCGAAGCTCCGCCGAAAGAACTGGCGGCATGCCGTCCTTGGGGCGTCCCAGACCGTCAAAAACCCGCCCCAGCATCTCCTTGCCCACTGGTATTTGCAGAGAAGAACCGAGGAAACGCGTGCGCGTGCCGGCCTTGGACAGCGATTCGGTGCCGCCAAAAACCTGGATGACGGCACTCGAGCTGCTGACATCAAGAACCTGGCCGACGCGCAACTCCCCGGAGGGGGTCTGTATCTCAACCAGTTCATCAAAGGCCACATTGCGGACCGAGTCAACAAAGAGCAGCGGACCGTCTATATTGCTAACACCCTGGTATTGCAAGCCGGGCATCTTCATGCGCTTATTCTCCATGATTTGCTTATAAATCGAAGCGATAAGACCACTCAACTCAAGGGCACCTTCGTGTGACTTCGTGCCTCTTCGTGTCTCTTCGTGTCCTCCCCCGCTCTCCCCGCTCCCCTCATCTCAGTTTACGCTCGAGGCTCTCCATTTCTCGCAGCAGGCTTTGTTCGAGGCCTGCCATAGCGGAGGCGTCATCATTTGCGATCTCGCTTTTCATCCGGTTCAGCCGGTCCAGCTCGGGTATTTCTCTAATATCGGCGATCGAGCCTCCCGCCCTCACGATGGCGCGCGCCTTTTTGCTAAACGAGACCAGCATACGCAGCATCCAGAGTTGTTTTTCCGGCGAGCAATACATATCTATGTCGTCGAATGAGTTCTGCTGCAAAAAGGCATTTTTAACGATTTCCGCGATCATCAGCGTCAGCCTCTGCTGTTCGGGCAAGGCGTCCGGCCCCACCAGTTTGGCGATGCGCTGCAGATTCACCTCTTCCTGCAGGATATCCATGAGGAAATCCCGATTTCCCTGCCATTCCCGGTCTTGCCGTTTCCACCACACTGATGTTTCCGGCAGGTATTCGCTATAGCTGTTGCGCCAGCTAATGGCCGGGTAGTGCCGAGCGTTGGCCAGATCGCGGTCCAAGGCCCAGAAGCAGCGTATAAAGCGGCTGGTATGCTGCGTCACCGGTTCGGAAAAGTCGCCGCCTGGCGGCGAGACCGCGCCTATCACCGAGACCGAGCCGGTCTCCCCGCACTGTGTTTCCACCTTGCCGGAGCGTTCATAGAAGCTGGCCAGCCTTGCCGGCAGGTACGCCGGAAAGCCCTCGTCGGCGGGCATCTCCTCGAGGCGTCCCGACAGTTCGCGCAGCGCCTCGGCCCAGCGCGAGGTGGAGTCAGCCATGACGGCCACGTCATAGCCCATATCGCGATAGTATTCCGCCAGGGTAATGCCGGTATAGATACTCACTTCACGAGCGGCCACCGGCATATTCGAGGTATTGGCGATCAATATGGTGCGCTCCATCAGGGAGCGTCCAGTGCGCGGGTCTATCAAGTTGGGGAATTCCCGCAGCACCTCGGTCATTTCATTGCCGCGCTCGCCGCAGCCTATATAGATAATGATCTGCGCCTCGGCCCATTTTGCCAGGGCCTGCTGCGTCATCGTCTTGCCGGTGCCGAAGCCGCCTGGTATGGCGGCGGCGCCGCCTTTGGCGATAGGGAAGAAGGTATCGATGACCCGCAGGCCGGTGAGCAGCGGCTCGGCCAGGGTCAGGCGCTGGCGCACCGGTCTGGGACGCCGCACCGGCCAGTAATGAAACATGGTCAGGGGCAGTTCGCTGCCGTCATCCTGGCGCAAAAGCCCGATTTGTTCCTCGCCGCCATATTCCCCGGCCGCGGCCAGCTCGATTAGCTCGCCGCTCAGACCCGGCGGCAGCATCAGCTTATGCAGCACGCTCAAAGTCTCCTGCACCTCGCCGTAGAGCATGCCGCCAGTCAGGCGCTGCCCGGGCTGGACCTTAGGCTCGAAGCGCCATTTATGCTCGGTCTCCAAGGGCTCGGCCTTTTCACCGCGCTCGATCATGGCACCAGAACTGGCCGCTATCTTCTCCAAAGGCCGCTGTATGCCGTCGTAGATGGTGCCAATCAGGCCTGGCCCCAGGCGCACCGAGAGCGGACGCCCGGAGCAGTAGACCGGCTCGCCGGGCAATAGACCGCTGGTATTCTCATAGACCTGTATGGTGGCCAGCTCCCCGCGTATGCGGATCACCTCGCCGATGAGGCGCAGATCGCCTACCTCGACTACTTCCAGGATGCCTGCCTGAGCCATGCGACGCGCCTCGATAATAGGACCGTTGACTCTGGTTATAATGCCATTATTCACGCTTGCTTCCGACATTAGTGTGACTTGGTGTGACTTGGTATGACTTGGTGTGACTTAGTGTGACTTAGTGTGACTTAGTGTGACTTAGTGTCCTTCCCCTTAGTGTCCCTTCGTGTCCTCCCCCTTAGTGTGACTTAGTGTCCAATATTAGACCTTTTCCGCCAGCATATTGCGCAGCTCATTTTGCAGCAGCTTCAGTCTGCTCGAGAGGCTATTATCGAAGTTGCGGCTTTGGTCCTCGGCCTCGAAACGTATGCCCGCCTTCAGCGCCTGGTCTGCGCTCAGCTCAAAACGGCAGGCCTCGGCCTCTTTGCCCAGGGCATTTTTGCTGCGTTCTCGCAGCCAGGCTTCATTCACCAGGCCGCTGTCTCCGGGCGCGAAAACCACCCGGTATGCGCCCGGCCCCAGCTGTGCCAGAGCCTCCTCTGCCAGGACGCGGAGCGACTCTTCGCGGGTCTTGCCGCTACTCTCCTCGGCCAGCCTCAGGGTCTCGGCAAAGAGCTTCTGTATGCTTTCTTCGCGTTTCGCCAGCCAGCGCCGTCGTCTTTCCATGCTCAGGCCATTACGCAGATGCCGTTCGTACGCGGCAATCTCGCGTTCCACTTCGTCCAGGCGCTCCTGGCGTTTAGCCTCCAGGTCCTTGTGCATTTTTTTCAAGGCTCTTTCACGGTCGGCCTGCGCCCTTGCCAGGATACGCTCCGCCTTTTTCTTGGCATCGGCGATGATTTCCTGCTGCAGTCGTTCTTCCTGACCATTCATAACAGCTTGCTTCATATTACTTCTCTTCCACTATGCGTATGCCCACCGCCTCGAAGATCAAGTCTTGCAGGCTGCGTCTTTTGCCGCGTTTACCCCAGATATCCTCGACCACGGTCAGATACGGCGGGCTGGCTTTCAAGCGATATGCGGTGACTTGCTCTTGCAGCATATCCTCGACCGCCTCAGTGATTAGCAGCACGCCGTCTTTGGTTTCCCTCGTAGCCTCCGCGAAGGCCTCCCGTGCCTGTTCCGGGGTGTTTGCCACTGTGCCGCTTACGCCGGCAAAGCGGTAGCCCAGCACCGTGTCCTGGTCGCCTATGATATGATATGCCGACATGGCCAGAGCACCGCCTTAAATGCGAAAAATCAAAAACAAGCTGACCAGGAAGCCGAACAGCGCGATACCCTCGCCCAGGCCGACGAAGGCAATGGCCTTGCCCATGATCTCCGGCTTCTCTGCCGCCGCCCCCATCACCGCCGCGCCTATCTTGCCCACTGCGTAGGCCGCGCTCATGCTGGCAATGCCCATCGTCGCCGCAATGGCGTAATAGATGGCGCCTCCAGAAGCGCTGGCCACAGCCGCGCCGGCCTCGGCAGAGGCCTCGACTGGCTCCGTGCCAGCCAGCAAAAGACCGCCGAAACCAACTGCAAAGACCATCACCACCGCCAGACGCAGAGCGCTGGAAAACACATTCTTCTTGCCGAGTTTGCTCACTTTTTTCTACTCCTTTGAATTAATGCTGAGTTATGCTTATTGCTCTTCGGTTTTTTCCGAAAATTGAAAAGGGCTATATGCTTTGCCGCCGCCTTGGAAGAAGCGGCTAAAGAGCTCGTAGTACTCCAGTCGCACGCACTGGATTGCGGCCACCATGCCTTCAAACAAGATGATCAGCAGATTGCCCAAGATGGCCACCAAAATGGACAGCCCGGTGCCGAAGCTCATGTTTTTGAACATTCCTATAATGGCGAAGACCGCCAGGCAGAGCGCGGCATGGCTGATGGCGAAGGCGCCCACGCGCACAAATGAGACCGTGCCGCTGAGGTACCCGGTGAGGGTCTCCATCAGCTCGATGCTGCCCTCGAGAAACAGGTCCATAAAGGAGCTTTCGTGGAAGGGGTTGCGATGCCTCACCAAGTTGTGCAGCGGTTCGCGCAGAAAGAGCAGCAGCAGAGGCAGGGCCACAAAGAGCAGCTGCCAGGGCGCAAAGCTGCGTTTCAGCGCCACATTTACCCCTATGGCCAGCGTGCTCCAGTAAAAAATAATGCCCAGCAGGCCGAATTTGTCAAAAGTCCCGGCAAAGTATTTTTTGGCGAGAAACTGGTTTGCCACATTAATGAGGACGGCCACGCTCAAAAACACCACTCCCATGCCTACGGCGGTGAGCAGCAGGCGCGGTATGTCCTGCTCATGCAGAGGGCTGAGCCAGAGCGGCTTGAGAAACTCGTGGCTCTCATAGCCGAAGACACTGCCGTAGCAAAGCCCGAAAAAGCTGGCCGCCAGGCCGCAGAAGGCCAGCAGCGTGCCGGTGTCGCGCAGCATTAGCGAGAAATTCCGCTTGCTGAAGCGCAGATAAAGCCCCACCAGGGCCAGCGTTGCCCCCTGACCTATGTCGCCGAACATATAGCCGAACATAATGACAAAGGTGATGCCCACAAAGATGCTGGGGTCAAACTCGTAGTAGTTGGGCATGGAGTAGTTGGTCACCAGCATCTGGAAGGGGCGCTCCAGCGCGCCGCTTTGCAGCTGCACGGGCACCTCGTCCAGGCCGGCTTTCACCAGCTCGTCATCATCGGCGTCGATGACCTCGACTACCCCCACGCCGGCGGTGGCCTCGCGCACCAGCTCGCGCACCTTCTCGACCTTCTCGCGCGGCACCCAGCCGGAGATGCAGTAGAGCTGCCGGGACTTGCCGAACATGCTCTGAGCCTGCTGCACGGCCAGCAGCGCGCCCAGCTGGCGCTTGACAGCCAGCAGCACGCCGGCATACTGCTCGCTAAGGCGCAGCACGCCCAGCCGGGCCTGGTCCAGGCGCTGGCGCAATTGGTCAATCTCGTCGTGGTATTGCTTCTGCTTGTCGGGTATGTCGCGGTCCAGGTTCTCGGGCAGCTCGATCTTCTCGAAGCCCAGCTTGTTAAGGTCCTCCTCGACCATCCAGCGATTGGCTCTGGAAGAGAGGGCGAGCACCTTGCCCGAATCGTCCTCGCTGCGAATCAAAATGGCCTGCTTGTCCAGGATTTGCCTGGCCTTCAAAAAAGTGTCCAGGCGCATCTTGCCGGTAAGCATATAAAAATGCGAGAGATTGCGCAGCGCGCTGAGACTGACGCTTTGCAAGGGATACTCGTTGAGACGCTCTGACTCGCGGCTAAGCTCGGCGGAATCCTCGAGCAGGGCGGCGATCTCGCGGTCGTACTCCTGGTAGCGCTCGCTCACCTTGTTGAGCAAAAGCTCCATCTCCTCCATCTCCAGGCTGTTGATCTTGGGTGCCTCGGCATCCTTCTCGACCCCCAGAGCCTCCAGCAGCAGCGTGCAGCGGCTGGACAGGGCCTGCAGCCGGCGGCGATCCTGGTCCAGGTCCACCGCCGACAAAAGGCGGTCCTTGGACTGGGTCGCCGCGTCAACCAGATGCACCAGGCCGCTCTCCGCCAAGGCATTGGTGATGGCGTTCAGATGTTTCTGCAAAAGCAGAATGTTGACTTTGCACATTCTGACTGGTTTGAGCATTGACTTTTCCTTAGTTTGCACACCAAGACACAGCAAGAGTTTGCCTATTTTAGTCCCCGTCCAAAAAGGTGTCCTAACAGAGATTTGGACACTAAGACACACTAAGCTACACTAAGACACACCAAGAAGCTAATACGCCTTTGCCTCCAGGAGCAAGTCCAGCAAAATGATGGCGCTAATCGCCTCGATGACCGGTACGGCTCTGGGCACTATGCAGGGGTCGTGGCGCCCCTCGATGCGCAAAGTGCAGTCTTGCTTTCTGGACAGGCTCACTGATTGCTGTTCCTTGGCAATGGAGGAAGTGGGCTTGATGGCTGCCTTGAATATTATTGGCATGCCGCTGCTGATGCCGCCCAAAACACCGCCGTGATTATTGCTGCGGCAACAGACCCGCCCCTCATGCATATAAAAAGGGTCGTTATTGGCTGAGCCGCGTTTCAGGCTGGCGGCAAAGCCGCTACCAAACTCCAGGCCTTTCACCGCAGGCAGGGCGAAGATAGCCTGTGCCAGGCGGGCGTCCAAACCCTCAAAACGCGGGTTGCCAATGCCTGCCGGATAGTTCAGTATGGCGCATTCTATGCAACCGCCCACCGAGTCTTGCTCGGCAGAGGCGCTTACAATACAGTCCTGCATCCTGGCACCGGCCGCCTCGTCGATGACCGGGAAATCCTTGTTGGCGATTTGCCGCAACAGGCCTGCATCCAGGTTTTGTCGTTCCAAGAACAGCTCGTCTTTGATGTCGCTGATGGAGGCAATATGGGCACCTATGCAGATGCCGCGCTTTTGCAGGGCCTGCTGGCAAAGTGCGCCGGCCAGGCAGATAGCGGCGCTGAGGCGTCCGGAAAAGTGTCCGCCGCCTCTAGGGTCTTGGAAGCCATGATATCGTATCCCCGCCGTATAGTCGGCATGTCCGGGTCTAGGTATATCGACCAGCTGGGCATAGTCCTGGGAGCGCGTGTCGCGGTTGCGCACGATGGCGCAAAGCGGCGCGCCGCAGCTGACCCCGTCAAGCAGTCCGGAGAGGAACTCGGGCTGGTCCTCCTCTTTTCTCGGGGTTGAGAGCTTGTTTTTGCCGGGGGCGCGGCGTTGCATAAAGGCCTGCAGCTCAGCCAGGTCAATTTTTTCACCGGCCGGAAAGCCGTCCATGACCATGCCTACTGCGGCTCCATGCGACTGTCCAAAAACCGTTACTTTAAGAATTTTACCGATTTCAGACGCCATTTTTCACTATGCCTCCGATGCTGCTGTAGACTTGAAAGAAATCGGGATATGATTTACGCACTGCTTGAGCGTTGATGATTTGCACATTTTGTCGGCAGCGTGTGGCGGCGATAGCGGCGGCCATGACGATGCGGTGGTCCCGGCAGCCGTCGACCACGCCGCCGCGCAGCTCATGCTGTCCATGAACAGTAAGCGAGTCTTGTTTTTCCTCGGCCTGGCCTCCCAGGGCGAGGATCATATTTTTGACAGCGCTGAGGCGGTCGCTTTCCTTGATACGCAGTCTGGCGGCATTGTGGAAGTGGCTGCTGCCTCTGGCAAAGCAGGCCAGCACTGCCAGGATGGGCAGCAGGTCGGGGATTTCCGACATATCGATATCGCTGCCGATCAGTGCGCCAGGCTCCACCAGGACGGCGTCAGCGCTTTCACTGACTTTAGCTCCGAAGCGTTTCAGCTCCTGTATAATACGCTTGTCCCCCTGCTTCGAATCGCTTTGTAGGCCGCTGCAGCTCAGCGGGCCATTTAGCGCGCCGGCCACCAGGAAGAAGGCGGCGTTCGACCAGTCCCCCTCGACCTGCAGCAGGCCGGGGCTGATATATTTCTGACGGCCAGGGACCTGGTATCCCTCTTTAGTTTCAGCGCAGTGTATGCCGAACTGTCGCAGCAGCTCCAGGCTTAAGTCTACGTAACCGGAGGATTGCAGGCGGCTGGAAAGCAGGATCCGGCTGTCTTCGTCCAACAAAGGCAAGGCGAAGAGCAATCCGGTGATAAACTGCGAGCTGATATTGCCAGGCAGAGAATACAGTCCGGCGCTAAGTCGCCCGGAGAGTTCGAAGGGTGGACGCGGCGCCGAGAAGCTGCAGCCATGTGCGGCCAGCTCCTCCAGAAATGGGGATAGGGGGCGCTGCGGGAGGCGCCCATGTGCGCGGAAGCGTGCCCGGGCAGCCAGGCTGCCAGCCAAGGGCAGCATGAATCTGAGCGTAGATCCACTTTCGCCGCAGTCCAGCTCATGCAGTTTAGTCGTATCAATGCGGGTTATGGGCTTGACTTGCAGGCGATCTTGCTGCCGACAAAACTGTGCTCCGAGGCTTTGCAGACATTGGCGTGTGGCAAGAATGTCTTCGGACTCGATGGGCAGCAATATATCGCTGGGGTTTTCAGCCAAGGCAGCGGCAATCAGGATGCGATGCGCGCTTGACTTGGCCGGGGGCGCGGCAAGCCTGCCGCCTAGTCGATGCGGTATTATGGTTATAAGCATACTCGCCTCCGTAAAAAAGGGGGAGGACAGAAAGTCACTCGAAAAGCTGAGAAAGCTGGCTGACCGGGACTTTTTTTAGTCTGCATCGGCCGATTTTTTCAGGGATCACTAAGTTGATCTGGTCGCCCTGTCTTTTTTTATCTCTCAGCATACTATCACAGAGCATTTTATAGCTATAAGGGCACTGAGTGCGCAGTTTGAACTGCTGTAATGCCTTGCGGATTGGGGCGCTACAATCAATTTCAGACCAGCCCTGGCGCCAGGCCAGCTCAGCCATAAGGCTCATGCCCATAGCCACCGCCTGGCCATGCCGAATGCTGAAAGCGCTGCACTTTTCAATGGCATGGCCTATGGTATGGCCGAAATTGAGCAGCTGGCGCGGGCCGCGGTCGAATTCATCTTCGCAGACCAGGCGGCTCTTGATTTCGATGCAGCGCGTGATAATCGTATCCAGAGGCTGCTGCGGACACCAGGCCAGCAAAGCCTCAAACAGCTGGGCATCGGAAATAACAGCGTATTTGATGGCCTCGGCCATGCCCTCTTGTAGAATCTCCTCCGGCAGCGTACTTAGCAGTTCCGGGTCGCAGTAGACTGCCTCGGGCTGCCAGAAGGCGCCGGCCAGGTTTTTGCCGGCAGCCAGGTCCACGCCGGTTTTGCCTCCCACCGAGGAGTCTATCATGGCCAAGAGGCTGCTGGGTATCTGCACATATTTAATGCCGCGCAGGTAGACGGCGGCACAAAATCCGGCCATGTCGCCGACAACCCCGCCGCCGAAGGCCAAGACCAGGTCGGAGCGGGTCAACTCCTTGGAGGCTAAAAACTCAAGAATTTCACTTACAGTGTGTAGGTTCTTGCTGGCCTCGCCCGGTGCAAAACAGTATGCCAAGCCGGTCAGGCCGGCTTCATGCAGAGAGCTTTGCAGGGCGGCGCCATGCAGAGACCAGACCTGCTCGTCGCTGATGACGGCAATCTTGCCGGGCTGGCCCTGCAGACCGCCAAGCAACTCGCCAACCCGGCGCAAAATACCCTTCTCGATGCGCACCTCGTAGGGCAGGCGGGTCTGTACCTTGACTATGCTCATAATTTCCAGTTTTATCAGGCTTCATTGCCTTAGTGGCGCCCCTACAGGGCGC
>LSQX01223773.1_pt1 | contig 11274 bp, 13 predicted proteins | sample 654561 | NCBI WGS metagenome assembly LSQX01 (sample SAMN04489861, study PRJNA283612) | anaerobic digester metagenome | isolation source: 4 biogas reactors fed with cattle manure at either 37C or 55C with and... | place: Denmark: Kongens Lyngby | collected 2014 | reverse complement strand
CCTTACGTCTTGATCGCAATAGATGCTCATTTCTTCTATAGCATCACCGTCACCCTCTATGCACCTGCGCCACAACGTAAAGTCGGTTTTGATTTTATTTTCAAAACCAAAATATGTCGCCAATGCATCAAGTTTATTAGATGGAAATTTAAAATGTTTTGACGCTATTCGTTTAGTGTCAATGCTTTCTGCGAAAGAAAATGGGGGTATGTCATTTATGATAGCCCTAGCGTTAAGCATTGGAATATCGAATTTATCTCCATAATGAGCAACAACAACGTCTGCTTCATTGATAAGCTTCCATAAACTCTTCACTATCCTATAGTCATTAAAACTGAGAACCTCATCAGGAGTAAGACGGTCTGACATTACATCATCAGAGTCGAGCCACATCGCTGACCAAGTCAACATGATTGGATCATGTATGACCTGGTCCAATGTGATGTTCTCCTGGAATCGTCTCCATGTATACGATATTGTAGGAGTTGTCTCTATATCAAAAACAAGTATTTTAATATTACCTCGAATTACCCTATTCTTCTCCTCTCGAACGATTCGCCTTGCTTTATAAATGTCTTCTTTAGAGCATCTAAATCTGCGGCTTAACTTACCTGCACCGCACTCCATATACTTAGGATACTTAGTAAATTTTTCTATTACTTGTTGTAGATTCATGATTTCGGTTTAGAGGCTGACTGCCTACGTTTAATACTTAATTCTTCTTTCTTGAGAGATTCCATGGTCTTATTATGCCTAATAGTATCATTAGCTAATTTCTCTTTGATACCAAGATCTTTCATCTTTGCATTTTGAGCATCAGCTAGCCTACGCTGTTCAAGCTCTGAATCATACTCTCCCATCCTAGCTTCGGCATTGATACGTGCTTTCTCTAATTCCACTTCGGCCTTCTTATCAATCTCGTAAATCTTAAGCTCTCTATCTGCCGCTTTGTCTTCACTAGCCATCTGCTGTGCTTCTAACATAGCTTGACGTTCTGCCTCTGCTTGATTAGCATCACGCTCAGCCTTATCTGTTTCATATCTATCAATGATTCTAGTCATTTCAGTTACGCTATCAGACCTCAGGACTTCTGCTATTAGAGTTAGGCTAGCTCCGTTCTGAACTGCAGCTTGCGACAATTGCCTCATAGCTTGCTTGATTTCAAGATCCTTAGAACTATTAGATACAAATAGATCATACTCTGTAGAGGCAATATCCTCTCCATTGAATTCTAAGAATACTCTAGACATATCGTCTAAAACGAAATTGAGTTTTTTATTTTTAGAATGAGCCCAAGCTTGTTTAGCAGTATCAAGAAGTGCCAATAACACCCTCTTCTTGAAATGGTCGTGAAGGAAGAACCACCTTTCTGTAATGTGAGAAGATTGAGTAACAGCTCTTTCTACACCACCAACAGTCTCCCTATTCTCTATCTGACCCATACGCTGACTATTAACACCAGTCAAATCAGATATGATTTTTTCTATATATTGTAACATCGTTACAATCTGCTGTACTGCATCACCAATCCTTGAATCTAAAACTTTACCAGTAGTGTTAAAATTACCAGCAAGCTTTCCTGTTGCAGCACCCTTTTTACCTTCATTAAATGGATCTACTACAGCCCAGCCAATAGCTTCTGCATAATACATCCACATATCTAATTCCCAGTCGTCTGGGACTTTACTTATATCTAACTCTAGAATAGGCCCTTTATACTTTGCCATTAAGAGCTCGAATTTACGCATATAAACATTAAATAGATACTGATATGGTTCTGCTCGCTCCATGAGGGATTTCCCCATATCTATGCCAACATACCCAAGAAAACACTTCGACTTATTGCCAAAGTTTCGCATCTGGACTTCTCTTGGTTGACACTTGACGTAAATATCATTGGCTATCTTAGTACCTTCATATGCCTCGTTAATCCATATCCATTTAACGGTCTCCCCAAGCTCTTCTTTAACAACATATTTTTCTGATACTAGCTTTTCTTGCTCATCACCATTCTCGTCGTAATAGGTTACTTTGCCAACTTTACGTCTACCCATCCATCGTCCTCTTATGACCCTCACGTTGCCTTCATCATCATATGGTAAACCATATATGTCATTATGCCTATTAAAATCAGACAGATTCAAGAAACCTTCACCGCCGCCTGGATCGAGATTAGAATATATATCAGGCATCCTATTACTATAAGCGATTGGACTGCCACCATTACTACCAATATGCCTATAACCGTTCTCTATCTGATCAATTTCGCTAGGAGTAAGATAGTCATAGAATTCATCAATGACCTTGCCTATAGGCTCATATGTGATTTCAAAAATAGCATCAGAATCCTCTATGTACATAGAGCTCCCGCCCCTAATAGTATATACATTTCTTGGATTAACCGGCTCAGCAACTGGTTCATCAGCAACTATCTCTACCCTCATGATTGGCATACCGAGCACTAGAGAACGCCTAAATGTGTCAGCAAATTTAAGATCTAGGTCTTGCTGCTTCCACAAATACTGTATGATCCTAGTGGCAACAAGCTCGTTCATATCTTTCCACTCATACTTAGCATACTTGGCGAAATCAGCAACCCTCTCCTGAATCTCCTCCTCAGTGGCTCCTTCACGCTGAATCTCCTCTATCAGTATATCCATAAGCATCTTCATCAACTCCTTATTCTGAGTATGATGCGTATCTAGATTCTGACTCCTAACGACAAAGTCAAATCTGCGCTTAATCTCCTCGCCCTGCAAGAGATCTATCTTTGGTATAATCAAAGGATAGTTCTTTTGAGCAGCAGGAAACGTAGCGTCTTTCAATTCCATCGGATTGAAGATCTTCTCAATTTCCTCCTGATCAATTATATCATTATCTAAATTCTCTAAAACCTCCATCTTCTTATGGCGATCTATGCTTTGCTGTATAGCAATAAACGTCCCGCCATCAATGCACTGCTTATACCACTCCTTAGTCTTTTTAGACATAGGTATCTTCTGTGCTGGGAAGTAAGTAGGACTACTATCAATTCTATTCATTCCTGTAAAAATATTTACAATATTATCAAATACTTATCACTATTCCAAGTTTATCTCATTGCTGTATAGACCTTAGTGCTTTTTGAGTTAATGCAGCTTGCTTGTTAGACCTATATGCTCTTCTCCAGAATTCAGAGCTAGTCTTTGACTTTACACTAGCCTGCTTAGAATTCTCAATCATCTTTAACCTATCTGCCTTTAATATCATTAACATAATAAGAGCAGACACACGGTCTGTGTTTATATCTCTATTATATGATATTAACTCCTTAATGATACCAGGAGATTTCAATAGGTCAAGATTACGAACGGATTCTTCTTTATCATATGCTTTGGACTCTAGCCATGACCTAACCAATTCCAATCCCCATGATGTTATTACTGCACTATTTACAGTACCTAATGATTTGTTTCCTACAGACGACCCCTTAGAAGCCGTTACGTCTCTTAGAATATCTGGAGTCTCACATAGAAGATGAAGCGAATTATTGTTCTTGAAATAAGCGTATGGACCTTTAATATTCGACTCGTAGTTGCATATGGCCCTGTAATACATCAGGAGTCTCCTTGCTTGCTCATAATAGTCTTCTGCTAGATATGTTCTTGCTGTATATTCAGCAACAATCCTCTCTGTCCATGAATCCATTATTATCAATGACTGTAATGACTGGGTGCTATCAGTATTGTCATCTACCTGAACAGGGTCCCATCCTGCAAGATACCTCCCAAAAGGAATCTCTCCGTTTGAATCAAACTTGGGCTTCTCCCATATCTCAATACATGCATCCATGTCGAATCCCTTCTTCAATGGGAATTCACGTATCGGCATCTTAGTTGATATGACTGGAGACACCTTGCCATCCTTAATTGCCATATCATACTTATACGACGGATCGGAATTGGACAATCTTGATTCAAGGTCTGCTAATAAATGAGATAAGTCTTGTACTGGGAAGAAATTACCTTCCATAGTCAAGAAGACCTCTGATGGCTTAATGGGCTGGTTAATAATCTCAGTTAGGAGCTTTACCTTATTATTCGAAGCCTTAGCTTTGGCTCTAGCCTTCTCTATTGAAGCAAGCGCCTTCTCCTCATTAGACACCAAGTTTGGCCCTTCCTTGAAGTCATTCTGCCCTTTAGTTGCTGGCAAGAAATAACATATCTGACCCTTCTGTTCCCATATGTCCTCAAATGCTAAGCAGTCATATGCCTCTGGATTATAAAATATCTCTTTAAGCCATAGTGCTGTACCAGTGGTAGTATAACCACCTGTCCCTAACATATATATCGGTAGGTATTTGTTGCTTTGTTTGTTTGGCTGTGTCGCTTCAACAGCCCCAAGTATCTCATGGATAGAATAGATAAAGCCCACCTCTTCCAAGAAAGCCCTAGTGGGTCGTGTACCGTTAGCAGCAAGTGGATTATCCTGGAATGTTCTATGTACTATACTACTACCAGATAAAGCATCCCTAATGGGACTCTTTGCACCAGGCTCCCAACTGCCAATAATCTCTGGCATCAATGGAGATGGGAATATCTTATCCTCACCATTAATCCTCAATATCTCTTCCCCAGGCAAGTGCTCTAAAGAAAATTTAACCTTACTTAGAAGATCAGAGCTGTATTTAGCCTCGATAGCCCCTACGAGTGTTTGCGATATTGACCTAAAATTCTTCTCTTTACGACCTATTAGATAATCGTCATAATTTCTACACCCGTCAGTAAGAATAGAGTGCTGTATACAGCTAGAAGCCCAATATGATTTACCACCGCCACGACCTTCCATGTCAAGCACATTCCTCGCTTGATTTAAATACATAGCTGAACCAAATGTATGAGACATAAACTCCCTCCATAGATAAGTCCTGGCTGGCCAATACTTCTTTAACTCGCCATTGGTTTTAAATAGAGAAGCATAATTATCTTCTATTAACTCACCCTTGTAATTCAAACAATACTCTCTGTATATCTCATCTTTAGATAGATGCTCAACTTCCCTTAAGCACGTATATTCTGGGTCATCCCTAAAACCACTAAAGCCACAAGCCTCAGAATAGATGAATGCTTTCTCCCATTCAATATCCCGAAACCATGGCCTACCTATACCGGAAACCTTTCTACCACCACCTAGAAACTGTATGGTACTTAGGTTAACATGAAAGTAGAGCTCTGGTGGACACCAACGCCCACCACTCCACTCCCCTTCAAAATACTTCCTCTTGACATCACGCCAATAATTAATTCTATCGTACTTCTGTGCTATTGGGTGAAATTTAGGTATGTCCTTTATTAGAAAATTACTATTATTTACAATTGCCATTAATCTTTACGTTATTAAATATCTCCAGTCGCTGTTGGACTTTGTATCTTAACATTCCTTGTCAAGGCAGCCTCCTCATCTAATTCTCGCTTAACCTTAAAATACTCATCATACATCTTAGCCGTTTTCGACCTCATGTTATCTAACGATGCAGTATTGTCCTTATACTCAACACCATCCTTGATATAACCAAAGCTATACTTCTGCTCAGATAAAAACTTGTCCCTGTCTTTCATGCCATTCTCCCAAGCTATCAAAGACTTCTCAGCCTGAGTAAGCGCTGCATCAACAAATGCATCAACGAGATGCTTGTTCTCAGTCCAGAACTTTTCAATCTTTGACTGATCCTTGATGCCTAAGTAAGAAGAGACAATAAATTCTTCTTTGTTAGTGATGGAATATAGATCTGATTTAGGATGATAGCATAATGCTATTACCCACATTATATCAGATGTAGACTTCTTGCCCCTTGACTTATCTGATTTCCATATACTTCTAAATGGATTAATGACGGTAAACTGCGGATTCACTTCCCAGAAGTTAGCGTCTGGAGTATAATTCTCAACTATGTTTCTCATCTTCTGAATCCTCCTTCTTGACACGTTTACTCATATGCAATACCTTGCCAACAGATGGAGTAAACGTTCCCAAATACCTTAACCTAACAGCAGGGAAGGAGTCAAAGTCATTCTTTGTCCCCTCCCTGATAGTGTTCCTCACATATTCAAACTGGGAGAATACTATCTCGCAAGCATCAGAATAAGTGATGTTGTTAAGTCTTGCCACTTCATTGATTATCTTCTGAACTTCTTTCTGTATTATCATTGGTGTAAATAGTCAATCTTAATTCATTAAAGTCAGGATCTAACTTGTACCTAAAACTAGCACGAGTAGCCATGAACTCCTTCATCAATTTATCAACATCATGAACGACCTTAGCCATCGTTATCTCATCATTAAATTTAAGTATCGTACACAAATCCTCTTCTGTGAACGATTGTATATCTATGCTTCCCATGTAACTATTCTTTTACAAATTTATAAGTTAACTCAAATTTAGAATCATAATACAGATCTTCTAGTATCGGAGCAAATCTATTATCTTTTGTCAATAATCCATGCCTCCTCAGAATAGATAAATTGTTATTAAACGCATCTTCTGACATATCTAGATCGTCTGCAATGGCCCTCCTGATTCTGGTACTAAAAACTAAATCATATTTAGAGTCCCTGTCTAATGCTTTAAATTCATCGCTATAAGCCATCAATTTTGACAATAACTCAAGCTCCCTAGGTCTTAGCTTATTAAACGGCGGAAGGCTCCTTAAAAGCTCTAAAACCTGCCTAAAAAATTTATCTCTATTTGTCCTAATAGGAATAACTCTCTTCATATTATATCAGCAAACTTTCTGCGGTTTTTTGTTAACGTCCAAAATAACGCTAGCTGCTTTGGCGTTAGTGATTCAACAATCTCGCCCTCACGAAGTTCGCTCCTACGTATAAACCTGAATTCATTCTCCCCAGTACACAGAAGAGCATGGCCTTCAGAATTATAATATATTTCTCCAATAATTGGGTTTTCTACAACCTCCAGAGGCATAGAAAACGGTTCATATAACCTACCTGCATCAATCATTAATCATCCTCCTTAACTACTCTTTTTCTATAAGTTCTGCCTTTCGTAATAAGATTAATTAAATTCTCCGTCTCAGCATGTGAAAGTTTATTATCGTGTAACATCTCGCTGACAATATTTGAACTTGGATGAACCTTAGATACCCATTCTAACCTACCTCTCTTTACAATCTTACTTAACTTACGCTGAAGCTTCTGTAACTTCTTATACTCATCAAACGTCATCCACTCTGGACGGCTAGTCATAAACAGTACTACCATATCATCCATAATCATTCTCCTTTATTTAAATTGTCAGAAGTAGTAGCCAGCACTATAGTAAACTGATCCGTTAGAACGTAATTCTTTTCACCCTTAGAATAGAATTTCAACAAACCATTGTAATTAATGTCTAATACTATATCACCAACAGCAAAGTCTTTAACCCTATCACCTACCTTTACAATCTCCCACTTAACATTACCTGAATTAGCGCTAGTAGCATTATTCAACACAATAATACTACTCGGCTTCCTTACTACTTCTATAAGAACATGATCTGGCTTTAACTTCAAACCATCAATACTCTTAATGCCATTTAACTCCAATGCATAAACTTCTGCACCATTATTTTCTCCTCGTTGTTCCATACTATAATAATTTTATAATTAAACTTCTAACAATATGCAAATTTGGCATACTCCCACGGTTAAAACATGTGGAATTCTACTTTCAAACCTAAATCGCTGGGACCCCAGTCTTATACTTAGTACGGTATAGGCGAATGCCCTCGCCCTCGATATTTTTAGCTGCCAAGAGATCTCTTTGATGAACTTCTCCACAGCTGGTACAAACCCACTCTCTGTCTTTGAGAGTGAGGTTTTCGTTTTTTACCCCGCAAGGACACAGTCTGGAGCTGGGAAAGAAGCGGTCTATTTCCTGAACGTGAGTTCCGTACTTTAGAGCTACCTGTTTCAACTTCTCCACAAAGGAGTAGAAGCTCAAGTCAGATATTTTCTTTCCCCACAGATGCTTCATTGCTTCGATGTTCAAATCCTCAATAGCTATCAACTCATTGTTTCGACAAAGTGAGTGAGCTAACTTCCACTGGAAGTCATTTCTTTTGTTAGCTATGTCGATGTGAAGCCTTTGGAGCTCTTTTAGGGCTTTTCTTCTATTGTTTGAACCTTTCTTTTTAGAACTTAGATTTCTATTGAGTTTTTTTACTTCTGCTTCGTACTGCTTAAAGAACAGAGGAGAGTTAATTTCACTTCCGTCTGAGAGAGTAAGATAGGTTGTCAAACCGAAGTCCAGTCCAATGAAGGCATTACCCTCTCTTTTGTACTGTGTCGGTTTCATATCGCACGTGAGGACGAAGAAAATCTCTCCTAACTTGTTCCTCTTAACAGTTATTCTTCTTATGTTCTCGTACTTTCTTGAAAGTGAGAACTTATATCTTTTCTTCTGAATAATTAAAACGTTCCCGTCTATTTTCCACCGATTTTGTTTCAAAACGAAAGAAGTGAAGTTTCTCGACTTTTTAAAGTTTGGTGGCCTTTTAGCAATCTTCTTAAAGAACCGCTGGTAAGACGTATCCACCCTTTCACATATTTCTTGAACTGATTGAGCGCTCAACCTCTGCCACGCAGTGTTACGTCTTCTCAACTTAGCTATATGTTTTTTAAGTCGATTAACGTCAATGTACTTACCAAACAACTTATAATACCTCCTTTGCAAAGCCACGCAGTGATTCCATATCCAAGCAGCAGTGTCTATTTGCTGGTGGAGATGTTTTAACTTCTTTGTGTTGTATGCTTTATAAGATAGATTATACATTCTTTTGGCTTTTGTTACTATAAGTTCATCATGTTATTCATGTTGCAAATATACATATTTATATTCTAATATGCAAACTTTTACACAACTATTTTATAAAAAAAAGAGAGAGGCAAGATAAACCTACCCCTCTCAACATAACACTTTTTCTAATATATAACCACTAACAAAAGTACACAACATCCCCCGTTTTCTAAACTTATCTACATCCAAACTACATCAAATATATCCTAAAACTACTCTTAAACAATTCTCGTATTTGTGAAACATATTCATCATTTATCTTATGTCTGGATACAAAAAGTCCCTTAAGGACCAATTGTTGAAATCTGTAAAGACCAACAACAGCCCTTTGGTAGTTTAATTCTAGCCTTGCGTTAAGTCGGATGACAGTGCTGACATTCTCATGCCTACCCAGGGATAGCGTGGCGGTGTCTATTCACCAGAGTTACCTATCTCTTATCTACCCCAATCACCACTAAGAGGAGCTCCCTCCTCTTGACATACTAGAACAATTTTTGATAACTGTCGGGGACAACTCACTAAACTACTACCATCTTTATTGTCTAGCTACAACCCAACGTCTGTCCTGCTATCTAACCCATAGGCCCCTCACAGGAGTTATTGTTATCGGTGCAAATATAATATATTAAATCCAATTATCCAAATGTTTTAGTGAAAAAGTTGCTATACATATAGACGTAATTAGTTAATTCACAAACACACCCCCCTAAAGATAATTTGCAAAAAACACCCCCCCCACATACTATCAAAAGAAATATGTGTGGAGGGCATGTATGTGAAGGTATATATGAAGGACATGTACGTAATATGGCATATGTGTGAGAGGCATACAAGGCATGTATATGATAGGAGGGTGTATGTGAGAGGTATGTATGCTAGGGCATATCTGTGAGAGGTACGTAAAGTATGTGTTTGAGAAGCATACTACCACCTATGTGAGAGGTATACTACTACCGGAACCCCCTTCAAAAATATTTGGGGATATACCCGTGGGGTTAATGTAACTCACATTCATTTGGTTCTTCGAACCTCCCCTTCTTTACTCTGAGGATGCTTCCTCGAGGTTTTAGAGCTGCATAGCTACGAAACTGTTCCGCAAATTGTTTGCAGGGTCGCTGTTGGTAACATACTATATCCTCATGGTTGGGTAAACCTGCAGGGTAGTTGTGTGTACTTACAGTGGCAAGGCAGTTGTCGTTAGGATTCTCATCTAACATACCTCAGGTTCTTCGAACCTCCCATCCTTTACTTTGGCAATGTTGCCGCAAAACTTAAACCTTTGCGATATGTTTGGAATTACAGATGAATATATCGAGGAGCTTGTCAGCAGAGAGCTTATCGACCCTGATGATCCAGAGAAACTCATCTTAGATCAACTGGTTGATGCAGAGATGCGTATCTTAGATGAATTGTCTGATGCAGAGATGCGTCGTCTAATAAATGCTGAGGAGCAGGGTTGACCTGCTCTTCAGAATTGTCAATCCTATATGCATATATATTAATATATATAATGCAGTCATCGCTAAAATTCTCACTAAACGTTCTTCAGGCTCTTCGAGCCTCCCCTCCTTGACCTTGAGCTCGTTTGAGCATTTTTCAAATATCAACTTAATATTAACCATTAAAATCTTATTAACATGGTAATCAATCGTAATTTAACTAACGAGGAAATCCTTGCTAACGACTCTATTCGTGAAAAGGTTGACAGCGGTCAAATCGTTGTTATTGACAAGGTGCAGACCAGTAACCCTGATTATGTCAACTTGTACTTCATTGGTCTTGTTGACGGATTGGCTACAGGTACTACTCAGGTGAGTGACCTTGCAGCTCAATTGCTCGGCTGGGACAACAGTGGAATTCCTTTTAGAGCTATTCAGAATGCTAAGAAGGATATCGCTGATAAGATCCCAGTAGGCCATGGTATCAATGGTTGCATCAGGGTTCTTGACTCTACTGAGCCATTCTTTGAAGGTCAGGAGCCTCGTCAGGATCGTAAGGGTCGTGTGCTGTATCACAATGGTAAACCAGTCTACAGGATTGGTACTATCTGCAGCCATGAAGAGTTCGAGGCTGAGGGACACCACCTGTTGCAGGCTGAGAAGGCAGTTGTTGCTGAGGAACCAGCCCAACCAGCAGAACCAGTAATTGGAGCGACTAAGACTTCGTTGCTGGGTTAATGATAATATGGTCGCTACCTGCGAAAGTGAGTAGTGGCCTATTGTTATGTCACCAGCGGGAATCAACGGTTGTTAGCTGATAATACTAACATACGTTGTTAAAATAGTTGTTTTATTTACTAATATATGTTCACATGTTTCGTGTGTTGATAAGAGGTCAGCTTTAATTTACAGATACAATATCATATTGACTATATATATTAATATTATTCTTGTTTTTTATACATAAATATGGTGTTGTATCTGTCTCTTATACACATCT
>LSQX01156272.1_pt1 | contig 11274 bp, 5 predicted proteins | sample 654561 | NCBI WGS metagenome assembly LSQX01 (sample SAMN04489861, study PRJNA283612) | anaerobic digester metagenome | isolation source: 4 biogas reactors fed with cattle manure at either 37C or 55C with and... | place: Denmark: Kongens Lyngby | collected 2014 | reverse complement strand
GCAGACGCACGGCACGCAAGGGGCCGCATGCCGGCCAGCCCTTCTGGGGCTGCACCGGCTATCCGGAATGCAAGGGCATCCTGCCGATCCACTCCCCACCCGCCAAGTCCGCCGAGTCAGACGAGTCCGCCCCGTCCGAATGCTCCCCAATCCGCGCCATAACGGGCGTGAGCCGCGCATGGGGTGGGATGGGTGTGCCTGTCGGGGGTAGTTGGGGGGGGGCGCTCTTTTTTTCCCCACACGCTGAGACTATTATGCTAATATATGGCACCCCGTGTGAGTAGGACTTGCGTCCAGAGTGCAATTAATTGCCTGACGGGCTGAGAAGTACCCGATGAACCTTCATTCCTTCAAGTTGATGGCCGTGCTGTTGCTGGTGGCCTGCGGGCGACTGGGCGCGGAGACATCATTATCCCCGCCTTGGGCGCGTGCCTGGGATTACCACTCTCGTCAGGCCTATGCCAGCCGCCCTGATCAGGATGGCGACGGGCTGAACGATGATGAGGAGCGGCTGGGCCTCGCACTTTGGGGGGTGGCTAAGGGTGACGATGCCGCGTGGAGTGAACCGGCCGGTGCCTTTGATATCCAGGGGTGGGGTGGTGGCGGTGAAAGCGTGCAGCCGGTTGCGCTGCCGTTTGCCTATCCGTGGGGCGGATCAAGTTGGACGACTTTATGGGTGAATGTTAACGGAACGCTTGGTTTTGCGGATGGCCAGGTAGAAGCGGCGCCGGAGCCCCTGCCTGCCGCCACGCTGGGGGCACAGCCCTTTCTTGCAATCTGGTGGCAATCGCTAGAGTTGGATGCCGAAGCGGGAGGAAGAATCTGGGTGGGCTATCCCGATGCCGAAACAGCGGTGATCTGTTGGAAAAATATGCGGCTCGGTAGTGAGACCAATGCGTTGGTGACTTTTCAGGCCGAACTTCGCGCCACGGGAGAGCAGATCTGGCGTTACCAGCGGCTGGATGATGGCAGTGGCACCGTGCCCGAAGGTGTGGTGGGGTTGCAGTGGGGACAGGACGGCTGGTGGTTTCCGGGGCGTGATTTGAGACCGCCGGCGGCTTTGCGTCTGACCCCGCTGGCGGGACTCTCTCCGGCGAATTCCGACTCCGATGGTGACGGGGTGCCCGACGGAATTGAGTTCTACTATTTTAAGGCAGGGCTCTTGCCGGGGCGTCCGCTAAATCCTGCTGTGGCCGATAACCCCGGGGATCTGGATCGGGATGGACTTGACGTGATGCAGGAGTATCTCCACGGTGGATTGAACCCGTTCTTCTGGGACAGCGATGGCGACATGCTTTCGGATGGCTACGAGGCATCGGTGCAATTGATGCCTACCATTGGAACGGGAATCCACGGGCTTGATGGTGATCCGGATGGAGACGGGCTTTCAAACTATTTGGAACGCTTTCACAGGACGCATCCGCGACTGGCCGACACGGATGGCGATGGCCAAACGGATCCTGCCGAGGTCAATTCCGGGGCGAATCCGGCGGGCAGCGGCTCTCTTCCCTCCACGAAATGGCTGGCTCCGGTTATTCTTACACTTGGCGACACCGGTGTGGACGGAGCAACGGAAGCATATGAGATGCGCCTTGATCCTGTCTCGGGCGACAGCCGAGGCTTCACCTTCCAGAACTCACTCTATGGTGCAACGCAGTCGCAGCAGGTCAACTTGGTGGTCGGCGGACGATATACCGTCACCATTGACCATTTGGGCAGCCTGCCAGCCAGCCAAGGCCTTGCCGATCCTGACTATGAGGCGGGGATAGCGGAAGCTAATGGAACAATTTTGTCGATTTCAGATCCGCAGCAGCTGCTTGGTATTCATAACTATAACGGTGTTGTTCAGCCGGGGATGGCTCCGCTTGATACGTCGCGCACGGCTACGGTATGGGTGCAGTCCCGCGTCCTGGCGGATGGCACAACACCTGTTGTTGATCCCGCGTTGACGACCAGTGTCGACGCCTGGGCGGCCGGTCGCGCCACCTGGGCGGCGGCGCTGCCGCAGGCGCAGTTGGCGGTTCCCGGCGTCTTGGTGCTGCCCGCCTATACGGCCGCCTTTGCGGGAACAGTGCCGTCTGCCAAACTGCGGTTCCACGGCATCTCGAATGCGCTGGGTTTCACTCGTTATGCCCGTTTCAGCGATCCTTCGCGGCTTCTCTACAAGTTGCCCGGCATGTACAGTTTTGCTCCGATGACGGAGTCGGAAATCGCCTTGCCCGGTGACTCATCTGTGGCGGTGGACATGGAACTTCAGGTGCGGGGGGCATGGCCTGCGGGCACCTCGGTCACGGTGGATTATGTGCTGCGCGGAGCCTCAGGCAACGTGGTTGCCGTGCAGAACCGGGTACGGTTGATAGGTCTTGCTGTGGCCGCCATCGGAGACTCGATGACCTACGGTTTCCGCCGCCGGCGTGACGGCACCGAGGAGACGCCGCGGTGGGGTTCTCCCTGGCTGAACTATCCTTCGCCGCAGGCCTGGAACAGCTACTACGGCAACTGGTATGACATCGCCTTCCAGGGCTACCGCGGCTACCTCAGGAGCGACCTGACCACCGCTATTCCCTGGGTGGGGCACCCGGCGAACGGCCATGGCCCAGACCATTGCGGCTATCCCGGAGCGCGGCCCGGCCATATCAATGAGGCTCTGAACGATCTGTCGCGTCCCTATCCGGTCAAAGGGATCACCACGGAGCCGGTTGAGCTGGCCGTGCTCTATTTCATCGGGATCAACGACTTGTCACGGAATCGCAGTGCAAGTACCATCTATGCCGATTGGAAGACAGGTCTCGACAAGATACTGGCGCTGCGCGCGGGGCGTGGGCGGACACTGATCGTGGCCATGACGCTGACCCGGATCCGCAGCGACTACGCCAACTACTCGCCCGAGCGTGACCGGCAACTGCGCGCCTTCAACAATCTGGTCCGTGCCCACACCGTCAACAAACCCCACACGCGCTACATAGTGGCCGACATTGAAAATGTGCCACACGATAGCGATGACGACGGTCTCCACTACATGGCGCCCGGCTATCAGCGTATCGAGGAGATTGTGCGTCAGGCAATCTTCCAGGGCTTGAGGCTTGCGCCATGATGCGCCGTTTTATCTTGCCGGGTGTCTGTCTGGCTATAGCCGGCACCTCTCCGGCGGCCCTGGATCTTCCGCGGCTGGTGTTCCGGAATGGCAAGGCTGGCTTCATTGCGGGTGATGGCAGACTGCTGGCCGCCCCGCGCTACCAAGTGGCCGGCAACTGGAGCGAGGGGCGCATCTGGGTGCAGGAGCGCGATGGCAATACCCGCTCCGGAAGGTTTCTCGACGAACTGGCGCGTCCGCTACCCGCCGCCATGGAGATGCGCAATCTGGCCGGGCTTTTGCCGGAGCAGCCGTTGCCGCGCTTCCAGCGCGGTCTGGCTGTGGTTGGGCTTGCGGACGGTGCCTATGGGTACGTGAACCGCGAGGGGCGGCTACTGGGACGCACAAGCCGCGCCGGGGCCTTTCTCAGGCAGGATGATCCGCTGCTGCTGATCGTGGAGAGCGGACGCGTAGGCTATATGGATCGTGATGGCAATGTGAAGATTGCACCACGGTTCGACGATGCCCGTCCCTTCCGTGGTGGACGCGCACCCGCTGCCGAGGCTGGTCGCTGGGGATTGATCGACGAGAGCGGGGCATGGGTGGCCAAACCCATGTTCGACGATCTCTGGTGGTTTGCCGACGAGCCGCGTGTCTGGAACTACCGCCTGAAGGATAAACGCGGTCTGCTGCACCGTGACGGCGCACTGCTCACTGAGGCGCGTTTCGACGACTTCGGCGTCCCATGCGGCGATGTGATCAGCGTGTGTCAGGAAAACAGGTGGGGGTTGGTCTCTGTTGGCGGGCAACTCTGTTTCGCACCGCGCTATGCCGTGCTCGAACCGCCACCGCCGGCCGCAACATGCCAATGGTGGCGGGCCAAGTCTGCAGAGGGCCGCTGGGGGCTGGTGGGTACTAACGGAGTGGAACTGTTGCCCTGCGTCTATGAGCGTATCGAGGTGCCGGCGCCGGGATGCTGGGTGGGGTGGAGCGAGGGGTGTGCCGGCCTGCTCGACCCCGTCCGCGGCGGGTTCCGGGACGAAGCTCGCTACGAACGCCTTGTACCGCTTGCCCCGGATGCTTCTGCCCGTGCGCTTGCATTGCGGCGGGGTGGGTGGGGTGTGATTGACCTGGCCACTGGACAGGTTCTGCTACCGTTCGAATATGCGCGGCTGATGCCGTGGGGCTCATGGATGGCGGGAGAGCGAGGTGCTCAAGTCCAACTGCTCGACGCGACTAATGCGGTGCTGCAGGAGTGGGATGGCAAACTCGATGGACTACCAGGATTCAATGAACTGGTGGATGGTGTCGGCGTGGTGCATGCCGCTGCCGGCTACACTCTGATTCAAGCTGATGGCCATCGACCGTTGACGATGAGTTTCGAGGCGGCGGGCAAGTGGGGTGGGGGAGTATGGGCTGTACAGCAGAATGGACGCTGGGGCTTTGTGGGCCGGAATGGCGCATGGAGCATAGAGCCGCAGTTCGATGCAGTGGGCGCCTTTTACGGCACTGCTGCACCCGCTTGCCAAAACGGACGCTGGGGCCTCATCGACCGCCGTGGAAAATGGCTGCTGAAGCCGCGGTTCGAGGTGTTGGAACGCCCGTGGAATGGACTCTATCCTGCCCGGCGCGGCGGTCTCTGGGGGCTGATCGATGGACAAGGCAAAGAGGTGCTGGCGTGTGAATACGAAGGATTGGAGTGGGGAACGAGCGAATTTGGCGAGTCCCTGTGGTACGGCTGGGAGCCGTCCCGGCACTCCGGCTTTGACCACTATGGGCGAGGAGTGAGCGGCCGATGAAGACCCTATGCGCACAGATGTGCCTGTTGCTTGTGGCAGGCAGCGTCTTGCCGGTATCCGGCGGGAGCCTGTCGGGTACGGTACGTACACCCACGGGAGAGCCGCTGGTCGGGGCTGTGGTTTCTGTCCTGACGGATGACTCTCTTGTGAGTCAGGCGGTTACAAGTGCCAGCGGCACCTACCAGTTCACAGGACTGCCCGATGGACGGTACCGGATCGAGTTTTTCGACCCTAGCGGCTGGTACGTGCGGGAGTTTTACGACGATCAGAAGTTCTTCTGGTGTGGGACTTGGGTGGAGATTGATGCATCCGCCGCGGAGCAGACGGCCGATGCCACGCTGGCCTATGCCACATCCGCTCCTGCCGGAGTCACGGCAACCGACGGTGTGTATTCGGATCGTGTCACTATCACATGGGAGCCTGCGCCGGGGGCGGCTTATTATCAGGTCTGTCGGGCGGATAGCGAAGATGGTACGGCGTTGTCGCTGGGTGCCTGGCAATCTGGGTTGTCGTTCCTTGACGTCAGTGGTCAGGCGACACGAACCTACTATTATTTCGTAAGGGCTGCAGTTGGCGCACATGGAGAGAGGCCGAGCGCGCTGAGCGAGGGAGATGGAGGCTGGCGGGCTCTCACGGCACCTACCGGTGTTTCGGCGACTGACGGCATCTACTATGGCAACACGACTGTTTCATGGCAGACTGTTCCAGGTGCGACGCACTACAGAGTCTACCGTTCCGAAGATGCGACGGGGGCCAAGACGGCATTATGCGCCTGGCAGACGGAGCTTTTCTTTAAGGATTATCTAGGTATTCCGGCGCAGACCTACAACTATTATGTTGTTGCGGCAATCGGGGCCGATGGCGAGCGTCCAAGTGCTTTCAGCACTTCCGACACAGGTTGGCGTGCATTGGCTCCACCGGTTGGCGTCCAAGTCACTGGTGGCGAGCACGCGGACAAGACCGTGGTTTCCTGGCAGATGGTTGAAGGTGCGACGCATTACAGGGTCTATCGCTCCGAGCGCGCCACGGATCCCAAGACAGCATTGGGTGAGTGGCAGACGGAGCTTTCCTTCAGCGACAATCTAGGTGTTCCGGCAAAGACCTACCATTACTTCGTGCAAGCTGCCGCAGACAGTACCGGCTGGCGCCCGAGTGGTTTCAGCAGCGCGGAAGCCGGCTGGCGGGCGCTAGAAGCACCGCAAGGTGTGTCAGCGACTGATGGCGTGTTTTATGGCAATACGACCGTGACGTGGTTGGCTGTGCCAGAGGCAACCCATTACCGGGTATCTCGTGCCGAGACACTGGATGGTCCTCAAGTGGAGCTGGGCCAGTGGCAGACGGAGTGTGTCTTCAAGGATTATGTCGGGCAGCCCACGCGCTCCTACTACTATTTCGTCAAGGCCGCCGCAGGCGGTTCCGGCTGGCGTCCGAGCGTGTTGAGCGGGGGTGATGAGGGCTGGCGGGCGCTTATCGCACCTTCCGGTGTTACGGCAACGGACGGAGCCTACTACGGCAACACGACGGTCTCGTGGCAGGCTGTCCCGGGGGCAACGCACTACCGGGTCTATCGCTCCGAGCGCGCCACGGATCCCAAGACGGAACTGGGTGAGTGGCAGACGGAGCTTGCATTCAAAGACTACCTGGGTGCTCCAGCGAAGACCTACCACTATTTTGTTGCTGCGGCGACTGGGGCGGAGAGTGGACGTCCCAGTGCCTTTAGCTCACCTGATACTGGGTGGCGGGCACTGGCACCGCCAAGCGGTCTGGTTGCAAGCGGTGGCACGCGAAACGACGGTATTGCGCTAGTCTGGCAACCTGTTGCAGGTGCGACACACTACCGCATTTGCCGTTCCGAACAGATTGACGGGCCGAAGGTGGAACTTGGGGTTTGGCAGGGCGGGCAAACATTTTTTGACGATAGTGCATTGCCGGCGAGGACATACCATTACTTTGTGCGTGCTGCTGCAGGTGGGCGCGGCTGGCGTCCTGGTGGTTTCAGCATTGCAGAGGCCGGCTGGCGGGCGCTAGGTGCGCCGCAAGGTGTGTCGGCGACGGACGGCGTGTTTTATGGCAATACCACTGTGGCGTGGAAGCGGGTGCCCGGGGCAACCCATTACCGCGTGTACCGCTCTGGTACCCCAGATGGGCCCAGGGAGGAACTGGGCCAGTGGCATACGGAACTTGTCTTTAAGGACTATCTGGGAATACCGGGCGTATCCTATTACTACTTCGTGCAGGCCGCCGCTGACGAATTTGGGGGGCGCCCCGGGCCATTAAGCTTGGCAGAAGGAGGTTGGCGCGCGCTAGCGGCACCGACGGGAGTTGTGGCGTCGGATGGAACGCACACCAACGCTGTGGTGGTAATGTGGAATTCCGTGGCTGGCGCAACACACTACCGGGTCTTCCGGTCTGAACGAGTCGAGGATCAGCGGCTTGAGCTTGGTGACTGGCAGACCGGGTGCGTATTCCACGACACGAACGCTATTCCGGCTAGGACCTACCACTATTATGTCCGCGCTGCAGTGGATGCGGCGGGAGAACGCCAGAGCGCCTTCAGCGCGGCTGACGCTGGTTGGCGTGCCGCCATCGCACGTGGTGTCCCATCGCCGACCTCTGTTGCTGCGCATGGAGAGATGGGGGGTGCACGTACAACCGATAGCATAAGCTTCCCGCTTGAAATGCCTGACGGATGGGTGACGGCAACGGTTCAGGATATGGAGTGTGCCGAGACGATAGTATTGCTTGACTCGGTAGTGGCTCCGCTGGAGGCTGTATTCCAAGGAGTGATGCTGGGATGTGGCTATAGGCTTGAGGTGAGTGTTGAAGAGCAAGATGGTAGCGCGGGGCTGGTTGTCCATCGAAGCCGCTTTGAGCGTCGGCATGATGTGCCTGCTGACTTGGAGGCAGTTGAAGGCGCAGTGCCCTCGGGGTTGGTGGGGTTGCCATTGGAGTGTCTGGCGCTGCCGGAGGGAGATGGCACGCTTGATCTGGTGCTCTGTACCGCCTGTCTGGACGTGGTGGATTTTCTGTCTGGCGTACCGGCCGGCGGTACGGCGGTGTTTGAGCTTCCGGCATGGAACCAATGGCATTGGGTTGGTGGCTGGGAAGGTGACGAACTTGTTTTTTCTTGCTGGCTTCGCCACGTGCTTGAGGAGTGATGCATGGCATGATCACGGTTATTGAAGCAAAAAACCCTTGGTGGAAGTTGGATCTGCACGAGGTTTGGGCGTACCGGCATCTTGTGTTTCTCTTTGCTGGCCGTTCGCTGGCGACCATGTATAAGCAGTCGATCCTGGGGCGTACGTGGTTTGTCATTCAGCCTGTAGTTACGGCTCTGATGTTCTATCTGGTTTTTGGGCTTTTCATGCGGGTTCCGACGGGGGGGATGCCATACCTGCTCTTCTACATGAGTGGCATGGTGCTTTGGTATTTATTTATCAATGTCTTTCAGCAGACAGCCACGAGTCTGGCGGGAAATGTCAACCTCTATGGGAAGATCTTTTTCCCGCGTCTTGTTCTGCCTCTCTCCTACATGGTGAGCGGGTTGGTGCTGTTGGGCTTGAATCTTTTCGTTTTGGCGGCGTTTTGGATGTTTTTCCATCTGCAAGGCTCGGGGCTGATTCTCCGTCCCGAGCTCCTGATCATGCCGCTCGCAGTCCTGCATGTGCTGGTGACAGGGCTGGGGTTTGGCCTGTGTGTGGCCGCTGCCTCTGTCCGTTTCCGCGATATCAAGTACCTGTTGCCGACGATCATACAGTTCTGGATGTTTGCCACGCCGATTTTCTATTCGACGTCTCAAGTGTCTCCTGAATTACGACGGATAATCTGGCTGAATCCCATGTCCGTGCCGATCGAGTTCTTCCGTTACGGGCTTAGTGGCGTAAACCCGGTCGGTGCGCGGGGGATCGTGACTGCGGTTTTGGTGGCCATGTCGGTTCTGATGGTTGGCTTGTTCTGGTTTAATCGTGCGCAGCGCGATTTCATCGACATCGTCTAGGTGGAGAGATACATGCTAGGCGATAAAGCCATTGTTATTGAAGGTGTTTCCAAGCGCTATCTGCTGGGATCCGTCGCCCGTCTGAGGTGGAAGGACTCCGTGCCCCGATGGTTTCGTTCGCGTGTCGGGGCGGCGGAGAAGCGCTTGGATGTGCCGTTTGATGAGAATGAGTTTTGGGCACTCCGCGACGTGTCCATGTCCATCGCTGCGGGCGAGTCGGTGGCTTTTATCGGATCCAATGGTGCAGGCAAGTCCACCTTGCTAAAGATACTCTCGCGTATCACACCGCCAACGCTTGGACGCATTGTGGTGAAAGGCCGTGTCGGTACCATGCTGGAGGTTGGCACGGGGTTCCATCCGGAGTTGACCGGACGCGAGAACATATATTTGAACGGTGCGATTCTGGGGATGAACCGTCGGGAGATACAGGCCAAGTTTGACAAGATCGTGGAGTTTTCGGGTGTCGGACGTTTTCTGGATACGCCGGTTAAGCGTTATTCGTCGGGTATGTATGTGCGGCTGGCGTTTTCCGTCGCTTCCCATCTGGAACCGGACATCTTGATAGTTGATGAGGTCTTGGCCGTTGGCGATGCAGTGTTCCAGCGCAAGTGTATTGACCGGATGAAGACGGTTGCGCGCACCGGTGATACCACCGTCATCTTTGTCAGCCACAGTATCAGGAACGTCAAGATGCTCTGCGAGCGGTGTGTGTGGCTCGATGCGGGAGAGGTTCGGTTGGATGGCCCTACCGAAGAGGTTGCCGATGAGTATCTTAAGGCTCAGGGTGTCTGGAAGGAAACAGTTCCGCTGGGCGAACGAGTCGATCGCAAGGGGGACGGCAGATGGCGTGCTGAGAATGCCGGTATGCGTTATGATGATGAGGAAGGGTGCTGGCGCTTCTGGTTGGATTACACCTCTGAACAGTTGGAAATTGATAACCCTGCGCTCGTGGTGGGTATCCATCGTTCGGGTGTGCCAGGAGACTGCGCCTTGGTGCTTGATTCCCGTTGTATGGGCGGGCTTCCATCCAGGATTCCTGGAAAGGGGCGGATTCAAGTTCTTTTATCCCGAGATGCGTTCTTTGCGCCTGGGCAATATTTTTGTGACGTGATCTGCATGGTAGCGGGCGACGTGGTGGGCAATTTTGCCTTTACCGATCAGGTGAAGGCTGCTTTTGCATTTAATGTGGGGTCTGAGCTGGTCCTTGACTGGAAACGGATGCCGCTCACCAGCGCCATTATGCACGTTCGTCATACGTGGACTGTCGGGGGACGGGCATGAAGGTGCGTGTATCCGTCATCATACCGGTGTTCAACGCCGCCAAAACCGTGCGGGCGAGTCTGGCGTCCCTGCAGGCGCAGACGCTTCGTGAAATCGAGATTATCTGTGTTGACGATGGCTCGACCGACGATTCCTCTGCAATTGTTGAGGAACTGGCGCGGAGTGATCCGCGGATCCAGCTCATTCGCCTTGGGCGGAATTGCGGCACGCATGTTGCCCGCAAGACCGGAGTGGCGCGTTCCACAGGTGAATTTCTTCTTTTTCTGGATCCCGATGACGCCTATGTGCCGGACGCCTGCGAAGTGCTCTGTGCGGAGATGGATCGCAATGGCTATGATATCCTGCGTTTCGACTTCGATGTGCATGCCCAAGGCGAACTGTCGGCAGAGCGGCGAGAATGGTTTGCGCGTAACCGTTGCAGAGGCAAGTTCCTGATCGGGAACCGCACCATTCTTTTCACCTTCTTCTCGGGGCGTGGCGGCATGCTGACTCTTCTGGACCGCATTTATCGAGGGGATGTATGCCGTCGGGCCTTTGCTCGTACGGAAGATGTTCACCTGACGTATGCCGAGGACCTGTATGAGTTTTTTGCCGTGGCGTTTCATGCCCATCGCTACGGTGAATTTTGCCGTCCTCTTTACCGTTACAACCTTTCAACAGGTATAACGTCATGGCAAAACTGCTCTGGAGCGTCTCTCACCAATGTGTCTGACAGCTTCTTTGCCGGACTCGTGAAGCGTGCCCAATCCTACGTGGCGCTTAAGCGCTTGGCGATGGCTTTCGGCGCGGAGAGCGATGCGGACTTCTTTTGTGATCTGGTCGAGCGTGAGCGCTCGCATTTGCTGGTCGATGTGATCCTAGGCGAGTACAAACGTTTTCTACGCCAGTCGGAGGTTGTAGGGCAGCGAGATTACGGCAAAATCCTTGGCGTGGTGTTGGACGTGCTCGACAAAGAGGATGCCGACTTTCTCCGCGATGAGATAATTGCCCAATGGACCGGCATGGAACTGTGCCAGAGCATGTACTCGCGCCGTCTCATAGTCCGCATGGCCGCCCGCTTGGCAAGTCCCTTGCGCTGGTTTGGGAGTCTGGCTGTCATTGGTCGTCGTCAAGGTCTGCGGGCC
>LSQX01321864.1_pt1 | contig 11275 bp, 10 predicted proteins | sample 654561 | NCBI WGS metagenome assembly LSQX01 (sample SAMN04489861, study PRJNA283612) | anaerobic digester metagenome | isolation source: 4 biogas reactors fed with cattle manure at either 37C or 55C with and... | place: Denmark: Kongens Lyngby | collected 2014 | reverse complement strand
TTCCCGAGGAGCTCTGCCAGGAGGGCTCTAACACTGAGGAATTCCAGTTTCCTGGATGTGCTTTTAAAAACCCTGTACTTCCTGCGGTCCTCATTATCCATTTCCACCATATCCAGGAGGGTCTGGATGTCTTCTTCTATCTTCCAGACGCCCAGCACGGTAGACTCATTCAGGTAATGTTTTGTAATACAAGCCATCTGAATATTCAGAATTGTTTGTCATTCCATTCAAGGGTTTCTATCAGGTGAATGATATCTTCCCTGAAAAACCTGATCACCGGGGCAAGTGAATCTGAATTGGGAGCTGATGAAAAATAAAGTGATCCCCTGAGGTAGTGACGGACACTGTCAGTGGCAAAAAACTGAACAGCAGTTGCCGTATTGCCTCTAAGGTCATACAGTATGCCATAAACCTTCCTTTCCGGATCAATGATAAGCTGTTCATTGATTGCGTCAGCCTTTATAATGTGATTTTTTACATTCAGCCTGTATGTCTGTTCCATCAGTTCCTCAAGATCATTTCTGATGTCCATGTATGTGAGGTGTATCTGTGCCCTGTAGGATGGGAATCTGATATTGAACCATCCTGCTTCCGCCTTCCCTTCATCATCTTCAAAAGACAACTCCCCGTAAACCGGAAATTCGAATGAGGCATTTATGCTGCCCGCCCCCGGCAGGCTGTTATCAAATGCCACATAGTCATGTTCCGGGAGATCAATCCGGAAATAGCCCCTGGGTTTTGGCACGGTAATATCCCTGCAGCCACAGCTGGCAGCCACAAGAAAAATGATTACTGCAATATTATTTCCCTTCATCCTTGTCATCATCCGTAATTATTTCCGCCCGTATTTCCTTTATTCTTCTTTTGTCGGCCGATTCTATTCTGAATTCAAAATTCCTGAACCGTATTATCTGACCCTGTTCCGGGATTTCTCCGGTTAATTCCAGGATAAGTCCTGCCAGTGTTTCTGCTTCACCCCTTGCATCCGCAAAGGGGTCAGTGTTCAGTTCAAGGATCTTAATCATCTCATTAAGAAGTATCCTGCCTTCAAACACATATACCTTTTCATCAATCTTCCGGTAGGGAACTTCATCCTCATCACTCTCGTCAACAATTTCCCCCACAATTTCCTCGAGTATGTCCTCAAGGGTAACTATGCCGGATGTTCCACCGTATTCGTCAATCACTACCGCCATGTGTATCTTTTTGATCTGAAATTCCTTAAGAAGGTCATTGATCCTTTTTGCTTCCGGTACGAAATATGGTTCCCTCAGAAGGGACTGCCATTTGAAATCCCCGGGATTGCTCATATAGGGGAGAATATCCTTGGCATAGAGTATGCCTTTTACATTGTCAAATGTTTCAGTATATACCGGTATCCTTGAAAAACCGGTGCTGATAATGACCTGAATGACCTGATTGAAGCTTGACCTGACATCTATTGCGGTAACATCTATCCTCGGACACATGATGGTGCTGACATTTATGTTACCGAAATTTACTATTCCTTCAAGTATCTTGTCATCTTCATTCAGTGAATCCGTTGTCTGGTCGTAGCTGTCTGACTTCTCGTCGTAAGTCCTGCCTGCCCGGAATGCGCCGGGCCATTTCTTCAGCTCCGGCACGGAAAATATCCTGGCTGATGAAAGCGGCCTGAGGAGCCTGTCGAGAAAATATATCGGCCAGGCCATGAACAGTGCCGTTGAAATGCTGATTTCCGTACTGAACAGTCGTGGTGCAATATAGCTGAAAAACAATATTGGCAGAAGGATTATAATTCCCATAAGCAGGCTGCAGGCAAAAGTGCAGTCAGATATGCTGATAATCACCGAAGCAGTGCGGACGGCAAGTATTGCAATGATCATATTCAGCAGGCCGGAGGCAATGCATATTGTTCCCGGTACCCTTTCAGGGTTATTACACAGACGAAGCATGATTCTTGCACTTTGACGACTGCTGGTTCTCAGCTGCTCAATGCTTTCCGGACTGAGCAGGGAATAGCCCCGGCCTGCCGTCGACAGCAGCGCTGTAAGAAAAAGCAGAAGTATAAGTACAGTAAAGTCAATAATGAGTTTAAGCCCGGTATGGGGCGCAACGATTTCCAACGCTAATGCGGGTTCCAATTTTATCACTTTTTGTAAAACGATCTAGAAAGGCAGGTCATCCTCATCCTCATCCCGGCCTGCAGACTCATCATCGAACGGTGAGCTGTCCTCATGTCCGCCCGTTGTCTGATAGGAAGCCTCCGGCTCCCTCAGCCCGGACTCCTGTGTCTTTCTTTCGGTTGTATCAGACCCCGGCTCTTGCTGTGACTGCCATGTTCCCGGCTGTTTCTTTTCCAGGACAATCAGCGTATCAGCCAGGATCTCCGTAATATATTTGTTAATTCCCTCTTTGTCAACATAGGAGCGTGTCTTGATTTTCCCGACGATATAAAGCTGATTGCCCTTTTTAACCGTTTTTTCGGCTACCTCGGCAAGCGCACGCCACAGTACTATGTTATGCCATTCGGTTGTGGTAATAGTTTCACCCTGCTGGTTTGTGTATGTATCACTTGTAGCCAGGGGGAAGCTCGCTCTTACCACACCTTTGTCAAAATATCTCACGACAGGATCTCTCCCGACGTTCCCAACCAGTATTACTTTATTGATTGCCATCTCTTTACCTGCTTAATTTAAAATAAGGGCACAGGACTGTAAATTTAAGAAAAAAACCTCTCATTACAAGTCTGTTGTTTTAAAATGGGAATAATCAGTTATTTCAGTATATTAAAGTCATGGCAGAAGACAGACTCCCCTGTGTGTCCCGGCGCTTCCCTCAGCAAAGGCCTTAACATGTCCGGAAAAGTATTATGCCGCACCTATATTTATACATTAATCTATTCCATTGTATTTAAGTCATTAATAAAAGCGGAAAGGGAAAAATTATTATTTAACTCTTTGGTTTTAAATAAATAATATTTTTATATTTGCAGGGTTGAAAAAATCGAATACTCAAAATAATTTGTTGAATTTAAACATCACGAAAAATGACTAAAGCAGACATTGTTAATGAAATTGCCAAAAACACTGGTATAGAGAAGGTAACTGTACAAAAAACAGTTGAAGCCTTGATGGAGACTATAAAGGCCTCGATGATTGATGGTAATAATGTATATTTGAGGGGTTTCGGTAGCTTTATTGTAAAAAAGAGAGCTCAAAAAACAGCCAGGAATATTTCAAAGAACACTACAATAATTATCCCGGCACATCATATTCCTGCATTCAAACCGGCAAAAGCTTTTGTTAACAAAGTAAAAGAAAACGTTAAGTAATAATTCCTTGTATGCCAAGCGGAAAAAAGAGAAAAAGACATAAGATGGCCACTCACAAGCGTAAAAAGCGTTTGAGAAAGAACAGGCACAAGAAGAAGTAAAAGATCGTCGGGTGGTCGTTGATTAGATATACTAAACCTAAAGGTCTGACGATCTTTAGGTTTCTTGTATATATAAGTGAGGGTGGTTGAGAAGACTGATACATTAGATGTGATTTTTAAGTGGGTAACAAGGATCTGATAATTGATGCAAATGATTCTGAAGTCTCCATTGCATTACTGGAGAACAGGCAGCTGACGGAACTGGACAGGGAAAAGCGGACTGTCCGTTTTTCCGTAGGGGATATTTATCTGGGCAAGGTAAAGAAGATAATGCCCGGACTCAATGCAGCCTTTATCAATGTGGGTTATGAGAGGGATGCATTTCTTCATTACCTGGATCTGGGACCTCAGTTCCGGACCCAGAACAAATACTATATCTCAGCACTTCAGAGGCAGGGCAGGCCCGGCCCGGTTCACAGGTTCAGACCTGATCCCGATATTGATAAAAACGGCAAGATCAAGGACGTGCTTACAGTCGGTCAGACTGTGATTGTCCAGATAACAAAGGAGCCTATATCCACGAAGGGTCCGAGACTTTCCTCGGAAATTTCGATAGCCGGAAGGAACCTGGTTCTTATTCCCTTCTCCGATAAGGTTTCAGTATCGACAAAGATTGAAAATCCGGAAGAGAAGAACCGGCTTAAATCACTTCTTCAAAGTATTAAACCAAAAAATTACGGAGTCATTGTCCGTACGGTTGCCGAAGGAAAAAAGGTTGCTGTCCTGGATACAGAGCTCAGGGAACTTGTAAAGAAATGGGAATCGACTTTCAGCTCCGTAAAAAAGGAAACAAGAACACCGAAGCTCTTTATCGGTGAAATGAACCGGACAACCACAATACTCAGGGATCTGCTTAATGTCGCATTCAACAATATTCATGTCAACGACACCGTAATTGCCGGGGACATACGTACCTATATCAAGGAGATTGCCCCTGAAAAGGCAAAGATTGTAAAGCTGTACCAGGGAAGGGTTCCGATTTTTGATCATTTCGGTGTGAACAGGCAAATAAAGGCCCTGTTCGGCAGAACGGTATCGTTCAGACATGGTGCATATCTCATCATTGAGCATACCGAGGCTCTTCATGTGATTGATGTAAACAGCGGAAACCGGGCGCGCACCGGCAATGACCAGGAATCGAATGCCCTTGAGGTGAACCTGGAGGCTGCTGCGGAAATAGCCCGGCAGCTGAGGCTGAGAGATCTGGGAGGGATCATTGTCATCGATTTCATCGATATGCTGTCGGGGGAAAACAAACATGCCCTGTATGAAAGGGTGAAAGAGCTTATGCAGAAGGACCGGACAAAGCATAACATTCTTCCTCTCACGAAATTCGGTCTTATGCAGATAACGAGGCAGCGGGTCCGGCCCGAAATGCATATTATCACCGATGAAAAATGTCCTGCCTGCAACGGAACGGGTGAAATAAAACCAACCATTCTCTTTACCGATGAGCTTGAAAAAAATCTTGAATTCATTGTTGACAAGATTAAAACCCGTGTCATTTATCTTAATGTTCATCCCTTTGTTGCTGCATATCTGAGGAAAGGATTCTTTCCCCTATATCTGAAATGGAGTCTCAAGTACAGGATCCTGCTGAGGATCCAGGCGGTTGTGTCAGCCCAGTATCTTGAATATCACTATCTTGACAAGGACAATAACGAGATTGATCTTATCTGATCGCTTCCGGCGTAAAATACCGTTCAACATTTCCGGTTCCCCGCTGTTATTGTATTACTGAATTTTTTAATTTTTTTAAAATCATGAATAAGACCAGGTATCTGTTTTTGATTTTTATGCTGATCACCATTTCTGCCTCGTCCCAGATATTTGATCCTGCAGTATGGAGTTTCGGATATGAGGATAAAGGCAACAATGTATATGAGATCATTATCACTGCGGAAATAGATGAGGGCTCCCATATCTATTCGATGGATATTCCCGAAGGAGGTCCCATTCCCACATCAATACGTTTCGACAGCTCTTCCTTGTGGACCCCGGAGGGGGACAGCTATGAAGTGACCGGTCCGGAGGAAATATTTGATGAGGCCTTCGGCATGAAAATAAAATCATTCAGCAACAGGGCTGAATTCAGACAGAAGATAAGCGGAAACGTCCCGGCCTTTACCGTAAGCGGTGCAGTTAACTATATGGCATGTAATAATGTTACATGTTCCCCGCCCAAAGATGTTGAATTCGAAATAAATATCGGGGGAACGTCTGCTGCCGGGCCGGCTGCAGACGAAATGTTGGCGGCAGGGGGTAAAAGCACAGGCAGGGCTCTTACCGGCTTCCTTCTTATTTCAATGCTGGCAGGCTTTGCCGGCATTCTCACTCCCTGCGTTTTTCCGATGATTCCCATGACAGTTGCCTTTTTTTCGCGCGGATCGGAAAAGAAAGGCAGGTCGGCCGCTAATGCAATAATTTTCGGATTGTCAATAATCCTTATATATACGGCACTGGGACTGATAGTATCACTTAGCAGTGCCGGGGCAGGTTTTGCCAACACGCTGAGCACACACTGGATCCCCAATATTCTGTTTTTTTCATTGTTCGTGGTTTTCGCCATTTCCTTTCTCGGGGCCTTTGAAATAACTCTTCCGAACAGCTGGGTCACGGGAGCAGATTCACGGGTTGACAGGGGTGGTGTTTTTGCCGCATTTTTTATGGGACTCACTACGGTTGTTGTTTCATTTTCGTGTACCGGACCCATTGTGGGTGCTCTTCTTGTGGAAGCAGCCACCGGGGATGTACTGAGGCCTGTCATCGGAATGTTCGGATTCGGTCTTGCATTTGCCATGCCATTTACCCTGTTTGCCCTTTTCCCCTCCGTGCTGAAAAAGATGCCGGCGTCAGGAGGCTGGCTGAACTCCGTAAAGGTCGTCCTGGGCTTTATTATGCTGGCATTCAGCTTTAAATTCCTGTCTGTGGTGGACAGTGTGTACAATTTCGGTTTGATATCGAGGGATGTTTTCCTGATAATATGGATAGTGCTTTTTTCATTGCTCGGATTTTACCTGCTTGGAAAAATCAGATTTGCACATGACAGTGAAGTGAAGCACACGGGTGTCTTCAGATTCTTTCTGGTAGTCACCGTCTTTACCTTTGTTGTATATCTTACCACAGGTCTTTTTGGCAATCCCCTCAGGGGAATCACGGCTTTCCTACCGTCACAGGAGACTTCCTGGTTCAGCCGGGCTGAGAGGGCCGCCGTACAGCCTCTGCAGCAGGATCAGACATTTGCAGTATTCAGTCCGCTTGCAGAAAACCTCCTGTGCCAGGAACCAAAATATGGAGACAGGTTCAGTCTGCCCTACGGACTCAGTGGTTATTTCGAGTATGAACAGGGCCTTGAATGTGCGAAAGAACTGGGAAAGCCCGTTCTCCTGGACTTTAAGGGACATGCATGTGCCAACTGCAGGATGATGGAAGCCAGGGTATGGTCGGACCCTGAGGTGCTGAGACGTTTGAGGGAAGACTTTGTGATCGTTGCCCTTTATCTTGATGACAGGACGCAGCTGCCGGAAAATGAGTGGATAGTGTCAGAGATTGATGGCAGGACCAAAAAAACAATAGGAAAGGTGAATGAAGACCTTGAGATTTCCAGGTTCAGGACAAATGCAATGCCTCTTTATGTGATCACCGATCACGGGGGCAGGCAGCTCAATACACCGATGACCACCAATCTGAATGTTGATGAATACAGAAAATGGCTGGATGAGGGACTGAAGCTTTTTAAGGAAAGGATTTAAATTTTATGGCCGTCTGGCTGTCCGTTTGTGACTGTTCGTTTGGCCGTCTGGCTGTCCGACGGTTTGGCCATTTTTGCTTTGTGGGCAGGAGTCCCCTGGCAGTTTTCAGCAGTCAGTTTATTTCCTTCGCTGTGAAGCTTTGTATATCCGTCGTATCAGTTCAGGTCCGTAAATCCATGCAAGGATAATAATGCTGATAAGTGATGCAGCATTGAATATGTAATCACCTGCCAGGACGTACGGCGTGATTTTTGTTTCCGGTACTATTGTGCCCTTCAGACTGCCTTTTGTCCACCATTCTGTTTCCTGCAGCCTTTTCCCCCGTATATCCGTGATGCATGAAACGCCTGTATTGGCACAGCGTACAACCGGCCTCCCTGTTTCAATGGCCCTGAGAGATGAATATACAAGATGCTGGTAATAGCCTTTTGTGTTTTTCCACCAGCCATCGTTTGTTATTACTGCCAGGACTTCCGCACCTTCTCTTACAAAGTCTGCAACAAAATTACCGAATACCGATTCATAGCAGATTACCGGAGCCATTCCGCGACTCGTTGCTGAATGGAAAAAGCAGGTCCTGGTATCCTGTGTTCCGTATCCCCATATTGTTCCGCCCATATCCGGCAGTATCCTTTCACTTACTTTTTCCAGGAAAGAGGAATAATGCATTTCAATACCGGGAACAAGTCTGGATTTGTGATAGATGGCGGGATCAGTGTCTGCACCGATCCTGAATGCAGAATTGTAATGGTCTGTGTAGTATTCCGAAAGATTTGTTATCCTGGCTGATCTTGTCGGGGCTTTTGCGGAAGCGGGATAAATCCTGTAGCTGACAAGGCCTGCAATGATATTCAGATCTTTGTACTTTGCGGCAAAATCACGCAGGGTGATGATGTATTTGTTATTTCCCGCATCAGCCTCATTTACCGGGTCATCAATAACTGTTTCAGGAAGAATGAGCCAGTCTGTATTGTCACTCACGCTGCCTTCCGCAATTTTCAGGGCAGCCTCAAGCTGCTCTTCAAAAGGAATACTGAATTTTTCGCTGTAGGGGTCAATATTGGGCTGGACCATCACAACCTCGCTTCCGGGATGAACGGATGTTTCTCCCTTGCCCAGGTATTTTGAAAGCGACACTGCCGCGGGGATAATGACAATCACCAGCCAGACTGCTGCGTATTTCTTTGAGTCCTGCCTTTCCCGGAATTGTTTCAGCAGGAAAAGGCTGAGAAAAATGTTTGAAAGAAGTATCCACAGGGTACCGCCGGCAACCCCTGTAGTGTCGTACCATTGTATGAACAGGATATTTTTGGCCAGACCGTTTCCCAGGTTTATCCAGGGTGTAAGAAATGCCGAATGAAGGGACAGGTGTTCAAAAGCCAGCCAGAAAGCAAGCAGTGCCGTGTACCCGGCCATCCTTCCCGCCTTTTTCCTTACGCTGTGTGCCATACAGAATATAAAGGACATCAGAAACGACATTTCCGTTATTATGGCTATTGCGGCTGCTGTGCCCGCAACCCTTACCCACGAAAGGGTGATGATGTTGAATATCACAAAACCGGGAAGAAGCCATATAAAGCATGAACTCAGACTGTGTTTCCCCCGCTTGAGAGAAAGATGATCCTCAATGAGAAGCCAGGGTACAAAAGCTGTAAGCAGTATCAGTCCCGTGCACCATTCCGACCAGGCAATGCCTGACAGTATCCCTCCGGCAAGAGACAGTGCAATAAGTGAATACCTGTTCATATTTCCTGATGACAGTGAAGGGATGAACATACAAAAAACATCCCGTTTTCACTGTACCTGTTTTAAAAAGTGCCGGGATATTGTTTTATAAGGCGGATTAATATATTTTTGCCCGTGAGAACGAAAACTAAAAATTTTTCATTCTTTTCATGGCTGTCCCGTCAGTCTCTGGCTGACGGGACTTTTTTACGGTGTTAATTTTTGTTAAATAACTTTATTTAAGAATTCAGGCCTGAGGGAATTATTATATTGCATTTAAAACGGTTGCAATATTTATGAAGAAATTATCACTGATATTTCTGCTATCTGCAATTTTTGCATCATGCAGCAATGACAATGATCTTGCACGCAAGGCAGACAGGCTGCATAAGTGCTTTCTTACTGTTGACACTCATTGTGACACACCGCTTTTGCTTGTAAGCGGTGATTATGATCTTGGTAAAAGGAATGACGAAGCCTGTGTCGATTTTCCAAGAATGAAGGAAGGCGGTCTTGATGCTGAATTTTTTGCAGTTTTTCTGGCCCAGGGTCCCCGGAATGAAGATGCTTACAATATTGTATATCAGAAAACACTTGAAATCTTTGATTCTATTCACAGTAATGTAAGAAAGAATTCTTCGGTGGCGGAACTGGCACTGACTCCCGATGATGCGTGCCGCCTGAAAAAGGAAAACAAGATCTCGGCATTTATAGGTGTTGAGAACGGATATGCCATCGGACTGGAAACAGGCAGGATAAAGGAGTTTTATGATCTGGGAGCCAGGTATATAACCCTTTGTCATTCAAATAATAACGATATTTGTGATTCCTCAACCGATCCGCGCGGAGCTGAACATAACGGACTTTCGGTATTTGGCGAGGAGGTGGTGAAGGAAATGAACAGGATCGGTATGATGGTGGATGTCTCACATATTTCTGATGAGGCTTTTTATGATGTGATAAGGATATCGGAGGCTCCCGTCATTGCTTCACACTCTTCCTGCAGGGCATTGTGTTCAAGTCCGCGGAACCTTACCGATGACATGCTGCATTCACTGAAGTCAAACGGCGGGGTGATACAGATATGTATCCTCAGCAGCTATATCAGGACTCCCGAACCAAATCCGGAAATGGATGCCAGGCTTGAAGGACTAAGGTTAAAGTATGGTGAGTTCGGGAAGCTCAGTGAAGAGCAGAAGAAACTGTACAGAAAGGAGATGAGGGAGATCTTTGACAAGCACAGAAAACTTGCAACAGTTGCGGATGTTCTGGACCATATTGACCATGTCATTCAGGTTATCGGAGTGGACCATGTGGGTATAGGAACGGATTTTGACGGCGGGGGAGGGGTTGAAGGCTGCATGACGGTTGATGAAATGAAAAATATCACCATTGAAATGCTGCACCGCGGATATTCAAACAAGGACATAAAGAAAATATGGGGCGGAAACATAATGCGGGTAATGCGTGAAGTACAGGAGCACGCATCAATCTGATGATTCTATTTCCTATTTCCGGATTTTTACCCGGGAGAATCTCAGCATCTTAAGCATCCAGTCGGGCAGGGGCTCAGGTTTGCGCCCCGAGAGGTCAAGATACCATCCCAGCTTTTTGACCAGGGGCAGTTTGAGGGTTTCCACAAATTCTATAAGGTTACCGTCGGGATCTTCCACATAGGCAAAATGTCCTCCGGCTTCACCCATATCAAAACCCTGTCCCTTGTAGCTTTCCTTACTGTCGACGGTAAAAGGAAATCCCTTTTCGCTGCATCTGGTTTTCAGATGGTCAATCCCCCTTATATCGAAGCAGATATGAATAAATCCGGGATCTCCCCAGTATCTTCCTTCGTAAATCTTTTTCCCCGCTTTGCCGGTGCTGCAGACAAGTTCCATCATGCTCTGACCGAAAAGTTTACTGAAGGGTCCGATGAATGGTTTTGAGTTAGTCAGGAGAACTCTTCTTACAGGCTCATTGTCACCCGGAATGTTTGTCAGGTCGGGAAAGGTACCTGTAATGTCATATATAAGCTTGTCATAGCCGAGGATGTCTGAATACAGGGCTCTGGCCCTGTCAATATCCGTAACACCGATCACAGCCCCGCAGCTGCCTCCCGATATATGGCCCGCATCCATGAACCAGCCGTCGCCTTCATTGATATGGAACAAATTCCCGAAAGGATCCTTCATGTAGAAGGTTTTTCTGCCCGAAGGGTCGGCAGCGGGTTTATTAAGAATCACTGCTCCCTTTTCACTGAAAATTGAATAAGCTTTTTCTATATCCTTTACTTTCATTTTGCAGGCCAGTATGCCTATGTCACCGAGTCTGATCTCTTCCTTCAGCGCCACGGGTTCCCTTTCCTTGTATTGCCATACTTCAAAGCCGCT
>LSQX01119827.1_pt3 | contig 11275 bp, 9 predicted proteins | sample 654561 | NCBI WGS metagenome assembly LSQX01 (sample SAMN04489861, study PRJNA283612) | anaerobic digester metagenome | isolation source: 4 biogas reactors fed with cattle manure at either 37C or 55C with and... | place: Denmark: Kongens Lyngby | collected 2014 | reverse complement strand
GCTTCGCTCAGGGAGTCATGTGCTATAGAGGTCAGAGTCATCTGAAGGAATAGAAAAACACACATTTATGTAAACTAACGCAACCTATCATTAATCAAATAAATGTTGATAGTATATAGTTACGATACAGTCGGATTCAATACAGTAGGCTATTCTCGAGAACAATCATGGTCTATGGATTTGCTTATTTATTTAGATTTAAAACAATGATTAGCTTACGATGGAATGGTGGTAAATAATACTATTGAATCGAGAATGCGATTTTGTTGATTTTCAAAGGACAATATTGTATTATGTAAACTATAGGAAAAGATAGATAGATGTTTGCATTTTAAATAATAGAGGGGTGTCCTAATGGGAAATTATGTAATAAAAAGAGTCCTACTTGCAGTGGTTACACTGTGGTTGGTTGCAACTATAACCTTTGCGCTGATGAATCTGGTTCCCGGCGGACCTTTTCTTTCAGAAAAAACGCCATCAGAAGTAACATTGAAGGCTTTGAATGAAAAATACGGTCTTGATCAGCCTAAAATAGTTCAGTACAAAAACTATATGGTTAAGCTTCTTAATGGTGACATGGGTCCTTCACTGAAGCAAAGAGGACGTTCTGTTAACCAGATTATTTCCAATGGCTTCAAGGTATCTGCCAGGGTAGGAGGCATATCTATCTTGCTGGCTGTCTTTATAGGTATTCCTTTAGGCAGTATAGCGGCCCTGAATAGGGGAAAATGGCTAGATAATGTGATTATTGTCATGTCTACTTGTGGTATTGCAGTTCCAAGCTTTGTTGTATCCACTGTATTGATGATGATACTCAGTGTAAAGCTTAATCTTCTGCCCACATACGGGCTTTCGTCACCATTACATTACATCATGCCAGTAGCGGCACTTGCATTCTATCCTGCATCCTACATTACAAGGCTGATGCGTTCAAGTATGCTAGAGATACTGGGGCAGGATTATATGCGAACAGCAAAGGCGAAGGGATTATCTCAGTTTATGATGCTTTTTAAGCATGCGCTGCGAAACGCTATACTCCCTGTTGTCACATACCTGGGACCGCTACTTGCTTATACACTGACAGGAAGCTTTGTTGTTGAGAAAATATTTACAATCCCAGGATTGGGCAGTGACTTTATCAGCTCGATTATAAATAGGGATTATACATTGATAATGGGTACAACTATCTTTCTTGCGGCTTTAATCATCACTATGAATCTGATGGTCGACATTGCATACAAGCTGATAGACCCGCGGATAAAACTGAAATAGAGAGCGAGGATAAAATGGCTATGAAAATAGATGAAAAAAAACCATTGAGCTTACAGCTTAATGTTTCAGACTTTTTGCCGGCTGATAATGAGGAAAAGCAGAGTCTGGTGGTTATGCGAAAGAGTGTCAGCTTCTGGCGGGACGGCCTTCGTCGGTTTAAAAGAAATAAAATTGCTATGGTAAGCCTTGTAATAATTATTATAGTAATGATATTTGCCTTTATAATACCGAACTTTTACCCCTATTCATATGAGCAGCAGATAAGGGGAAGTGAGAATTTGGCACCGATGCAGTACTCCGATCAGGAGCTGGTACTGAAGACTCAGGGTGAGGCAGTCTTTCCGCATTTGCTTGGAACTGATTCTCTTGGACGTGACACAATGATACGTCTGATGATGGGGAGTAGAGTATCGTTGCTGGTTGGTATTGTAGCCAGTGTGTTGGTGCTATTGATAGGATCAATCTATGGATCAGTTGCAGGATACTTCGGCGGTAAGACAGACATGATAATGATGAGACTGGTTGACATAATTTACACAGTGCCGGATATCCTCATCATAATATTGTTGATGGTCACGCTGAAATACCCGCTACAGACTCTGGCAGACACTGTACCGGGATTTGGTTGGATAAATACTGTGGGTGTAGGGTTAATATGTATTTTTATTGTATTTTCCCTTCTGTACTGGGTAGGTATGGCAAGGATAGTAAGAAGTCAGATACTTACACTCAAGGAGCAGGAGTTCATAACTGCGGCAAAGGCCCTAGGTGCAAGTCATGGCAGGATAATAAGGAAGCACCTGCTTACTAACTGTCTGGGTACGCTGATAGTTACAACAACCCTGCAGATACCGGCTTCCATTTTTACAGAGAGCTTCCTGAGCTTTATAGGAATAGGAGTTGCAGCTCCCATGCCCAGTCTCGGTTCCATGGCTTCACAGGCTATAGGTGGCATCACCTCTTATCCATACAGGCTGCTGGCACCTGCAATAATGATTAGTTTGATAATACTGTCGTTTAATCTCATTGGCGATGGATTGAGAGATGCGTTTGATCCCAAACTGAAGAACTGAGGTGAATAATATGGAAAAAACATTACTTGACATAAAGAATCTGCGCCTCTCATTCTTTACACCGGTTGGAGAGGTGAAGGCATTAAATGATGTATCGATACAAATGAAGGAGGGCGATGTCCTTGGTATTGTGGGCGAGAGCGGTAGCGGCAAGAGTGTCACAGCCTATTCACTCATGGGGCTTACTGCTTACCCTGGACGTATTGTAGGAGGGACTATAGATTTTAATGGGCGCAGGGTCAATGACATGACCGAAAGCGAAATGCGCAAGATGAGGGGAAATGAAGTGAGCATAATTTTTCAGGACCCCATGACAAGCCTGAATCCTGTATATACTATAGGCAATCAGATAAAAGAGGTTATTCTGCTTCATACCGATAAGGATAAAAAGCAAGCATATGCACGAGCTATTGAACTTTTGACCCTAGTGGGAATTAATGAACCGGAAAAGCGCTTGAAGCAATATCCTCATGAGCTTTCAGGCGGTATGCGTCAAAGAGTGATGATAGCAATCGCTCTTGCTTGTGAACCAAAGCTACTTATAGCTGATGAGCCAACAACGGCGTTAGATGTAACCATTCAGGCACAAATACTGGAGCTAATGATGGAGCTTAAAAGCAAAATTGGTATGTCTATAATTATGATTACTCATGATCTGGGCATAGTAGCAAATATGTGTAAGAAAATTGCCGTCATGTATGCGGGGAAAATCGTTGAATATGGAACCATTGATGATATATTCTACAATCCCAAGCATGAGTATACAAAGGGATTGCTTCGCAGTATACCAAAGCTTAGCGACAAGGAACACAAAAAGCTGGTCCCAATAGAAGGAACGCCAGTGGATATGCTCAATCCGCCTTCCGGGTGTCCATTTGCACCTCGCTGTGGCAGTTGTATGAAGATATGCATTAAGGCTATGCCGGAATACACAAATATTTCGGAGGACCATTATAGTGCGTGTTGGCTCCTGCAGAAGAAAGAGGCTGAAGAAGGGAGGGATAAGGCATGAGCACACTGGTAGAGGTAAAAAACCTAAAACAATATTTTCGAGCAGGTGGAAGTGTTTTTCATCCAATGTATGTTAAAGCAGTTGATGATGTAAGCTTTCATATAGATAAAGGTGAAACCCTTGGCCTTGTGGGAGAGAGCGGATGCGGAAAGACAACCACCGGCCGAACGCTCCTTAGACTTTATGAGCCTACTGGAGGGCAAATTTTTTACAATGGTAGCAATATAACAAAGGCTGATATGATGCCTTACAGACGTAAAATGCAGATCGTGTTCCAGGACCCCTATGCCAGCCTCAACCCTAGGATGACTGTAGGGGATATAGTAGGCGAGGCTATAGATATTCATAAGCTGACGTCAAGTAAGAAAGAACGTAAAGAAAAAATATATACAATGCTGAAGAGGGTAGGGCTCAATAGTGAGCATGCAAACCGTTATCCTCACGAGTTTTCTGGTGGACAGCGCCAGCGTATAGGAATAGCCAGGGCTCTTGCTGTGGATCCGGAATTCATTGTATGTGATGAACCGATTTCAGCATTGGATGTATCAATTCAGGCGCAGGTGGTAAATATGTTTGAGGAACTACAACAGGAGCTGGGACTGACATATCTACTCATAGCCCATGATCTTAATGTAGTTAAGCATATAAGTAACAGGATTGGGGTTATGTATCTAGGCAAGCTGGTAGAGTTGGCTGACAGCTATGAGCTGACTTTCCACAATTTACATCCGTATACCAAATCACTTATATCAGCTATACCTATTGCGGATCCTGAGGAAAGCCGCAAGAAGAAGAGGATAGTACTAGAGGGTGATGTACCAAGCCCGTTGAACCCGCCGTCAGGCTGCCGGTTCAGGACAAGATGTCCCTATGCCACAGAGTTATGTGCGCAGCAGGAGCCGGAATTCAAGGAAGTATCACATGGACATTATGTAGCCTGTCATCACATTGACAAGGTGAATTAGAATACAAATTTTCACTGTATTAAATACTGTAATTCAGGGGGATTATAACAAATAGGAATTCGGTTTGGTGTTTTACCCCTGAATATTGCATTTTAATAGAATACGGTACATATGTACTGAAAAAATCAAAGGAGGATATTATATGAAACGCAAAGTAGTACTACTGATTTCATTAGTTCTGATTAGCAGTCTGATTTTCGCTGCATGTGCCGGTGGCAACGCAGGGAAGGCTAATGTGCTTACGGTATGTGTCGGACCTGATCCAGACACTATCGACCCGGCACTAAACTCATCTGTTGATGGAGCCACACTAATCATCCACGGATTTGAAGGCCTTATGACTCTTGACAAGGACGGCGTTCCTGTGCCTGGTCAGGCTAAGGAATATGATGTCAGTGAAGATGGATCAACTTATACATTCCACCTCCGTGACGGTCTCAAATGGAGCGATGGAGAGCCTCTGACTGCAAGTGATTTTGTTTATTCATGGAACCGTGCTATCTCAGCGGAGACGGCAGCAGACTACGAATACATGTTTGAGGTTATTGATGGCTATGAGGATGGTAAACTGAACATTACTGCTCCCGATGACAAAACATTTATTGTTAAGCTGAGTAATGCAGTTCCATACTTCCTTGAGCTTTGTGCGTTCCCGACATATGCGCCGGTACGCCAGGATCTTATAGATGCAAACGGCGAGGCTTGGGCAGTAGACCCTAAGACGTATGTTGGCAATGGTCCATATAAGATGACTGAATGGGTTCCCGGATCACACATGATCTATGAAAAGAACAAGAACTATTGGGATTATAAAAACCTGGGAACTGAGAAAATCAAGTTTGTTCTTATGGAAGATGATAATGCGATATTGAATGCATTCAAACAGGAAGAGATACTATTTGCCGATTCTATGCCCAATGATGAGATAGAAGCATGGAGGAGCAAACCGGAATTCAACCTCGAAGGACAGCTGGGAACATATTATGTTTCTTTTAATACACAGAAGGCTCCTCTTAATGATCCTAGGGTCCGTAAGGCTTTGACCCTTGCAATCGACCGTGATTTCATATGTATCAACATAGGCCAGTCCGGTCAGGAGCCTGCAGGTGCATTTGTACCTACAGGTCTGTCGGATTCAGATCCTACAAAGGAATTCCGTAGTGTAGGTGGAAATTATTACGATCCTACTAAGGCGGCAAATGAAGCGAACCTTACTGAAGCAAAGAAGCTCCTTGCTGATGCAGGATATCCCGACGGCCAAGGCCTTCCCACAATGGAATACCTGTACAATGATACCACAGCGCATCAGCAGATAGGCGAAGCTCTGCAGGATATGTGGAAGCAGATTGGCGTAAACGTAACGCTTGTTTCCCAGGAGTGGAACACATTCCTCAATACCCGTAAGAACGGCGAATATTTCATCGCGCGTAACGGATGGCTCGGTGACTATAACGATCCAATATCCTTCCTGGATATGTGGATAACAGGTGGCGGAAATAATGATGCTCAGTGGAGTAATACACAGTATGATGAAATTATTAGGAAGGTAAAGGCATCAACTGACGCCACAGAACGCTACAAGCTGATGCATGATGCAGAAGACATCATTTTTGAAGAGAGCATGCTCAGCCCCATATACTACTATGTAGACCTGTTCCTTCTGAACCAGAAGATCGAGGGCTTTTATTCCTCACCTCTGGGTTACAAATACTTCATGTACGCAACAGTTCCTACAGCATAAAAATGATAAAGAAAAGGTCCGACTCAATGAGCCGGACCTTTTTTGGTTTTTTAGAATCTCGTATATCTGCCTTCGACCTTACCGATTACTATAATTTCATCAGGCTGGAAATTTTCTTTATCAACAATACTTGAATCTGCCTTGAGAACAAGCATACCGTCCTCTTTGCCATAATACCTTCTCAAAATTGCCCGTGTTTCGAAAAATACCAAGACTATATCACCTTCGATAGGCTCTGCTGATTGATTGACCAGAATTGTAGCGTCTGATGTAAATCCGCTTTCTTCAAGTCCATCATTGGGGGCTTCATACAGAAAAATGTTGGTATTTTCTGTAAGCACCTCCGGAGCAAAAGGTATATATCTCTCAATATTATAAATACTTGTGAGATTATCCAGGTTTCTCTTTGTGATTCTTTTTATTTTCGGAATAAACACCGGCTTACTATACATTTGATCATTTTCTGAGACTAGTTGAATAGATCTTGCGGCACCCAGTTGCCTTTTTATGACGCCTTTTTGCTCAAGCCTGTTAAGTATTCCCTGAACTGCTCCAGGAGTTTTTTCACCAACTAATTCACCAATTTCGCGGACTGTCGGAGGAATACCATTGACAGCAAGATAGTTTTCGATAACCGCATAAACCTTTTTTTGCTTAGCGGTTAAACTGCTATAATTAGATACCAATTTCATCACCCTTTTGTATTTTACTTTACATAATACAAAACATTTTAACAGATGTAAATTAGTTTATCAAATCAAATAATGCCAGTATTGTTAATAAATATATCATAATCTCTTAACATTATGAAAATATAAAAAATTTAATGTATTTGTAATTTATATGTCGAAAAATGTAAATGAATATCAACGGTTATAACGGTGAAAAATATTATATTGTAGTAGCTAAAGTTCTGAAACAAGAAGAATATGCTAGGTAAAGGAATAGACTGGGGAGAGACATACGAATGTTCAAGCTGTTAAAGAATACTGAAATATACACACCTGAATATATTGGGAAGCAAGACATTCTCATAGCATTTGATAAAATAGCTCAGATAGCTCAAAGGATTGAAGGGGTAAAGGCTCTACAGATACAAGCCGTGGACTGTGGCGATATGATGGCGTTTCCGGGGCTTATTGACCAACATGTACATATTACCGGTGGTGGCGGTGAGCGGGGGCCTAAAAGCATTATAGGGCCTTTAGCTGCATCGGAGCTAATTAGGGCGGGAATAACAACAGTGGTAGGTGTACTAGGTGATGATGGAGTTGGAAAAAGCATGGAAGGACTGCTAATGAAAGCACGCTCACTTGATGCGGAGGGACTGACTGCTTATACGTACACAGGGAACTATGGGGTACCGCCAGTTACGATTACAGGAAGGGTTTTGACTGATATCGCTATAATCGACAAAGTCATCGGGGCAGGGGAAATAGCTATTTCAGATTTCAGATCCTCATATCCTACCTGCGATGAGCTTGCAAAGCTGGCTCATGAGGCTATTACCGGTGGAATGCTAGGTGGGAAGGCTGGTATTGTTCACTTGCATGTGGGGGATGGTAAGTCAGGTCTGAAGCCACTTTTGGAGCTGCTGGAAGCCACGGATTTTCCAGTTTCAATGTTTGTTCCAACCCACATGAATAGGAGTAAGGTGCTATTGGAGCAGGCTATACTATATCACAACAATGGAGGAATTATTGACCTGACTGCCGGAGAAAATACTGATGTAGGTGTTGGTGTACCGGATTGCTTGAAAAGGCTACTAAATACAGGAACAGGCCTTGAGAATGTTACAGTATCCTCTGACGGGAATGGCAGCGGTGCCGGAGAGTCCCATACTGAGATCGGGAGTGTAATGGATTTATATAACGATTTTATGTCATCTGTCAAGGATTATGGCCTGCCCTTGCCTCAGATATTAAGAACAGTAACGCAAAATGTCGCCCAGGTGCTGAAGCTCTATCCTGCAAAGGGCAGAATAGCAGCCGGAAGCGATGCAGATATTTTATTGGTGGGTAAGGCTTCCTTTATGCCGGAAATTTTAATATCAAAAGGGAATGTACTCCTTGATTATAAAAACAGGCTTGCTGTTAATTAGCACACAAATTTACACACATTGGTATGCATATACGATACTTTACTTTAAAAGAATAAATACTGAGGTGATTGAATGGACAAAGTGGACCAAAGCTGTGAATTACGCAGAACCTTTTCGAGTGTAGGCATCATACTGTGTTGCGTAGGGGGATGGTTGGCAGCGGTAGCTTCATTAGTGAAATACCCATTTATCTTTGGCTTGGTGGCAATAATTCTGGGCATACGAATTAGTAAAGGTGGAAGCAGGGCGGGTATGCCCTTAGTTGCTGCAAGTATTATGCTGATGGCAATTGGTCTGATGTTTAACAATACAATCTATGATTATCTGAAAAATGCCATGGGCGTTTAGTATTTGCGCCCGTCTGATGCATTGAAATAATGGGCGCCTGGGACGCTTTAGGATGTTCCGTGTGAACACGGGGAAGACGGTGAGCAGAATGAATTTAGGTAATTTAATTATAATAGGCGGGGCTGAGGATAAGGCAGGAGAATGTCTTATTTTGAAGTCATTTGTAGACCTGTCTGGCGCATCTGGAGCAAAAGTTACAATAATCACCACTGCGACAGAAAATCCTGTTGAGGCAGGAAATCAGTATAAATCGCTTTTTGTTGATATGGGAGCCCGGGAAACGAGCTTTTTAAACATTAACTCCCGTGATGATGCAGATCAAGAGGCGAATGCAAGGCTCATAGCTAGCTCGTCAGGCGTTTTTTTCACTGGAGGAGATCAACTCAGAATAACAAGTATCTTGGGCGGAACCAGGGTGTATGAAGCATTGCACAATGCTTATAAATCCGGTGCAATCATTGCAGGAACCAGTGCGGGAGCTTCCGCTATGAGCAGAACGATGATTGTAGATGGAAATAATAACGATCCCGCAAGGAAGTGCACCCTTAAGATGGCTCCAGGATTGGGACTTTTGGAGAGGGCACTCATTGATCAGCATTTTCATCAAAGAGGCAGAATAGGCAGGCTGCTGTGCGGTGTTGCTGAGAATCCTTCGATTCTTGGCATCGGGATTGATGAGGATACCGCAATTAGGGTGTTTCCCGACGACCATTTTGAGGTAATTGGAAGCAATTCGGTTACTGTTGTAGATGGAAGGACTATCAAGAGCTCTAATGTTTCTGAACTAATGCCTGACGAAAATCTTGCAATTGCCAATATTGTATTACATGTGCTCCCCGCGGGCTATGGTTATGACCTGACAGACAGGAGAGTGCTACGGGTAAAGGATAAGGTGACGCTTCTTGACCGACAGAATGGTTCTGTCGGTTGAGGAAGGCCTCTGAGATTTTGAGGGCTGAGATTTTCGTCTTTGATAAAATAGGAGGAAAAATTTGTGGATATTATAAGTATACAGCCTTATAAAGGCAGGAATATTCATAGTCATAAACCTGTCATCAAGGCTGTAGTAGATTTGGGAAATTTGTATGATACAGCAACAAAGCAAATAGATGGATTCAATGAACGGCTATTAAGAATCCTGCCTGGTTTGAAAAGCCATGTTTGTTCCAGGGGCTATGAAGGAGGATTTGTTGAAAGACTTGAGGAGGGAACATATCTTACACATGTAACAGAGCATATGGTCCTCGAACTGCAAAGCATCATGGGGTATGAGCTTAACTATGGAAAAAGCAGAGCCACCGACAAGCCTTCAGTTTACTATTTGGTCTTCGAGTATAAAAATGAGAAGCTGGCAATTGAGTGTTTGCTGGTATCTGTAGAAATCATAAACATGCTCATAGCTGGTGAAATGCCAGATATAGATGTCATTTCCAATCATCTGAGGCAGATTGCTGCACAATCAGATCTGGGAACCAGTACGGGGTCAATTTTCGAAGAAGCCCGTAGGAGGAAAATTCCTGTAGCCTGTCTAGAGCATTCCAGTGTACTACGGCTGGGGAATGGAAAATACACCAGGTATATTGAAGCATCCTTAACGGACAGGTGTGGCTGTGTGGCAGTAGATATAGCATGCAACAAGCATCTGACAAAGCAGATACTATTCGAGGCCGGAATACCTGTACCAAGGGGAGATATAGCTTATACCCTCAGGTCAGTCATGGTGGCTGCTGCAGCTATTGGTTGGCCTGTTGTAGTAAAGCCCTTTGACGCAAATCAAGGTAAGGGGGTATTTACTAACATTTCTAGTAAGAAGGAGCTTGTAGAAGCATTTGAGACAGCTACTAGATACAGTCAGGCTGTACTTGTGGAAAAGCATATTCCGGGAAATGATTACAGACTCCTTGTTGTAGGTGGGAAAGTGGTGGCTGCGGCAGAGCGGAAAGCGCCATTTGTGATAGGCAACGGTATCAATACCATCAGACAGCTTGTGGACATTGAGAATCGCAATCCCTTAAGAGGTGCAGACCACGAAAAGCCCCTGACCACAATAAGGATTGACGATATGTCAAGGCAGGTGTTGGCTAAAAGCGGATACAATGAAGATAGCATACCTGACCCTAATAAAAAGGTTATACTGCGTTTCAATGGAAATCTGAGCACTGGTGGTACTGCAAGGGACTGTACAGACGTGGTCCATCCGCACAATGCGGAGATGGCGATAAAGGCTGCAAAATTGATGGGGCTTGATATTGCAGGTGTAGATATTACCTGTAGAGATATTACAAAGCCATTGGAAGAAGATAATGGTGCAGTTATTGAAGTTAATGCGGCGCCGGGGCTGAGAATGCACATATACCCCACCGAGGGCATATCAAGAAATGTTGCAGGTAATATACTTGATTGTATGTACCCTCAGGGTCAGCCCTCAAGCATTCCTATTGTATCAGTTACCGGTACAAACGGAAAAACTACAGTCACAAGAATGATAGCACATACCCTAGGCCTGGAGGGGACTGTTGTAGGAATGACTAGTACAAGTGGTATTTATATCGGAGGAGAATGTATACTAAAAGGTGACAATACGGGTGTGTTAAGCGCTGCGACGGTATTGAAGGATACAAGAGTCGAAGCTGCTGTTCTTGAAACTGCAAGAGGTGGTATCATAAAGTGTGGCCTAGGCTATGACCTTGCTGATGTAGGGGTGATTGTCAACATAAGCGATGACCATCTAGGCATAGATGGAATAAACACAATTGATGATCT
>LSQX01244278.1_pt1 | contig 11276 bp, 2 predicted proteins | sample 654561 | NCBI WGS metagenome assembly LSQX01 (sample SAMN04489861, study PRJNA283612) | anaerobic digester metagenome | isolation source: 4 biogas reactors fed with cattle manure at either 37C or 55C with and... | place: Denmark: Kongens Lyngby | collected 2014 | reverse complement strand
CGGTTGAAACTCGTCCGATAACTGCACTCGGTCATGATTTTAGTGCTTGGGCAGTAAAAACAGCGGCAACATGTACTACAGATGGTGAAGAAGAACGCTCCTGTAGTCGTTGTGCTACGGTTGAAACTCGTCCGATAACTGCACTCGGTCATGATTTTGCAACTGAATTTACAATAGATGAATATCCGACTTGTACAACAGCAGGCTCGAAATCCAGACATTGTTCACGTTGTAGTGCAAAAACTGATGTTACAACAATTGATCCGCTCGGACACGATTTTGGTGCTTGGGCAGTAAAAACAGCGGCAACATGTACTACAGACGGTGAAGAACAACGCTCCTGTAGTCGTTGTACTGCGTTTGAAACTCGTCCGATAACTGCACTCGGTCATGATTTTAGTGCTTGGACAGTAAAAACAGCGGCAACATGTACTACAGATGGTGAAGAAGAACGCTCCTGTAGTCGTTGTGCTACGGTTGAAACTCGTCCGATAACTGCACTCGGACATGATTTTGCAACTGAATTTACAATAGATGAATATCCGACTTGTACAACAGCAGGCTCGAAGTCGAGACATTGCTCACGTTGTAGTGCAACAACTGATGTTACATCAATTGATCCGCTCGGACATACAATGACTGAAACCGAGCCGGTAGATGCTACTTGTACTGTAGACGGTACATTAGGTTATTTCACTTGTGGTACTTGCGGAAAAGTATTTACAGATGCAGCGGGTACAACTGAAACAACCGTTGCAGATAGAGTTATTCTCGCCCCCGGACATACCGGCGGCACGGCAACATGTCATACACTTGCAGTTTGTTCTGTATGTAATACTGCATACGGCACAACAGATCCAAACAACCATGCAGGCGGCACAGAAGTCCGCGATGCAGTAACAGCAACATGTACAACGGCAGGATATACGGGAGATACCTATTGTCTTGGCTGTGGTGCGAAACTTGCAACCGGTGCAGAAATTCCCGCAAACGGACATGATTTAGTAAATCATCCCGCAAAGGCACCTACATGTACAGAAGTAGGCTGGAATGCATATCAGACATGTAACAACTGCGACTACACAACTTATGCAGAAATTCCCGCAACAGGACATACATATGGTGATTGGGCAGTAGATACTGCCGCAACCTGTGTATCAACCGGAACGGATAAGCGTATCTGTGCAGATTGCGGAGATGTAGACACCCGCGTAAGTGGTATTGATCCTAACAACCATGACGGCGGAACGGAACTTCGTAATTATCAAGCACCTACGTATTCAGCACCGGGCTATTCCGGAGATACTTACTGTCTCGGTTGCGGTAACATGATTGAAGCAGGACATATTATTCCGATACTCTCTGACTGCCCGCATGCGAATACAGAAGTCCAAGGAGCAGTAGAAGCAACCTGTACATCTGAAGGTTACACCGGAGATACCTACTGTTTCGATTGTACCAATATTGTAGAATATGGTCAGGTAACTTCCGCACTCGGACATGATTTTGGTGAATGGGAATTAGTAACAGCAGCAACATGTACTACAGACGGACAAAGGAAACATGAATGTGGTCGTTGTCATGTGATTGAATATGAAACACTCACCAAACTCGGACATTCAATGACGGAAACCGAGCCGGTAGATGCTACTTGTACTGTAGACGGTACATTAGGTTATTTCACTTGTGGTACTTGCGGAAAAGTATTTACAGATGTAGATGGTACAACTGAAACAACCGTTGCAGATAGAGTTATTCACGCCCCCGGACATACCGGCGGAACAGCAACATGTCATACACTTGCAGTTTGTTCTGTATGTAATACTGCATACGGCACAACAGATCCAAACAACCATGCAGGCGGCACAGAAGTCCGCGATGCAGTAGCAGCAACCTGTACAACCGAAGGATATACAGGAGATACCTATTGTCTTGGCTGTAATACGATAATTGCAACCGGTGAAGCTATTGACAAACTTCCTCACGCATATGGTGAGTGGGTAGTAGATATTGCCGCAACCTGTGCATCAACCGGAATAGATAAGCGTACCTGTTCTTGCGGAGCAGTTGACACCCGCGTAAGTAATATTGATCCAAACAACCATGAAGGCGGCACAGAAGTCCGCGATGCAGTAGCAGCAACCTGTACAACTGTAGGATATACAGGAGATACTTATTGTCTCGGCTGTGGTGCGAAACTTGCAACTGGAGAAGATATTGCTAAACTTGATCATACATACGTAGACCATGCAGGAAAGGCTCCTACATGTACAGAAGCAGGTTGGAACGCATATCAGACATGTGCAAACTGCGACTACACAACTTATGCAGAACTTCCCGCAACGGGACATAACTATTCTGCTGATTACACAGTAGACACTCCGGCAACCTGTACAACAGCAGGCTCAATGTCAAGACATTGTACCGATTGTGATGCTATTACGGATGTAACGGTAATTCCCGCAACAGGTCATACCGAAGGCACACCTGCAACTTGCACAACCAAAGCAATTTGTGCTACATGCGGTGCTTCATACGGTACGCTGAAGCCTCATAGTTATACCTATATCACTGTAGTTGCTTCGACTTGCACACAGAAGGGTTATACAATCCGTGCCTGTGCTTGCGGAAAGTCGGTTAAGGATACTTACACTAATGCTCTTGGTCATGACTACGGCGAATGGACAGTAAAAACAGTTCCGACATGCACATCCGAAGGTGTCGAAACACGTAAGTGTGTACGTTGCAATAAGACGGAAACTCGTGTGATTGCAAAACTTGAACATCAGTTTGATGAAAGCGGAGAATGCATAGTATGTGGGTATGCACCCAATGCATGGAGATGCTCTTACTGTGATACTTATGAAAAGTATCAGAGAGATGGAAATGCTTTTATAAGATTCCTCTCCAAGATTTTCCATTTGATAATTCATTTTGTTGAATCAATCAAGTTCCGCTTCTAAAATTAAAGCTCTCTCGGTGAAAACTGAGAGAGTTTTTTTTATTTTGAATTTTTATACTTGTTCTTTCATTTTTAACCATCTTTGCAAAATATTTTTCTAAAAGAGCAAAACAATACAATAAATTCAAAAAACAGTAGACTTTTTAATATAAATGTGTTATAATCAACTTGCAAGGTTGCAAAACACAGTGTTGACTACAGACCGTATTTCTGTAGGGTGTTGAGCAGGATTACTTGCATTAGAAAAATTAATCACGGAGGTGGATATTATGAAAATAAAATCGCAACGAGTTTTTACTGTTTTTGTCTGCATTGCTATGCTTCTTACGGCGATTGTTCCCGGTCTTATTGCCGAGGATGTAGCCATAGCTGGAAACGGTGGTCACAGGAATAACGATGCTTACCTGCCTTTCGGTTGGGTTTATCATGACAGAAGCGATTCTTTCATTAATGAAAAGCTGGGGCTGCTTTCGGAATATGGGATCGAAACCGTCTATTTTTCACTCGGTACGATAACGCTGGAGGACGATGGCGGTATCCGTCTTGTAAACAACATTGCAACGAATAAGGATGGCGGACTTTGGGAGAATTTAGGTCAGTGGATAAAAAATGCTTCCGCACAGGAAATAAGCGTCATTCCGATAATTGACTGTCCGTTTAATCCTTGCTTCAATGAGGATAAAGGGGACGGGGCTTTATACGGAGCCGACGTTCAGGCAGCAATAACAGAAATTGCGGAGAGTGTATTCGCCGAAGGTTTCATTTATGACGGCACAGCATATTATCCCACCGGTATTCACTTTGACGGCGAGCCTTTCAGACAGGTCTATCATAATCTTTATCTTGAGATAATCTCATCACTTCGGGGAACAATCGGCAACGACAAAACTCTTTCTGCAGCTACTCCGGCAAAAAATACGAGTTGGAGCAATGCTTATCTTGCCCAAGTTGCCTCATATCTTGACAGAATAAATCCCATGCTCTATGACTCAAACGGTCTTTCGTCATGGGGCGGTGTCGCCGGTGGAGTTACACAGACTGCTGATGAATATATAACTCTTGTCCGTGATACCTGTCTTTGGTACAGTGAGGTCTTTGCTCAAAACAACATTGACTGCGTGATTTCTCCCACAGTGCCTTGTTATCCCGATTCCTCTTATTATGACGGAAACGAGTCTTTTCCGGAAAATGCAGACGGTTATGTTTATATTCATCTGACGGATATTGAAAATACGGTCAATTGCATAAAGGGAATTGAAGAAGCAAACACATTGGGTGCTGGCATAAATTCAGTGGGTATATGGAATTTCTACTATTTTTGTGGAGATGCTGAGGAATTTTCTCCCGACGACAATTCCGCTTATGACTATAAGGCTGCTCAGAGTGCTTTCAAGGCTTGGGCAGACGGTCTGCCGATTCAGGATATTTCATATTCCGATTCACTTGCTGATTTAAGAAATCCCGACAGAGGTTTTTACAGACCCGTTTATCTCCCACTTTCATTAACGGAAACGGTAAGTCCGTTGATTGCCTCCGATACGCATCTTGTTCATCTTTTGGTTGGACTTGCAGCATTGTCTCCGGTCAACAACGGCGGAGCAGAGCCTTTGCTCAATGAAAATATGCTCGCAAATCTTACTGCGGTGTTAAATACTTTGCGTGAGGGCGACAGATCAGTAGTTGTCCGTTTTGCCTATGATGATTTTGCTGGTACAAAGGATATGGAGCCGTCCATTGAAACAATAACTGCTCATATCGGACAACTTGCGGACATATTTACAGAATATAGCGATATTATTTCTTCGATTGAAGCGGGCATGATCGGTCCTTGGGGCGAAATGCATTCATCCGCAATGGCGGTACAGAGCAATTTTTCGGCTATTACGAATGCTTTTCTTGCTGCCGCTCCCGAAAATATCGGAATAACGGTAAGACGACCGCTTTACTATGCGGGATGGAGGGGCATTTCCCTTGACGATCTTGCAAACGATAACCCCGCATCGAGCGATGCAGCGTATAGGGTAGGTATTTATAACGACGGCTACCTTGCTTCGGAAAGTGATTACGGCACTTACGAAAACAGAGCGAATGAAACTTCGTGGCTGTCAAGACAGGCAACACATACCCTTTTCGGCGGCGAGGCTACCTTGCTTGGTGATGACAGAACTTATAACTGTATAGAATTCGCATCAGAAGAAATGTTTGTAACTCACACTTCTTATCTTAATGTGGAATGGAACAATACGCTGATTGATTATTGGAGAAATGAATACTATAAGGGCAGTGATACTCTTTATTACGGGCAGACCGCGTTTAAGTATATTTCTGATCATCTCGGTTACAGATTTACGCTTAAAAATTCCGCATTAGGCTCTGCGAATGCAGGAGGAAACGCTGACATTGTTTTTTCGATACAAAACAGCGGTTTCGGTAATATAGTCAAGGAAAAGGTAACATCGCTGATTTTTGAATGTGGCGGCGAAACTTATGCTCATGAAACGGATATTGATATAAAAGAACTGCTTTCACAAGATACCCTGAGCAAAGAGATTTCCGTAAATATCCCGTCCGATTTCCCACAGGGCGAGTGCAGGGTATATCTGAGAATTTCCGCAAACGGGGATAAGACCGGAGCAATCACGTTTGCAAATGAGGATATTTTCAATACCGAGCTTGCGGCAAATTATATCGGAACAATGACAATAACCGCAGCACCGGAAGAAACCACAACTGTTACTGAAACCGAAACCACAACTGCTACATCAGAAACCACAACGGAACAGCAGGAAACAACGACAGTTCCGTCTACAACCCAAGCACCGACAGAGGAAGAAACTTGCGGGCATATCTGCCACGCCGGCGGATTTTTAGGCTTTATTTGGCGGATTATCAATTTCTTCAACAAGCTCTTCGGAATCAACCAATATTGCAGTTGCGGAGCGGCTCATTGGTAATACTTCGATAAATATTCAACTTAAAAAGGTCGCTGCACGGCGACCTTTTTTGCATGCTTGTGAATTATATAAATGTAATAAAAGAATATATGACTGTTTGTGCAAACATAAAATTATTTTTTAAACATTTGTTTAAGGGGTCAAGGTGTGGGAAATGAACAGAAAATTAAAAGTACCTATTGACAAATTATTGATGTTTTGTTAGAATATAGGGAACAGACAAGGTGATTTATAAAAAATAATCTATCGACAGACGGCTATACGATTGCGATTTTTGACTGGTTTCATTGTATCAGTTATAATCACGACCGCAGGGAAGTCTGTGGTTTGTTTTTTCAGGAGGTATATTATGAAGAAGGTATTTTTAAGAACCTTGTCATTGATTTTGTCAATGATAATGGTAATAAGCGTCCTACAACTTGGCGGATTTGTCGGACTTTCGTTGTCCGATTTCTCATTTCGTGCTGCCGCCACGGAAATTCTCTACAACGGTGATTGCGGTGAAAATCTTAAATTCACGTTGGATGCAGACGGAGTGCTGACGATTTCGGGAACGGGAACTGCAGTCGGATTCTATGAAGGCAATGGGAACTGGAATCAAAGCTGGCAAACAGTCGAAAAATCGGGAACATACATCTATATAATGGATAGTATAAAGAAAATCGTAATTAAGGCTGAAAATCTGAAAGAGATTGGCGGAGAGGCATTCAGAAACTCTAAAATTACAGAATTTGATACGGGCAACATTGAGCGAATAGATTACAGAGCCTTTGATGCTTGTGCAGAACTTAAGAGTTTTCATATCGGTTCGGCACTTACCTACGGTGCTTTCCCGTTTTTAGGGTGTTCTTCTCTTGAAAAACTCACAGTCGATAAAAACAATCCTTATTATTTCGCTGAGGGAAATTGCTTGCTTCAACGTTACTATTTTGATTGGTCAACAGACAGCTTTGATAAAAGTAATGAAATCAACTCGGTTATTTGGGGTATAAAAACTTCCGTAATTCCCGAATCAGCAAAGGAAATTGCGGACAATGCTTTTTCGGGTTCTGAAATTGAAAAAATTCATATTCCCGCGAATATTACTTACATATCCTTGTTGGCTTTTTACAATGCTTTGAACAATGTAAAAAGTATTACCGTCGATGAAAAAAATCCTGTTTATAAAGCAAAAGGGAATTGTCTTTACAACATTACATCAAGTTACGAAGGCTACTTTTTAGGTAACGAAAATACTCTTTTGTTCGGTTGCAAAAATTCAGTTATTCCCGATGACGGAAGTATTACCCGAATCGGGCAGGAGGCTTTTAATCATTGCTCCGATTTGGAAAATCTTATCATTCCGAATACAATAACAAGTATAGGCGGTTATGCGTTTCGAAATGCGGGATTGAAAACATTACATCTTCCCGCTTCTGTTGTTGAGGCAGACGTTTATTCATTCAGTTCAATGCCTTACCTTGAAAATATAAGTGTCGATAAAAACAATCCTAAGTTTACAGCCTTGAGCAACTGTCTGATAAACAAAACAAAAAAAGAGATTGTATTAGGTTTTTCGAACAGTACAATTCCGACCGATCCCGATATTGTTACTTCGATCGGAGAGTATTCATTTTCTAATATTTCGGGGTTGAAGGAAATGGATATTCCCGAAAACATAAATCGAATAGGTTTCTGTGCTTTTTATTTCTGCGGAGATCTTGAAACAATAAAATTTCATGACGGATTGATAGAAATCGGTGCGAATGCTTTTTATGGGACAAAATGGTATGACAATCAATCCGGCGACTATATCTACGCCGGGAAAAATCTGCTCATGTTTAATAATTATGAGTCGAAGACGGTCGACAAAATAAAAAAAGGCACGCTCAGCATCGCCTCATGTTGTTTTGATGGTAAGAATTTGCTTGAGAGTGTAACCATACCCGACAGCGTGCAGAGTATCGGGGGCTATGCTTTTGCCGGTTGTACTTCTCTTTCAACCGTTAAATTAGGGACGGGCTTAAAGCGGGCAGGCAGTAAAGTTTTTACAGATACTCCATGGTATGAAAACCAACCCGACGGTTTGATTTATGCCGGCAAAGTTCTTTTAGGTTACAAAGGCGAGATACCCGATAATTATGAATTGAACAAAATCAGAGACGACACGGTTGCGGTTGCGGACGAGGCATTCATGTGGAAATTCACATTGAAATCTCTTGCACTTCCGGAATCTGTTGTTTATGTCGGCGACAAGGCTTTCTTTGACTGTTGGCCCGAGTCCGTTGTTGTCTTCAATCCCGACTGTGAGTTTTACAGCGAAGGATCTTTATATACTGAAACGATTGTTGCTCCCAAAGGCGGTAAGGTGCAGGACTATGCAAAAAATAACGGTATACGGTTTTATCCCTTAGTTGAAAAACCGCAAGTCATTTTTGATTTATATGAAGGAGATTCATATAAAACAGGTGATATTTTTGGTGTCAGAATCTCGGTTCTGGGTTTAAATGAAGCAAAATCGGTTGTTTCAGGTAGTATGTCGTTTAAATATAATCCCAATTTGCTGTCTCTATCTTTTTTCGACATCTGCAGTGAGTACAGGGAAGATGTAGAATCGAAATGGGAATTTGGATATGACGATGATGAAGAAAAAGGAATATTAACTATTTCTTTTGATTACGGTCTTGAAAAAAGTTTTTATTACGAACCTGTTTTTGAATTTGGATTCAGGGCAAAAAAATCCGGTAAAGCCGATTTTACTTTTGGCGATAAACCAGCTATTAAAGATGTGAAAGGGAATATAATCGAAGCAGAATTTGTTAACAAGAGCATAAATATTGTCGACAATGTTTTTAACGAAATTTTTGTTGATGAGTGGACAGAAATAGCCGACGAAGATGAAAATGTTGATTATTTTAAGTTTATTCCCAAAGAAGACGGCTACTATCGGTTCTATGTAAAAACAGACATAGAAAACGCTTCGGCAGTTGTTCTTGATTCGGATTTTAATCTTGTCGGCGAGGTAATTTACATGATACCCGACGGTGCAGTTGCCGGTGATGTTTATGATTCCGTTAATAACGAATTTTATTTTGAGGCAGGCAAAGTTTATTATATTTCCGACGATATGCCCTGCCAAATTCGTATTTCCTTTGTTAAAGCTCCTCCCACCGAGGAACCAACCGAAATTCCGACAGAAAAGCCAACGGAAAAACCTACAGAAGCTCCCACTACTGAAAAGCCCATAGATAAGCCTTCCGAAACACCGTCTGAAGCAAAAAAACCGGATTATAATAAACTTCCCGTTAAAACACAAGCAAATAACGAAGTGTTACTGATTTCGGATAGTTTAACCTCTAAACAGGTTAAAGAAACACTTTCGGAATTTACCGTCAACATCCTCGACATAAACGGCAACAAACTCGAAGAAGACGCGGCAATCGGTACGGGAACGGTTATAGAAATATATGACGGCGAAAAACTTATCGAGAAAAAAACGGTCATCGTCAAGGGAGACATCAACGGCGACGGAAAAGTTAAAACCACTGACGCACGAAATGCATTAAGAGGTGCATTGGGACTTGATAATTTAAGTGATGCTCAAATCCTCGCAGCCGACGTAAACAACGACGGTAAACTCAAAGCCACCGATGCACGAGCAATTTTAAGAGGTGCAATGGGGCTTGACGATACAGCCGCTTGGCTCGGCTAAAACAAAATATCAGCTTGGAAAACAAGCGGACGTTCGGCTCGGCTAACAAAACAAACAGCTCCTTCGGGGGCTGTTTTGTATTGTGGGGTTTCTGTTCTCGTTTGCGAATATAACATGTTTATAAAATTACAAAAAACTGAAAATAACTATTGACAAAATATGAATTATTTGTTAAAATAAGAAAAAGGCTTGACAAGGAAAAAGCAATGAAATACAATCCTTTGACAGACAGACAGACAGACAGACAGACAGACAGACAGACAGACAGATAATTCTGCCTTTTGATTTCGTTTTGATTTAATTTAACTGCAGGAGTATTCTGCGGTTTTTTCTTTTTTAGGAGGAGATTATCAAGAAAAAAATGCTATCTGAATTAAAATTTAGCCTATATATTAAAAAAATACAATTAAAGGAGAAGACTATGAAACGAATGTTATCAATTCTACTTGTACTTGCAATGTTAATTACTGCAATGCCACTCACATTGACCGCCACCGCTGAAACTGAGGGTTATTTGAATTATACTGTGTCAGACGGTGAAGCGATGATAACAGGTTGTGATCCAGCCATTAGCGGTAAGCTTGAAATCCCCTCAACTTTGGATGGTTGTCCTGTAACGACAATTAGTGAGAATGCTTTTAGTGGTTGCAAAGGTCTGACCTCAGTAATAATTCCTGATTCTGTAACGACAATTGGGACGTGGGCGTTTTCTGGCTGTACAGGTCTAACCGAAATCACAATTCCAGATTCTGTAACGAGTATAGGTGGTGAAGTGTTTCACGGAACGGCATACTATGAAAATGCAGCGAATTGGACAGATGGTGTTCTATATATTGGCAATCACCTTATCGAGGCAAAAAGAACATTAACCGACAAATATGTCATAAAAGAAGGTACCAAGACAATAAACGATTTGGCATTTCATGATTGTATAGGACTAACTGAAATAATAATCCCAGATTCAGTAACGAAAATTGGTTGGCGTGCTTTTTCCGGTTGTACGGGGCTAATCGAAATCACAATCCCGGATTCTGTAACGGAGATAGAGAGAAGTGTATTTTCCGGTTGTACGGGGCTAACCGAAATCACAATCCCAGACTCTGTAACGGAAATTGGAGAGGGTGCCTTTTTTGGTTGTACAGGTCTAACTGAAATTACCATCCCTGATTCTGTAACTATACTGAGTGGTTTTTCTGGCTGTACTGGTCTAACTGAAATTACCATCCCTGATTCTGTAACTATACTGAGTGGTTTTTCTGGCTGTACTGGTCTAACTGAAATTACTATCCCTGATTCTGTAACAGAAATTGGCTGGTCTGCTTTTTCTGGTTGTACCGGTCTGACTTCAATCACCATTCCGGATTCTGTAACGACACTTGAGAGTGAGGCGTTTTATAATTGTACCGGTCTAACCTCAATTACCATCCCTGATTCTGTGACGAGAATTGAAAGGGGTGTTTTCTCTGGTTGTACAGGTCTAACCTCAATCACAATTCCGGATTCTGTAACAGCAATTGGAAGCAATCCATTTTCTGGTTGTTTCGGACTTGAATCTATTGATGTTGACAAGAATAATTCAAAATATTATTCTTCTGAAAATTGCATAATTGAAAAAGAAACAAATACATTGATAAGTGGCTGTAAAAATAGTGTTATACCAAATTCTGTA
>LSQX01097985.1_pt1 | contig 11276 bp, 12 predicted proteins | sample 654561 | NCBI WGS metagenome assembly LSQX01 (sample SAMN04489861, study PRJNA283612) | anaerobic digester metagenome | isolation source: 4 biogas reactors fed with cattle manure at either 37C or 55C with and... | place: Denmark: Kongens Lyngby | collected 2014 | reverse complement strand
AGATGTGTATAAGAGACAGGCATTGAGGACTTCGATGAGTATGTTATGGGGCCGTCACGACAAGAAAAAAACAACTCCCTCTGCGTCATGATTGACCCGGACGCCTCTGTGTCTATCTTAGAGAACAGGCTGTCTGTTTTGTTTTATTTACAGCTTTATCGCGCGCGATATGAAGACGCCCTAAGTTACGTTGGGTGTGTGTTGGGCTATATTCGTGCGCTGGATAGTGCTATTATTGGCATGTCCTATATTGAGAATATTACAGCGGATATATTTCCAATGGCTGACAACAGCCATACTTTAGGCTACGTCTCTGTCAGTTTCACAGAGGCGCTGGATGATTGCGATTAAGGGGGCAAGATGAGAAGACTTGTTGTGCGGGCAGGGGGCGTCGTAATATCTAAGGTCGGGGCAAGATTTTCGCTTTCGGCTGAGCAGGCGCCCCAAAAAAGTGCTAAAAAGAGCAAAGACGAGAACCTAAGACGGTCGGTTGCAGCAGCACCGTCATTATATGATGAAGTAGAGGAGAGTTAAGATATGGCAGGAGAGGTTTCGAGCGTTAAAGTAAAGGGCGCGGATTCTATAGTTTATAATGCGTCTAAGGGGGCCCTTCTTGAGGGGGCTGTAACATTATCCGCGAACACGTGGCATAAAATAAAGTCCTTCGGGGAGAGCTCAGCGTTGCCTGAATTGAAGGTTGGTTCTGTGTTTTTAACGCCCATGGACGAGGCTGACGAGATTACACTCGCGGAGGGCGACGAGGTCTGGCCTTTGACCTTGACGCAAATATGCAAGGTAGATGTGGACATGTCAGGGGAACAAGGTACTATTGATACGACAGATAGCTGCGATTACCCTTACGTTACGAGTCTGCCGGATGGGTTTACTAATTTGTCCGGCTCCATATCGACGATGCTTCGCTTCGATGAGGAAACGAAAGCACTCGTCCCTGTAACCAAGGAGCTTTTAATTAAGTTTTTTGATGTCATTGAAGATGACGGCGCGGGGGTGTATACATTGACCCCTAAAAACGATGATGAGCTGCTTTTGTTTATTTTGATCAATAAAGGAGCCTTAGACAAAGAAGGGCAGGTGTCTAATTGGCTTATAGTCCCGGCTATATTATCATCTCTCAGCATGCCTTTTGCTATGAAGGACGTGGGCAAGGCCGATTATTCATGGAGCAAAGGGCAAGGCCCTGCGGGGTATTATTCCCGTTATACGCCGATAATTTCTTAAGGGGAGCGCAAAAATGAAACTAAGAGCAGTAACAATCGATAAGATACTTATTCCTGAGTTCAACGGGAATAAAGATTTACCTGCGGAGGAGCAGTTAGTTATTCACTTTAGCCGCATCCCTGCGACATCGGAGATTGCAACATACAAGAGCACGAAATATGACAGCTTGGGCAACGGCCAAATTGTCACAAATGACAGCTTGATGCTCTCTGTTTTCGTTTCAAAGATTGATAATTTGACTCTTGACGATGGCGAGAAGGTGCGCAACGGGCGCGAGCTTGCGGCTATAGCCAACCCATTGTTGGTGGGCTTGTTCGCTGAGATTCGCAATCATCTATTCCCCGATGGTGAGGTTTTCAGCGCGGGGGAATAGACCGCCTAACAGTGCTTTTTAAATTGCTGCTGTTAGGCTTTTACGCTGACGCGAGCTATGCGGAGGACATGTGGGATAAGGCAGAAGTTTTCCCCGGCTGTTGGATTATCCGCAGAGAGATCTTAAAAGCCGTTAAGGGGCAGGATTTCTTTTACACCGACCCTAAAACGCTCAAGAGAGTGGACGTGGCGGGGGTCGATCAGGCCGAGTTGAATCATTATGTGCAGTTGTGGGATGATTTTCATTTTTTGCGTTTTCTGCCTCACGGTAAAGGCACGTTAGCCGAGCGGAGGTGGGTCATTGACATCATCAAGATTTTTGAAAAAACTTTTATTGAAATGGAAAATTTCGCGGCGGCTTCGGCGATGAAGCAATAAGGGGTGTGGCATGGCAGATATAAGTATTCGGCTCAAAGCGGATTTCGCGCAAGCAGATAAAGAGTTCCATTCCTTGAAGATGACGACCGAAGAGGCGTCTAAGGTTATGCAAAAATTCCGTGATGAATTTAAAACGGAGCAAATTGACAAGTTCATTGAGCGTAATCGCCTTGGGGCTACTGCCGTTAAAGCTACGCAGGGAACGGTAGCTTCGTTGGGCGCGGAGTCCAAAGGGCTCCAGCGCGAAATTGAAAGATTAATTAAAAAAGGCTTAGCTCCTGAATCTGAACAAATGGAGAAACTCCGCAATGAATACGGTCGCACAAAAACGGAGCTTAATAACTTAACCGCCGCCACTAACAAGACGACGGCTGCCTTCGGGGAGAACTCTTCGGTCTTTGGCGCGAAGTTCGCTGCGGGGTTTACCCTTGTGCAGGGTGCAATTCGCAAAGCCTCCTCGGCCTTGAGCTCTTTTGTCTCTTACGCCACTGAGATGGACAGCTTGCGGGCTTCTTTTTCCACGGTCTTCGGTGACGGGGAAGCCATGTTCAAGACCGTGCAGTCCCTCGCGGAGCAAAGCACAATAAAAACAAAAGACCTCGCGATGGGTATCCAATCTCTTGGCCTTGCCTTCGAGGGCAATATACCCTCTATTGTTGAGTCCAATGCCATGCTCCAAGACTTAGCTTTAGGTAACACCGGTACATATAACACACTTGTTCGTGAGTTCGTTCAAGCGCTAAATACGAATAAAATGACTTATGAAAATATCAAGTCCATGTCGAATACAGGCGTTCCTGTTCTTAAGTTGCTTGAGAATCAGACAGGCAAGACTGCAGAGGAGTTAATGAAGATGGCTTCGGCAGGGCAGATATCCACCGACATAATGATAGATGCTTTTCGCGGCGCGACATCGGAGGGCGGGATGTTCTTCGAGGGGCAACAAAAGCAGGCGCAAAGTATCGGTGGGCTATATGAGTCCCTCACGGAGCGTGTGCAAAATTTCTTCTTGAATATGTGGAACTCTTCCGGTGGGGCTATTGCCTCCATACTGCAAGGGGTGCACACTTTGTTTGATAACATTGAGGGCTATATACCTATCGTTGCAGGCATTGCGGTAGCTTTCGGTACGTGGGCGGTTGTCCCCGGGTTAGTCGGCACTATTACGCAAAGGTTTATTGATCTGCGAGCGGCGCTCACTACGGCCAATTTTACGGCGATGTTCACGCGCATGCTCAACCCGATTAATCTTGCGGCGGTGGCAATAGGTGCCTTGACCGCTGGAATTGTGCAATATTCCCGCAACTCACGAACAATCGTAAATGCACAAAACGAGTACAACGCCGCCCTTAAAAATGGTGTGTTTAGCTCCGAGGAGTACCAGAAGTCCTTAGCTAACAAATCAAAAAAAGAGTTAGAAGACTCTATTAACACAGTGAAGGCGGCGAAGGCTCTCGCCGTGAAAAGGTACGAAGCCGGTCTGGCGATGAGTGGTCTGGGGGGGTACGTCGAGACGGACAAGGACAGAGAGAACTTTGCTAAGCAACTGGCGAAATTCGATACGCAAGTCGCAGAACACCAAAAGGCGATGAAGAAAATTGAAAATCAACAGGCACAGCATGACGCGATGATGAAGAAGTTGTCCCAATCCTCCCGGATGACCCCCGTTGCCGCTGCGGGTGGGGGAGGAAAAGAGAAAGATGAATTGACACGCCTCGCCGATTTAGCAAAAGCTTATGAAAAATTTTATGGCGATAGGGCGACGCTCCAAGAGGGCTACATAGAGACACGTTTTGCAGCTATTGAGTTAGAGGCGGAGAGAATGCAGGAGGCGGGGCAATTAGAGATTGACACCCACCAATGGGCTGAGGAGGAGAAGACACGCCTGACAAGAGAATTTGCTTCGCAGCGAGCACAAATCGCCACAAAAGGCGCTCTAATGCTTACGTCTACTATGGGGGGTGCGTTTAATGACATTGCGACACTCATGGAGAATCTTGGGCAAGACAGTAAGGCATTCGTTATCGGCGCACGCGCGATAGCCATAAGCGAGGCAACAATAAACTCTTATTTAGCATTCACAAAAGCGCTTGCGGAGCTTACCCCGCCATGGAGTTATGCCGTTGCCGCTTCTTCTTTGGCTATGGGGCTCGCGAAGGTTGCGGCTATTGCTTCCACACCAATAAAGGCGGAGACGGGGCTTAAGGACTACATCGTGCCTCAGGGATTCAACAATGATAAATTTCCTGTCATGGCGAAGAGCGGTGAGACTGTTAATGTCACGCCGAGAGGCGAGGAGGCCACATCAGAGCAAACGATAGTTGTTAATATCGAAGGAAAAACTTTATTTTCTTTAATTAATTCAGGAATAAAGAATGGCCAGATTAATATAAGCCGCTCTAATGTAGGCAGGAGGGTCTACGCTTGAGGATATTAATTAACGACATCGTGCAGGTTGCTGAACTGGGGTATAGACCTAATTACATGACACCTCAGCTATATGAGACGGTCACTTATGACTCCCCAATAACCCTCCGATTTACAAAACCTTATGCAATAAATTGCATCGGGCTTGGGAACTGCGGAGGCGCGGGTTTTACGGTTCAGGCAGCAGGGGATTATTCTTATAGCTATATATTCAACACAGACAAAATCGTGAAGCGCAATGGCTTGTATGATATTCTCCCGTTGACGCTCCCATTGAATGATCAGACAGGCTTATACGAGATGTCGCTTATTCTTGACGCGGGAGCAAAGGTCGGCCGTGTGGCGACAGGTTGGAGCCGGCAAATGAACACAGCCAATCAAAAAGAGATAGGTTTTAAGACAACAAGGAAGCCGCTCCTTTCGCTTAGCGGGGCTGTGCTCCCGTCTATATCGGGGTACGCGGCAAGGGTCATCTCGCTGACCGTACCCTATAAGATTACGCCTGAGATATATTTAGATTTTGAGGCCGCTTATGAAACGCAGCAAAGTCAAAGCTTCCCGATGTTCATGAATTTCGATGAGAGTGAGGCGCGCAAATTTAACCCTATAGGTCTGGAGCGCTTCTATGGTTACACTAAGAACAGTTGGATGTTCCAATCCTCGCTTCCTTATTTTTTATATAGTTTGAAGATGGAGTTCACCGAGGCCTTCTAATGTATGCACCGATAGTAATCAGTTTAACATTTAATGAAGCTTTGCCCGATTTGAATTATCTAATAAAGAAAGAGAACATCTTCAATATAGACACGCTCATCTATTGTTGTGGACTTAAGAACATTAGCAACAGTTATTGGTCGGATGTCTTCGGCGGGACATTCCCGCAATTCAGCACTACAGCTATTATAGTAACAGTCGGTGGAACAGTATTAACGCGAGTATATACAACAGAGAACTTAATCAACAAGCCTAACAGTTTTCTCTATCTCGACAATGTAGTTTATGTGCATATCGATTTCAGCAATACAAACGCGCGGGCGTCATTAGGGTTTACGGGTGCGTTGCGAAGGCTTGATTTCGTTAATAATATTGTAAACTTCGAAAATCCCTCAGACACAGAGATAGACGGTTACCCTTCTTACCCAATCTTAAACATAAATAACGTCGTTAAAGAAATTGATGACAACATCGGAGGCATAAGCTTCGTTAACGCAATAAGCTTTGAGGTGATGAATCATCTGCATACTCCTCTTGCATTCGGTGGCGTTGAAGTTTTGAAGTACGCAGTGGGCTCCAATCTTTATAACAGTTCCGCTGTGGTCTTAGCGAATAGAGATTATGTCAATGCGATAGACGAGATGGATACGCTCTTTAAGGGATTTATAACAAATTTCAGCTACAATAAAGACGGGTACAAGTTTACTATAGAGGATTTCAAAACCACTTTCTCGGATACTTTCTGTCAATTGTTTAATCGAGCGGATTACTTCGTGTCAGGAGGGGTATATGCAGACAATGACGACTATGTGCCCTATCTGTTTGGTTCTATGGAAGTAGAACTAATAGAAATTGCCTCTAAAGTAGTCAGTGATACGATTACAAACCATTACTATATAGCGATTGATAAAGCCTGTAATCCCAGCCCGTTTGACTTGAATAAAGTTTATGATTCAGACCATAGAAGAATCAGTGGCGATATAAGCCTTCTTAATAACCACATTCTTGTATGGGCAGATAACTCTGAACATGAGACGAACAATGAGCCTGATACCGCGTTTGTCACAGGTGACACTGAGAATAAAGTTCTCGATATAATCAAACAGATGATTGAATATCAAAGACTGAATTGGGTTGATAACGTCGATGAGCAAGCGTTCATAGAATTGTATGATAGCTCTCCAAGGGTCAATCTGTACATCGACGATGACACGTCAACTAAAGAGATTATTAACGCAGTATGCGAAGATGACATGCTCTACGTATTCCCGGGGAGCAAAGGAAAGATTACGTTCAGTCATTGGCCTGCATATAAGAATAAGATGTATCGAGATGCTCAGTCGGATGAAGAACGTTATGAAGCTATCGAGCGCCAGATTATACATAAGGTCAATGTCAATGACATCTTAGACTTCCCGGAGGTTGATTATTCTGAGAGCTTCGATAAATTTGTTTCCCAAATAACCATGAAGCATAACCAAGGCAAAAACGACTTTCAAGACGTCTATATTTCCGCGAGATACAAAGACCGAGCAATCTCTTATTTCAACAAATCGGTTAACGCAACAATTGAATCCCATTTAGCTGATCAAAGAGACGTTGAACTATTCGCTGAGAACTATTTCTTCCGGTTTAACCAATTGGCAGCTACAATTAAAGTCAAACTTGCTCATGAAGTCTACGACTATCAATTATTAGACGTAATTAATCTTGACCTGAGCGCTTTAAACTTTGAGCTCTTTATTCATCAGCTTTGGTGCGTTAAGGCTATAGATTATAATACATCTGAATTGACATTAGAAGAATTACCAAACAGCATTATACATTATTACAACTTGTCATTAGACGAGATAGAAGCATCATTAGACACAGAGCCTTGGGTTATCGATGCAACAGTTAACGAGGAAACTATATGATTATACCAACGCCCTCTTTATTGCCGGAGAGCACAGCAGACTACGCTGCTCAAAACGAGATATTAAGACGATTATGCTTAGGGATTGACACGCTTTATGCCACCTACGACAGTGTCAATAAATTCGTGCTTAGAGCCTCAGCGGGAGTAGTAGACATTAGCAGAGACAATACAATTAAGCTTCTTAGCATTGATGAAGACATTCCTTTAGGTGTGTATAGCGGCGACGACGCATATCAGTATGTCAAGGTTGAATACAATGATACTACAGGGACTGCTTCATTCAATTTTGTTAAAGCCGGTGGTCTTTCGTGGTATTACGATAGATGCGCTTATTGGACTTACACAGGGACAGGCAGGGTATTGAACAAGCGATTCTATAAGGCGGGCTCTATTGAGCAGTTGTACAAAGGGATGCTCTAATTATGTTAATCCATTTAGAGAATATGACTGCGCCTAAAGGGGCTAACGACTACGTCTTACAGAATCTGATTATGCAAGCTCTGACGCAGCAGAAGGAGAACATAGCGGGGAGCAGTGGAATAGCCCAATTCGGCAGCAATGGGCTGCTCATACACAAGAGCTTTGACGTGCCATATTCGAATTTTTATTCCTTAGCTTATAATCATGCGAATGAGACGATAGAGAAGACAACGGATAAAGTCTATAGCTTCGATCCGATGCTATGTTATTACAAGAATGGCAGAAGACAGTTCATTGCGCAAAGTGTAGACGTCATCGACCAGCCCCCGGTTAACACCGGAAATTTCATTTATCGCCGAAAGTCAATTAATACGCCTAAAGACATCTACTTTAAGAGCTTTAGCGGGAGCTTTGCGCATCAAGGCGGAGCAAGCCAACGACCGTTGCGGCCAGCAGGGAGTAGAACGGAGCACAACACTGTAACAAGTATAGGGGGCGCTTCTGCTCGCATCCAAAACGGCGCGACGTCTAACAATGCTTCCTTTAGGAAAGGAAGATATAAAGTCTCTTGGACATTCGCGCATAATGGAATATACAGAATAAGTCAAGGACAGAAGGGCGCGTATAGGACGAGAGTTTGGCAAGATTACGATTTTTACATAAAACTGGGAACGGAGAAAATCACAATGCTTTATCTTCCATTTGTTCAAAGAGATATAGAGAACACAGAAGAAGACCTGTATTATTATACATGGTCTTGGGCTGTTCCTCATTGGTATGATGCCAATTATGTGTTCTCCGGGACTCCAGCGGGCTATGTAGCTCCATTACAGAATAATTATGGAAGCAGAATAGTTTATTTGAACAGCTTGGACGATATCGAACTTAATCTGCATTGGACAGGCGGGTTATCGACGACACAGCGATTAGAAGGCGGTTCGAATGGCCGCAAACCGTCAGATTACGCAACTTGGGCTGCTAAATTCTTTATTGAGGAGATTTAATTTGAAGAATATCAGAGAAATAGAGAGAAACATACAGCAATTAAACAACGATGAAGCGACTCTTCCTGCAAGAGACGCGGATGGAGACTTAAGATTCACGCTGAACACGCTGTGGAGCCGCTTGATTTATAAACTTGAGGGTTTCTTTATCAGCGGGGACAATGTGCTTACAGCACAAGCTGATACAGAGGGGCATTATGAACCTAATAGCAGCATTAACGATGCTCTATCAACTAAAGCCTCTAAAGCAGCGCTATCAGAGCATACAAACAGTAATTACATTAGCTCGGATCCTCACTTGATACTGACTAATAAATCACAATTCAGAAGAGATATTGATGTTTATTCAAAGTCTGAGGTAAATAATGCAATCAGTAATGTTAAGACATTCCGCTTTATTGGTTACTTTGGGAGCGTTGACCCATCCACTTTACCAAACGTCTCTCTGAATGATGGAGACCTGTGGAGTGATAACGAAGACTTTCTTTCAATTGCTCCATTAGCCCCGATTGATGTCCTCCGATGGAATGAGATGACTAATGAATGGGAAGAAGGTTGGGAAGATGAAGAAGATACTTTCTATCATTATACTTACCCCAATGCAGAGAGCTGGATGGACGCTTGGTACAATACAGACAATAGAACTATATGGTATTGGTTCAACGGTTGGGAGCATATGGACGCCACAGGAGATAACATCACAATCGGGGTTAATGCCCAAGGCAAACTTGAAATTAAGGACAACAGCATAACGCAAGTTAAGTTTGCGGAGGATGTGATAAGCAACCAAATGGTACAAGAATGGGACTTAAGCTCCGAAGTCAATGGAAATAAGACGACGTTTACTGTTCCTTGGAGCTTAAGTGGTCTATCTGTTTCAGTTTTCTTAAACGGTGTAAGACTTGTCAAAGGAACCGAGTATAGTAAGGTCATAGACGATATAGTAATCATTCCGGCTCCGGAAGCAGGAAGCAGTCTCGTAGTGATGACACAGGGGTTTGTCCCTTCAACAGCGGGGGTAAACAAATTCTACTTCTCCTCTCCCGATTACATCAATAGAGAAAATATCAATAGAATCACTGCAATTGGACAAAGCTGGACAGTCGATAGAGACGGATATGTATATCTTTTGGTGATGAAGAGCAGAGAAGCAGGACCCGCTGTTCGTTTCTTTATCAATGATACTTCTATATTCTGGGGGGACTGCGCAAACGATGCATCGATAACTGCAGTTAGTAAGGGAGACGTCGTTGAATTGAGATCAGAAGCTGGAGCCACAATGCTTGGAAGCTATTGCTTGTTCATCCCACCGAAGTATAATGAGATTCCCGCGCCGATTGTAGAACCCGGAAGGGACTACTCACTTACAGAGATGCCTGTTCTTATTAATGATAATGGTAATGTAAGACAGAAGAAAGACATCAATGGAGACTTGATATACAGAAGAACATTCACTGGCACGATTACTGCTGAGATTAATACGCCCAATAACACGGTTCTTGAAGAGAATACCGCCATTGAAGCAATTATCAATGTAGAGGGCTGGTGGGGTAGAATGACAGATAATGTTGCAAATACACTTAAGAGAGTATCAGTCGTGGGGTCATTTAGTTCAGCAGCTGTATCGAGTGGCGTTGGCATAAACTATATCAATGCGTCTCAGAACAATCTGATGCTTATAAGCGTCTCAAATCGTGCCCGCACCAACGCGCCCTACGAAGTTACAGTCACTTACACGAAGAGGAGTTAAGGCGGAGCAAGCGATGAAAGACTTAGAGCAACAAGCAGACGAGGCGGCATTACAGGCTGATTGAGCGCCTGCCTGTCTCCTTGTGTTTTCTATCTTTTTTATTTGCCTCTCTTTTTGCCCCTGCCTCAATTCAATTTTTTAACTTTTTAATTCCTTCTAAATAAAGTTTAGGCCTATGGTCTAACGGGTTGCCTATATAACGGATAATAGGTATTCGATGCATAAGCCAGATATACCATGGTCGCCCCAAATGTATAACTTTAGCGGGATGCCTCCACAATTGTAGTGTTGGCCAAAAATTCATCCACAAGAATTTACACCGTCTCTTAATGAGCCCGGGAGTTACGCGAAACGGGACACGCGTGACAGTGTCATTTCCATATTGAAATATAACAGATGGGATGCCCTTCTTCCTGTATGCCTTTGCGGCTCTCGGGCTTGTGACTCGTGCGGGAGCAAGAGCAACAACTTTAACCGAATTGAAATCAAGTCTTTCTTTCCCCAACTTAAGCGCGAAAAGCAAAGCATCAGATGCCCCCTTGCTATGGCCTGTTATAACGAGGGAAGGTTTGACAATGCGAAACCCCTCTCTAACCAAAATAGCCATAGCTTTTTGGTGAGCCTCCTCGAGCGCCCGCACTATGTCGGCAAGCCTATGCCCAATCTCATCGCGGTAAAACCCCTTATGCACGTAACCTTTAATACTTTTCTCATCAGGCTGTATCTGCTGGTAGTCGAAATTATTCTCCCAGCCTTTACTATTCGTTGTCCCTTGGAATACAAGAAACACTGTGTTGAGTAGCCTATGATAGGCTATATAGAAGTGAGGCAGGTCATCATAATGCGTCTCTGTAAAAACAAAGAGATCGTTGTCTTTTTCGCCATGCCTGCCATTGTAAGAATTGATACAGGCTTGCGCGGCGACCTCAAGCTCATGCTGGGAGAAACCTTTAATTTTTTTAAAAAACAATTCTCGAATGACCCAGATTGCGAATACTATCATACAGGTTGTAAGTATTGTAAGCATAACACCTGTTGCGCTCATTTTTTAAAC
>LSQX01067882.1_pt1 | contig 11276 bp, 9 predicted proteins | sample 654561 | NCBI WGS metagenome assembly LSQX01 (sample SAMN04489861, study PRJNA283612) | anaerobic digester metagenome | isolation source: 4 biogas reactors fed with cattle manure at either 37C or 55C with and... | place: Denmark: Kongens Lyngby | collected 2014 | reverse complement strand
CAACGACCAGCGCAAGGTGATCTACAGCCAGCGCGATGAACTGTTGGTCAGCGATTCGGTCGCCGATGTCGTTGCCGAGATCCGCAGTGATGTGATTTCCGACATCGTGGCGCGCTTCGTTCCGCCCGATTCGATCGATGCGCAGTGGAACCTGCCGGGCCTGGAAGCGACCCTGCTGGAGGACTTCGGCCTGTCGCTGGACCTGCAGCGCCTGCATCGGGAAAAGGACGAGATCACCGCCGAGGAGATGGCCGAGCATGTGTCCGAGAACTTCGAGCGTCTGTTCCGCGAGAAGGAGGCGATGATCGGTTCGGAGATGATGCGCACGCTGGAAAAGCACGTGATGCTGACGGTGCTGGATTCCAACTGGAAGGAACATCTGGCGCGCATGGACTTCCTGCGCCAGGGCATCCATCTGCGCGGTTACGCGCAGAAGCAGCCCAAGCAGGAATACAAGCGCGAAGCCTTCGAACTGTTCGGCCAGATGCTGGACAAGATCCGCACCGAGGTGATCAAGCTGCTGGCGCGGGTGCGCATCCGCTCGGAAGAAGAAGTCGCGCAGATGGAAGAGGCCGAGCGCCAGCGCAACGCCGCGCGCAGCCAGGCCATGCAGTTCCGCCACGAGGACAGCGGTGGTCTGGGTGCCGACGAAGAGGCCGCCCAGGTGGCCGCACAGGGCGTTGCACACCCGACCCCGGTGATCCGCGAGCAGCCCAAGGTCGGTCGCAATGAGCCGTGCCCCTGTGGTTCGGGCAAGAAGTTCAAGCACTGCCACGGGCAGTTGGCTTGATCGCAAGGGCCGAAGAAGCGGGATGACCCGCCTTCGGCTGTTGTGCGCCGGCGGGGTGTGCAGTCGTGTACCCTGACCGCAGCACGTCCTGATCGCCGATGAGCAGTCCCGCCCCGCACCCGCCCGAACCGCTGGAGTCGACACCGCCACTGCACGTGGTGGCCGGTGTGCTGCAGGATGCGCGCGGACGCATCCTGCTGGCGCGGCGCGAAGGCCGGCGTGAGCTGGCCGGGCTCTGGGAGTTTCCCGGCGGCAAGGTCGAGGCTGGGGAAACACCGCGCCAGGCGCTCGCGCGGGAACTGAACGAAGAACTCGGTATCGACGTGGAACCGGCAGCGGCACAGCCGCTGATCGCGGTGCCGCACCGCATGGCCAACGGCCGCCGCATCCTGCTGGATGTCTACCGCATCCAGCGTTTTTCAGGCCGCGCGCGTGGCATGGAATCCCAGGCCGTGACCTGGGTGCTGCCCGAACGGCTGGGCAATTATTCGATGCCCGGTGCCGACCGACCGGTGGTCGCGGCGCTGCGCCAACCTGATACCTATCTGATCACGCCGGAATTCGTCGGCGATACAACGAATTTCATGCAGCGCCTGCAACGCGCGTTGCAGGCCGGCATCAACCGCATCCAGCTGCGGCCACGCGGGCTGGGCACACAGACGCTGTCGGCCATGGCCGCGCGCGCCGCTGAACTGGCGGCCGCGCATGATGCAGAGTTGCTGCTCAACAGCGGCTCGTTCGGGCTGGAGAACGGCTTGGAACTGGCAGGAAACCTCGGCTTGGGTCTGCATCTGACAAGCGGTGACCTGGCCCGGCTCGATGCCCGTCCATTGCCGGAAAACCTGCCCTGCGCCGCATCCAGCCATGATCTGGAACAACTGCAAAAGGCGCAGGCGCTGGGTCTGGATTTCGTCGTGCTCGGCCCGGTCAAGGCCAGCCACACGCACCCGGACGGGACGCCAATCGGTTTTCCCGGCTTTGCCGCCCTGCGTGAGGAAGTGGTGTTGCCGATCTACGCGCTGGGCGGACTCGGGCGCGAAGACCAAGCCACGGCCCGCGCCCATGGTGCCCAGGGCGTGGCCGCGATCCGGGCGTTGTGGCCGGACTGAAGCAGCACGGCTGAAATAGCGGAGCTGAAACGGTCGAACGCAGCAGCTTATGCATGCGTCCGCCGCTGCGGATTTCGGTGCGTCGGATCCCAGTGCGGCGGATTTCAGGGCGTGTGAAGCGCACGGACGCCGTTCTCTCAGCCCAGCAACTCCTTCACCACTTCCGCCGGCCGGCAGACCCGCGCGCCGCGAGGCGAGGACACCATTGGGCGGTTCAACAGGATCGGATGTTCGGCGATCGCGGCCAGGATGCGCTCCTCGTCGACTCCTTCCTGATCCAGTCCCAGCTCGGCGCACAGGGCTTCCTTGGTGCGCAGCAACGCCTGCGCCGGCTGTCCCAGCGCATCACGCAGGGCACGCAGCTGTGCGATATCCGGCGGCGTTTTCAGGTACAGCACCACCTCCGGCTCGATACCGGCCTCGCGCAGCGTGGCCAGTACCGTGCGCGAGGTGCCGCAGTTGGGGTTGTGGTAGAGGGTCCAGCTCATGTCGGTGCACCGGTTCGGGTCGATGCAGTGATTGTCGCACTACCTTGCCAAGGGCGCAGGACGGCCTGCGCCCTTGCTGGCCTTACCAGGCGTAGCTGATCCGCCCGTAGGCGAACGCGCCGTTGAAGCCGAATGGCGACTGGCTGTTGTACGGGAACTGGCCCGTGGTGGAGTTCAGGTAGATGTTTTCGTCGGGATACTCGTTGAGCAGATTGTCCGCGCCCAGAGTCAGGGTCCAGCGGTCGGCAGGCCGGTAGCTGACCGAGGCATCGAGCAGCCACTTGGCGCTGAAGGTCTGGTCACGAGCGGCAAGCGCCGCACTGGACTGGCGCGTGGTGTAGGCGCCGTAACGGGTTGCGGCCAGGTTGAAGTCCCACTGCGTGAAGTTCCAGTTGGCACTCAGGGTCGTCTTGGTGCGCGGATAGCCTTCTTCGAAGCGCGCCTGCTCATCGCGGGCGATGCGTTCCAGGTCTGCACCCAGGGCGCTGAGCTGCGACGGATTGGGCGCGATGCGCGTGATCTCGGTCTTGTTGTAGTTGTAGCCTGCGGTCAGGTTCAGCGTGCTGTTGGACAGCGGAATGCTGTAGCTGCCGACCACGTCCACGCCCTGGGTGCTGGTGTCCACCGCATTGGTGAAATAGCGTGCGCTGGTGACGTTGGTGATGCCCAGGCTGGCAAGCAGGTCGGTGACCGCCTGGTTGGCGAGCAGGTTGGACGAGAGCACGATGCGGTCATCGATGTCGATGTCGTAGGCGTCGATGGTCAGATACAAGCGGTCGATGGGTTGCAGGACCAGTCCCAGGCTGTACGACAGAGAAGTCTCGGCCTTGAGCGGTTCGGCGCCGAGCGCCTGTGCGGCCTCGCTGGTGGTGCGGAAGGTGCCAGATTCGTAGAACACGCCGCTGACAATATTGCTGGTGACGGCTTGGTAGTACTGCTGGCCCAGCGCCGGCGCCCGGAAGCCCGATGCCACCGTGCCGCGTAGTGCGACCGCGTCGTTGAAGGCAAAACGTCCGGAGAGCTTGCCGGACAGCTCGCTGCCGAAATCGTCGTAATCCTCATGGCGCAGGGCGATGCCACCGGAGAAGCGTTCGGTGAAATCGGCTTCCAGACCGGCATAGAGGGCATGGCTGCCACGATCAAAGCTGCCTGCATTGGCCGGGGTGAAGCCGCCAAAGCCCTGAGCACCCGAGCCGGTGTAGGAATTGGGTTCGCCGGCGTACTGACTCCACTCCTCGGTGCGGTATTCGGCACCCAGCGACAACGTGGCCGGATAGGCCAGACCGATGTCGAGCGGGCGCGCCAGATCGAGGTTGAACAGGTGCTGGGTGTATTCCAGGTTGCCGTCGTAGAAACGCGTCGGACTGCCGGCACCGAGGCTGTAGTTGATCGAATTCTGGGTGTAGAAGGCCAGGTCGTTGCGCCCGTAGTTGTAGCTCAGATCCCAGCTCCAGGCGCTGTCATCACCGCCACGCAGGCCGGCAACGAACGAGTAATCCTTGGATATCTGGTTGATTTCCGGGACATACCCGTTGGGGTAAGTCTGCTCCAGCAGGGCGCCCTGACCGCTGTGGTTGCGCGATCGGTAGAAGGCGAACGAGACGATGTCGCGCTCGCCGACAATGGCATGTGCGTAGGCGGTGGTGGTGTCGGAGATATCCAGCTCGGTGTTGAAGGCGACGTTCACAGCTTCCACCGCAGGATCACCATAGATGAACCCCTTTTCACCCACGCCGGGGTTGTTGCCGTTGTGCGGATTCGGCGTTACCCCTTGCGAGGGTTCTGGCCGGTAGGGGCGGGCGCGGTTGGTGTAATCCTGATCAGTGATCTGGCCGGAAAGATGCAGGCGGCCCTGCCCGTTGGCGTAGGACAGGCCGGTATCACCGGACAGCTGCACACTGCGCCCGTCGCCGGCCGAATACTGGCCCAAATCCAGTGCCAGACTTCCGCCACTGCTGCTGCCCTTGAGCACGATGTTGACCACGCCGGCGATGGCGTCCGAGCCGTACTGGGCCGAGGCGCCGTCGCGCAGCACTTCGACCCGGGCGATGGCCGCGATCGGGATCGCATTCAGATCCACTGCCGAGGAGCCGCGGCCGATGCTGCCGTTGACGTTGACCTGGGCCGCGATATGGCGGCGCTTGCCGTTGACCAGCACCAGCACCTGATCCGGCGCCAGGCCGCGCAACTGCGCCGGGCGCACGCCACTGGTGCCGTCGGTGATGGCTGGACGCGGGAAGTTCAGCGAGGGCAGGGCGCGTGACAGCGCGGTCGCCAGTTCCAGCGTGCCGGTAGCTTGCAGGACTTCTGGTGTGATGATGTCGATCGGGGACTGGGATTCGGCCACGGTGCGATCGCTGACGCGCGTACCGGTGGCGATCACGGTATCCAGTGCACGCAGTTCCTCGTGCTGCCCGTCCGGGCGTGGCGGATCCTGTGCCAGTGCGGTGCCGGCGGGTAGCAGCAAGGTGGCAATCGTCAGGGCGAGGGGGCGGATGATCATGGCAACAACTCCGTAAAAGGGCCGGGCGGGTGGTTGGACTATCGTCCGGTGTTGGGAAGCCGGTACCGCGTCACGTTCAGTGCAGGGAGATTGCAGGGCAGCGGGGATGCCGCACAATGCGGACCGCGTGCTGTATCCACAATGCAGGTCGGGAGCGGGAATCAGGTGATGATCGCGCGGCCGCATCCTGTAGCCGAGTTATTTCATGGCATCTTCTTATTGCTGCGGGGAATGAGTCAATGGCGTCTGGGCGCCATTGCTGCTATGCGCCAAAGCGGCGTGGCAGGGGTCGGTGAGCGCCGCAGCATGCCGGGCGCTGCCCAGGGCCGGCCTACAGATCCGAATCCGGCTGCGGCTGGCTGGCGTCGTCTTCGTTCGGGTCCGGGGTTTCGTCGGTCGGACACTGCGGGCGCTTTTTCAGGCGCAGCGAGAGTGCCGCCTTGGCCATCATATGGGCGCTGATCGGCGCGGTGATGACCAGGAACACGCTGATCAGTATTTCGCGCGGATGGAAGGTGTTGCCCACCAGCGCATGGTAGAAAACCGACACGACCAGAATGCTGCCCACGCCCATCGTCGTGGCCTTGGTCGGGGCGTGCAGGCGCTTGAAGAAGTCCGACAGTTTGACCAGCCCGATCGAGCCGACCAGCGCAAAAAAGCTGGCCACCAGCAGCAGCGCCGACAGGATGATTTCGGTGAACAGGCTCATTCCACGATGTCCCGTCGCAGCACGTACTTGCTCAGCACCACGGTGCCGACAAAACCCAGCATCGCGATGACCAGTGCCGCTTCGAAGTAGATCTCGGATTTCAGATACATGCCATCCAGGATCAGCAGCGCGATCGCATTGATGTTCAAGGTGTCCAGCGCCAGGATCCGGTCGGTCACGCCCGGGCCGCGCAGCAGGCGGTAGAGCGCGAGCAGCATCGCAAGGCCGATCACGTGCATGGAGATGAGGATGACGGTCGCGATCACGGGAAGATTTCCTTCAGTGGCGCCTCGTAGCGGGTCTTGATTTCCTCGATCAGTGCATCCGGGTCGTCCAGGTGCAGGGCATGGATCAGGATGTAGCGGCGGTCATCGGAAAGTTCCGCCGAGACCGTGCCCGGCGTCAGCGTGATCAGGCTGGCCAGCGCCGTGATGCCGTGGATGTTGGTCAGATCCAGCGGCACCCAGACCCAGCCTGGATGGATGTCCGCCTCGCGTCCCAGCACCAGCCGGGCGACATTGATATTGGAACGCACGATGTCGTAAAGCATCACGGCGATCAGCTTGGGCAGCGGCCGCAAGGTACCGATATGGGCGAACTCGCGTTCCAGCCGGCGCGCCACCTGCGGGATCAACAGGGCCAGCACCAGCGCCAGCAGGATATGCCCGCGGCTGATGTTGTCGGTGAGCAGGATCCCGAACACGAACACCGCGATGCTGAGCGGAATCGAAGGGACGATGGTCTTGAAGCGTTTGCGCATGGCGTCATGGCTCCCGCAGGTTCGGTGTCGTGGTGCGCACCGACTGGATGTAGTTCTCCGGCGCGGCCAGTTGTTCGCCAGCGGCCATTGCGTAACGCATCACCGGGCTGGCGGCCAGCGTCATGCCGACGCAGTAGACCAGCAACAGGATGATCGCGGCGATCTCGCTGCGGCGGCCGCGACGCGGCTTGGTCGGCAGTTCAACCTCGGTGCCGGCCGGCGCCACCACCCAGAACAGCTTGCTGCCGGCGCGCGCCATCGCCACCATCACGAACAGCGTGGATACCAGAATCGTGCTCCACACCCAGCCCATGTGTTCGTCCGGCACCGCCAGCAGGATGCCGGCCTTGCCGATGAAGCCCGACAGCGGCGGCAGCCCGATCGCGGCGATTGCGGTGATCGCGTAAAGCGTGCCGGGCAGGGCGCGGCCGGGCATCGGCAGCACCACGTTCATGCGATCAGTGACCCGGTGCTGGCGCACCAGCTCCACGATCAGGAACAGCGCCGCGACCGCGAACGTGCTGTGCGCCAGGTAGTACAGCGCCGCGCCGAAGGCCTCGGCCCGGTTCATCGCGAACGCGACGAACAAGGTGCCGGCCGATACCAGCACCAGATAGCCGGACAGGATGCGCAGCCGTACTGCCGCCAGAGTACCGAGCGCCGCCAGCATCAACGTGGCGATACCGGCCGGCAGCAGCCAGTCCCAGGCGAAACCGGCCAGTTCTCCCGCCGCCGCGCCGAACATCAGGCTGAACACGCGCAGCACCGAATACAGCCCGACCTTGGTCATGATCACGAACAGCGCCGCCACCGCCGGCTGCGCCCGGCCATAGGTCGCCGGCAGCCACAGGTACAGCGGCAGGATCGCGCCCTTGGCGCAGAACACCACCAGCAGCAGCCCCGCCACCGCCTGCAGCAGCGGCTGGTGCTGCGGCTCGATTTCGGCCACGCGCACCGCCAGTTCGGCCATGTTGAGCGTGCCAAGCAGGCCGTAAAGTAGGCCCAGCGCGATCAGGAACAGGGTGGAAGCGGCCACGTTGAAGGCCACGTAATGGAAGCCGACCCGCATCCGGCCGCCACGCCCGCCGCTGAGCAGCAGGCCGTACGAGGCCGCCAGCATGACCTCGAAGAACACGAACAGATTGAACAGGTCGCCGGTCAGGAAGGCGCCATTGAGGCCCATCAGCTGGAACTGGAACAGTGCATGGAAATGCGGCGCGCGCCGGTCCCAGCCCGAACAGGCGTGCAGCAGGCAGGCCACCGCCAGCAGGGTGCAGGTCAGCACCATCCAGGCCGAAAGCCGGTCCACCACCAGCGCAATACCCAGCCGCGCCGGCCAGTCGCCGACCAGATAGGCGGTGATGCCGCCATCGCCGGCCTGGCGCAGCAACGTCACCACCAGACACAGCAGCAACGCGATGCCGATCCAGGACACGGCGCGCTGCACCGCGATGCCGCGTCGCTCCAGCAACAGCAGCAACGCCCCGACCACCAGCGGCAGGACGATCACCAGAATGGGAAGATGCTGGCTCAACGGTCGCGCTCCCTGGATTCATTGCCGTCCACATGGTCCACGCGGTTGTCGTGGCGGCCACGCATCGCCAGCACCAGCAGCACTGCGGTCATCGCGAACGAGATCACGATCGCGGTCAGCACCAGCGCCTGCGGCAGCGGATCGGCGTAGTTGGCCAGCGTCGGCGCCAGACCCTCGCGCAGAACCGGCGGCTTGCCCGGTACCAGCCGCGCGGACGAAAAGATCAGCAGGTTGGTCGCATACGACAGCAGCGTCAGCCCCAGGACCACATCGAAACTGCGCGCCCGCAGCATCAGATAAACGCCGGCGGCGGTCAGCACGCCGATGGCACTGGCAAGGGCGATTTCCATCAGTTGCGCCTCCCTCGGAACTGGGCCGGATCAGGGCGCCGGATCGGCGCCTGGTAGGCCTCGCGGGTCAGCGAAGGCCGGATGCCGCCGAGTGTGGAAAGAATCAGCATCGCGCCGCCGAACACCGCCAGATACACGCCGATGTCGAAGCCCAGCGCGCTGGCCAGCGGTACTGCGCCGATCAGCGGCAGCTCCGGTTCGACATGGCCGCTGGTCAGGAACGGATAGCCCCACAGCAGCGGCGCAAGACCGGTCGCGGCCGCCGCCAGCAGACCGGCGCCGATGCATTTGACGTAGTCCAGCCCGAACTGCCGCTCGAAAGCATCAAGGCCCTGGATGATGTATTGCAGCAGCACCGGAATCACCAGCACCAGACCGGCGATGAAGCCGCCGCCGGGCGCATTGTGGCCGCGCAGGAACAGGTAGATCGACACCGTCAACGCCAGCGGGAACAGCAGCTGGCTCAGGTCGGCGGCCATCGGCAGCGGCAACGGCGGGCCTTCGACCTTTTCTTCCGGCGCCATCCGGCTGCGGCGCAGCAGCGCGTGCACGATCAATCCGGCCAGGCCGAACACGGTGATTTCCCCGAAGGTGTCGAAACCACGGAAATCCACCAGGATCACGTTCACCACGTTGCTGCCATAGGCTTCCGGCAAAGAGCGCGCCAGCAGTTCCCCGGCGATGCTCTGGCCGGGCCGCGACAGCATCGCGTAGACCAGTCCGCCCACGCCCAGGCCGGCGGCTGCGGCGATGCCGACATCGCGCCAGTGGCGCAGGCGCGAGCGCTCCGGCGGCGATTCCTTCGGCAGATAGTTCAACGCCAGCAGCATCAGGCTGATCGTCACCATTTCCACCAGCAGCTGGGTCAGCGCCAGATCCGGTGCGGACAGATAGACGAAGGTCAGGCTCACCATCAGCCCGACCGAGCCAACCACGATCACCGCACGCAATCGCAGCCGATGCACCCGCAAGGTGGCGAAGGTGCCGATGACCAGGATCAGCCAGCCCATCCAGCCGATTGGCGGCAGCGAGCTGAATTGCGGCATCGGCGGCAGCGAGATGTGGCCCAGCATCGGGCTGAGCGCCAGCACGATGGCCGAGAGCACCAGCAGGAACAGGCTGCGCTGCACGCTTCCGTTGGCAATCGCGCGGGTGAAACGGTCGGCCAGGTAGTAGAGCCGTTCGACATTGATCCGGAAGATCTTGCGGCCCAGCGATTCGCGCACGATCGCATGCAGGTTCAGCAGCCGACGCAACCCGAAATACAGCGCGATGCCGCCCAGCAGCCCGACCAGACTCATCAGGAACGGCAGGTTGAAGCCGTGCCAGATCGACAGGCTGTACTGCGGCAAGGCATCGCCCAGCACGCCGCGTGCGGCCGAGCGCAGCACCGGCTCCACCGTCCAGGCCGGCGCGATGCCCACCGCCAGACAGGCCACGACAAGGATTTCGACCGGAATCTTCATCCAGCGCGGTGGCTCGTGCGGCGCCTCTTCCAGCGCACGCGGCCCACGCCCGAAGAAGGTGTCGGCCACGAAGCGCAGGCTGTAGGCCACGCCCAGCACCGCCGCCAGCACCGCTGCGAAGGTCATCAGATCGCGCATGCCGCCGTGGCCTTCGATTTCCAGCGCTTGGGCGAAGAACATTTCCTTGCTCAGGAAACCGTTGAGCAGCGGCACCCCGGCCATCGCCAGCGCCGCGATGATCGCCAGAGCACTGGTGAACGGCATGTAGCGCCGCAGATTGCCCAGTCTTCGCATGTCGCGAGTGCCGGTTTCATGGTCGATGATGCCGGCTGCCATGAACAACGACGCCTTGAACGTGGCGTGGTTGATGATGTGGAACAGCCCGGCAACCACCGCGAACGGCGTGGACAGGCCGAACAGCAGCGTGATCAGGCCCAGATGCGAGATCGTCGAATAGGCCAGCAGGCCTTTCAGGTCATGCTGGAAGATCGCATACCACGCGCCCAGCAGCAGCGTCGCCGCACCGATGCCGCTGACCACGTAGAAGAACAGGTCGGTGCCGGCCAGCGCCGGATGCAGGCGCGCCAACAGGAACACGCCGGCCTTCACCATCGTGGCCGAGTGCAGATAGGCCGATACCGGCGTTGGCGCCGCCATCGCGTGCGGCAGCCAGAAATGGAACGGGAACTGCGCGCTCTTGGTGAAGATGCCGGCCAGCACCAGACCCAGAATCCACGGATACAGCTCGCTGTTGCGGATCAGATCGCCCGAGGCCAGCACCACGTCCAGATCGAAACTGCCGACCACATGGCCGATCAGGATGATGCCGGCCAGCAGCGCCTGGCCGCCGCCGACGGTGATCGCCAGCGACATCCGCGCACCTTCGCGCGCATCCTCGCGATGCGACCAGAAACTGATCAGCAGGAAGGAGCTGATACTGGTCAGCTCCCAGAACACCACCAGCATCAACAGGTTGCCGGACAGCACCAGGCCCAGCATCGCACCCATGAACAGCAGCAGGAACGAGAAGAACCGCGCGGCGCTGTCCTGCGCGCTCAGGTAATAGCGCGCATACATCACCACCAGCACGCCGATCACCAGCACCATCAGCGCGAACATCCAGGCCAGCCCGTCCAGCCGGATGCTCAGCATCAAGCCGATTTCCGGCGCCCAAGGCAGCACCGCCGAAGGCACTTTCCCACCCATCACCGCTGGCGTCAGCGGCAGCAGCAGTACCAGCCCAAGCAACGGCGCGGCCGCCGTCAGCCAGCCGATCAGACGCCGCGGCGCGCGCCAGGCCAGCGCGACCAGCAATGCGGCGATGAAGGGCGTGGCCAGCAACAGGTACAGCATCAAGGTCCCTCAGGTGGGCCGCGCCCGGCCAGTGGCCATGACACGGTTGCTGAAATGCCGGCGGCTGCCGGCGTGTAACGGATGCGGCGCGGGCGAAATCTACCCGGCGCCGCGGATCCTACGATTCATGCATCAACCCTGTGACAGGATGATGCAGGTATTTCTAGGAGTTTTGGATATCCGGCGGCGCCGGCCCGGTCAATTCCGGGTCAAG
>LSQX01292567.1_pt2 | contig 11277 bp, 9 predicted proteins | sample 654561 | NCBI WGS metagenome assembly LSQX01 (sample SAMN04489861, study PRJNA283612) | anaerobic digester metagenome | isolation source: 4 biogas reactors fed with cattle manure at either 37C or 55C with and... | place: Denmark: Kongens Lyngby | collected 2014 | reverse complement strand
TGTATGGGAAATGTATTCTGGAGTCAGACATATACTGACTGGGAGCAGGTTCATATACCGATAAATGTTCCTAAAAATGCCTTTAATCCTCATATGGAATTAGAATACAGAAAATTCATTTCTCATACAGTAATAAAGTATGCGAAGATGCAGTCTGACATATTAAGATCAATTGTTCCAAAAAATCAGTTCATAACCACAAACGGTATTTTTAGAAATTTAGATTATGTTGAGTTATCTAAACAGGCTCTGGATTTCATGACATATGATTCATATCCGAATTTTGCGTATGATATGTATCCTCAGTTTAAAAGAAGAAGAACGCTCAAGGACCGTGACTGGAGCCGTAATCTGGCAAGAGTCAGAGGAATAAGCGGGAATTTCGGTATTATGGAACAGCAGTCAGGAGCAAACGGATGGAATACTGGTATGGAATCACCTATGCCAAAACCGGGACAGATAAGGTTGTGGACTTATCAGTCAGTTGCACATGGTGCTGACTTCGTATCATATTTCAGATGGAGGACCAGTCCGGTAGGTACAGAGATTTACTGGGAGGGGATAAATGACCAGTCGAATACTCATAACAGAAAGATTGAAGAAATATCAAGAACAGCTAAAGAGCTGGATAAATTAAAGGAACTGGATAACACAGAATATTTTGCTAAAGTAGCATATCTTACTGATTATGCGAATGAATTTGACCAGGATATAGATGCGCTAAGAAGCAAGTATCAGTCAGAATCTGATGATTCATGGCATTTAGCTACTCAGCATACACATACTCCAATGGATTATGTATATATGTCAGATAATACAAAAGTTGAAGAGCTGAAAAAGTATGACCTTCTAATATACTCGCATCCTTGCATACTTACACAAAAGATTGCAGATACCTTAAAAGAGTATGTAACCAGAGGCGGTACTTTGGTAATTGGTGCAAGGACTGGTTTTAAGGATGAATACGGCAGATGTCCGATGGTATCTGTACCAGGTCTTTTAACAGCCATAGCACATGTTGAATCAACAGACCATACGCTTATTGGACCACTAGATGAACAGGTAAGTGCAACATGGGATAATGAAAAGATAGATATGCCTGTATTTAATGAGATTTTAGAGCCTACTAGTAAAGACACAAAGATACTTGCCACATACGATAACAGTTATTATGCTAACATGAGTGCAGTTACAGAAAGTATAGTTGGCAAGGGAAGAGTAATAATGGTGGGCGGTGCATTTAGCACTCATATGGCTGAAAAGATACTTGAATATACAGATACTCTGAATCCTTACAAGGACTTGCTGACTTTGCCAAAAGAATGTGAGATAGCAATAAGGAAAAAGGATAATACTGAATATATCTTCATACTGAATTATTCAAAAGATGAGAAGACGATTTATCTACACAAAGAATGTATAGATTTAATTGACCAGAAGACGGTTAAGGTGACAGTATCTATTAAAGGGTATGGAGTTATATTATTAAAGCCCAGAGGATAATTCCTCCAGGCCTTAAAATACGACTTCTCTCTTTTTTGTATCTTAACACAATGTTAGTTTATTGTTAAGTATTAATTTAATAATATTTGATTATTTTTATGTAATTAGTTGATTTATTATTGAATTTACCTATTCAGGATGTCAAAACTTTGTTAATTAGGCAATAACTAGACCAAGGTTATCTTTATCTCTTTTCCTAATGAACGTGCGACTTTAATTAAAAAATCAAGTGATGGATTGTATGATCCGCTTTCCAGTCTGGAGATATTAGATTTCTGTGTCCCTGTGAGAAGAGCTAGTTCTTGCTGTGTGATATTGTTGTCTGCTCTTACTTTAATAATCTGCGATATTATTTCATAACGCGGTTTTAACTTTTCATATTCAGCTTTAAATTCCTCATCTTTCATAAGGAATTTCTTCATATGTGAGAGTTTTTCACTTGCTTTATTCATTTTTTGTTCTCCTCTCATAATCATTCATATATCTCAATGCCTGCTCAAGCTCATTTACAGGTATTGCATCAGTCTTTTTAGGAATCCATGAAGTAAAATAAATTTTCGTCTGTTACATACATAATATAGTATTCTTAGGATGTTTGATGATTGTTTAATTCTTAATTCATAAATCCCTTTATACCTTTTTCCTCTTATGGGTTTTACATATGGTTCTCTTAAATTAATTCCATGCTTCTCGAGCAGTTCTATTTCAGAAAAAACTTTTGCACCAATTTTCTTGTTTAATGATTGAAGATAGTTCATAACGGGGATAGTACCATTTGCTTTCCTGTAAAATTCAACTTCCCAATTCATTGGGTATCTCCAGTCTGTAATATATTATCATATATGATAACAATAATCAATAATGATGAAACAAAACTAACACTAATTTCTGTAGTAATAAAGCAACAAAGATATGTTTTGGGAAATAGAATGCAAAAAGTGTAATATGCTACACTAATTGAGTTTTAACTGAGAGTTGATAAAATATATTAAATTAAACCAGATAACTAAACTATTCTGAATTTATGTAATATTCATAAATGAAATCAGAACAAAAAAGAAGAGCTTTTCAGCTCCTTCTTTTTAAATCTGGCTTTGTATTGTTTATATTCAAATAAGTATCTTACTTTATAACCACTAACGCATAACCTGCAAATTTCTTTTTAGGTATTGTAAAGGACAATGTGCCATCAGCTTGCTTTGTATAAGGTATATTTAATGATCTGTTTCTTTCAGGAGAATGTAGTGAAATCTTTTTAACTGGAATGTCCATATGAATTTTTATGTCTATATCATGCTTAATAGCTGTTGCTCCTTTTTCATATGGGGTTATAGGGATATAGTGATTTGCTACACCTTCTTTTGTTATGGTATTTTGAACATTGACTATATTCAGAGCATAACCGGACCTTGTTTTAAATAACGAAGTGAATATATCCTGCTCACTTGATACATTTACAATAACATCATTATTAATTGCGCTTAGTAATGCTTTACCGCCGGTTTGTCTTAGTTTTTCTACTGCATATTCAGGAACTTCTTTTGATGTTTTTACTGAATCAGTTTCAAATCTTGAGATATTTAAAACCCAGTGATACTTATCATAGCAGTCATCATCAGACAAAACTGTTACTTTGCCATCACCAAGCTGTTGAGATTTTCTTCCTAATGTTATTCTGTCTCTTAATGAACCGTCAGGCTTGTACTTGGCAAAGTCTCCTATAGTTATCAGGTGTCCGCCTTCTTTTACATATCTTCTGAGTTTTTTTAATACTGAGTCAGATAACATAACAGTATGTGCGCATACAATTCTTTTATGTCTTGCAAAGTCCTTATACTGAGCATTTTCAAATACCATATCAGTAGCTATACCAGAAAGGTAAGATGCCTGAAGCCATCTTATGAAGTTTTCCTGATGTGTTTCACAACCATCTGAATAATCTCTTGTGTCAAATGACAGCATAAATGCTAAATCAGATATCTTCTTTGGATTAGTATATGATGATGAATGTTTTATTTCAAAATCTCTTAACCATTTTTCATTTACTGTGCTGCCTGTACCTTCACCACCGCAGTTTGTAAACAGCTGACCCCATGATTTTGCCAAAGCCCATGCAAAATACAAAGCATCTGCTCTTACAGGGTAGAACATGGACATTGAAGGTATCTTGTTTAATCTTCCTAAGTTGTATCTGTGTATGGCTTCTAAAGCAAAACTTAAATAAGATTCCTTAATTACTGAACTTGTACAGTTTTCCTGGAATACACAGTCCCACACATCAGCGCATTTTTCAAAAGGATAAGCCGTCTTGTTTGTAGGCAGTATAGAAGATACGTAGTTTGGACGAAACTGGCTTAAACCTAAATCTTCATAATGCTTCTTAACCTTGTATACGAATTCCAATGTGGATTCATCTTTGAATCTCTTCCAAGCGACAAATACAGGGTCTTTAAAATTCCAGTAGAATTTATCCCAGTCTTGAGGCTGTGGTATTTCATAGCCATATTTTTCTCTGAATTTGTTTCTGCAATGAACACATGTGCATGCATTAAATGCTTTCCAACCCATACCGTCATTACCAAAGAACTGGACATCATCTGTCATTATGCCGTCAATTCCTACTGCATATAGAGATTCAAGATACTTAAGATATCTTTCCACATAATCTTCATTATTAAAGCACATTCCATATCCATGATATGTAGTTATGCCCCATTTTCCGGATTTTCCCGAAATTTGTCTGAATGATGATATCATTTTGCCATCTACAGAAAAATCGTTTGTAGCATCTTCAACAAGTCCTGGCCATTCAGATACTTTTGAATCTCTTTTTTCCAGGATGTTGTCCATATATACTAAGTCTTCATCATTTAAAGGATTAAATGTTAAATGGCTGCTGTGATGCTCTACATACAATATGCCATATTTATGGCATGCTTTTACGATTCTTCTTATACATTCCGTTATTTTGTCAAAATGGCGATAGAAGTTCCATCTGAAATGAGTACAGCTGAAACCTATCAGTATGTTAATGCCCTTATCAGCAAAACTTTTTACTAAATTGTCTATGTCTTCTTCAGTATCTCTTAATATTTCTTTTGAGTTATACCAAATCCAGCCATATCTGCTCTGCCAGGGATTCTTTCTTACATCAATGTGTTTTTCCATAATTAACTCCTATTTAAATTTCGTTTACTGTATTGAGTATATCACGATTGAAAAAGCGGGACAATAAAGATATATTAGTACCTTATATTATTTCACAATCTATCTTAATATTGTATTTGCTATATTCATTACTGTTTATTTTTGTTTGTAACCAATTCAAATACCACCTTCCAGTGTCTCCTTCGACAGAAAAAAAGTATTTTATAGTTTCCTTTCTCATTTGCAGTCATCCTTTTTGATTTCCATTAATTCTTTTACAATAGATTTGAAATCTACTTCCTTAATTGCTCCATATCTGTCAATAAAGTAGTTATTCATATAATCTTCATCTTTTCTTACTCCTGTTTTTCCTGCTGTGCCAAAATCAGACAATGAATAAAGAGTGCTTTCATGTGTTAAATCATCTCTTTCAACAAACTTGATTTCATCTCTTCTAAAAAGGTTTTTATTTAGAAATATAGGATTATGAGTGTTAAATATTAACTGTGCTTTTTTTATATTAATATCATTATCATGAAAAATGTTAATTATATTCATTAATGCCATAGGATGTAATGAGGCATCAAACTCATCAATTACTATTGTTCCGCCTTTAATAAATGATAGCAGTATGAAATTAAACAAGTTGACAAAGCGCATAGTACCATACGATTCAAAAATATCTGCAGGAATATATTTGGTTTTTCCATCTTTGTTTATAAGCGAACACAATACAGCTTTATTTTCCTCTCCTTCTATCTTAAACCCTAGTGCATTTGAATTAATTCCAAACTCTTTAGCTGCTTTATCAATCACTTTATCTATGTAGATTAACTCTTTCTTTGGTGCATCTATATTGTAATTAACTTGCATTGCATTTGATTTCAGTATGACAACAAGTTTTTTATCTAGCCAGTTTGTAATCAGAGTAACTAATTTTGAACTGAACATATTCTTAAATCCATTCTGTAAAAATAGTTCATTATCATGAAGATTGTTTTTTGCTACTTTTATCAGTATCTCCTTATTTTTATCAAACTCATTAACCATATATTTTTTGATATGTTTTAGTGAATCTATTTCTAGATCATTTTTTCTTTTGAAAACAAGCTTCTCATTTACAGTAAGTACCTCTTCTATGATTTTCCTATTATAACTAGATTCTGCAAATTCCCCTATACCAGCAGTCAGGCTATATTCAATAAGCAGATCTTCTTCAATAAACTTGATAGAAAAAGATACTGGTTTATCAGCATTACTTATATTTGGTATAAGTTCTAATCGGCATGCTGCTGTATTAGGGTTTTCTTTATTATCTTCATTGTTAATATGCCCTCGTAGTATTATAGACTTGAATGTATCCATTGCACCGATAAGATTTGTTTTTCCAGAAGCATTAGGTCCATATATAACTGAGGAACTTAAAGCTTTATACCTATTTTTCCCTATCTGTTCAGTAAGTATACTGTAGTCCAGACCCTTTTGTTTAGGTGCAGGTATCATTGGAAATACTAATTCTTCTTTAAATGATTTATAGTTTTTTGTTTTGAATTCCAGTAACATTGAAATACCTCCAATTTTGCAAATAATATGCAAAATACATATCTATAGTATAGTATAATCCGGTAATAGTCAACAAAATTAAAATGATTTTGCGAGATTTATGCAAAATCATTAACTTAAGTGTTCTATTTTTGATATATCAATATAAATGATAAATATGAATTGACAACTTGTACATGTATACTGTTTTGTATTGTTACAAAAAGCTACAGGGTATATAATTTAAAAAGTGCAATAACTAATAAAACGTGTCATTAACTAAATGAAGCTTCAAGCACATTAGTTAAGATAGGTGATATATTCATTCAGGTTATAGCAATGATGTTTGTCATTGATAAAATATGCTGTATGGATATTTGACCAGTTATATATTAATATTAGTTATATGAAATGACACTAAGGTATATTTCACAAGGAGATGAAGTGGATAAGATAGGTATAATAACTCTGAACGGATACTTTAATTATGGAAACAGGCTTCAAAATTACGCATTACAGGAAACTTTGAAATCTTTTGGTTATGAAGTTGAGACTGTATTAGTAGATGACAGAAGGCTTGATATGAGTACTTCAGAGGTAATTGCAAAAAAACTGAATATTTTAAAGGAAGAATCTTTGTCTGGCACATTCAGGATCATATCCAAAAAGTTAAAAGACAGACTTAACCAGGAAGCTATTGCAAAACGCACTAAACTGTTTAAAGACTTTACTAATAGATATATATCAGAAAGCAAATATAAGGTAACTCAAAAAGGACTGGATGAAAAATATGAGAAAACTTATTCATTCTTCGTAGCAGGTTCTGACCAGATATGGAATCCTAAGTATGTAAATTTACCGGAAATATATTTTCTTACATTTACAGAAAAGAAAAAAAGAATTGCATATGCTGCAAGCTTTGGCATATCAAACATACCTTCGGAATTTAAAGAAAGATATGTTGAGTACCTTAACGGTATGAGCTATATATCTCTAAGGGAAGGTGACGGAGCAAAGATAGTAGAAGAGCTTACAGGTAATAAAGTACCTGTACTTCTTGACCCGTCTCTTTTACTTAATAAACAGCAGTGGCTGGATATATCGAAAAAGCCTGATAACATAGCTGACAACATGAAAGGTAAATATCTTTTAACATATTTTGTAGAGGGTATGGATAAAAAGACTGAAAAGGAAATTAAGAAAACTGCTGACAGATTAAATCTACCAATAATCAATATGGGTGATATAAATGATAAAGAGGGGTATATTTCCGGACCCAGTCAGTTTATCTGGTATATAAATAACTGTTCTGTCTTGTGTACTGATTCTTTTCATGGAACTGCTTTTTCCATTCTTTTGCAGACTCCGTTTATTGTCTACAAAAGAGCAGGAGCTAATTCGATTTACTCCCGTATAGATACTTTACTGGATAAGTTTGATCTTAACAGCAGAAAAATTGAAAACATTAAAGAGGATAAAGATCTTCTTAAAGTTGATTTTACTCATACAGTAGAAATTTTAAAGAATGAAAGAAAAAAGGCTGAAGAGTATTTAAAGGTAGCTTTGAAATAATAAAAAGAAAGTTGTATTTATGGGAAGAATAGAGAACGCTTCAAAGAATATACGATATGGATACCTTGGAGTCTTATTGACTCTTTTGTTGCAGTTCGTCTCCAGAACTATATTTATTCATACCATAGGTGTTACATTTTTAGGTGTAAGCGGGCTTTACACTAATGTTCTTTCTGTTTTATCTTTTGCTGAACTTGGTATCGGCACTGCAATGAATTTCAGTTTGTACAAGCCAGTGGCCGAAAATGATAAAGATAAGATTAAGTCTTTGATGCAGCTATATAAGTATGCATACAGATGGATTGCTTTGGTTGTTGCTGTTTTCGGCCTTGGCGTTATACCGTTTCTGAACTTTATAATTAAAGAGCCTGGTGCCATTACACCAAATGAGCTCATAATCTATTACGCGATATTCCTGTTTAATACTGTAAGCACATACTTTGTAGCTTACAAGTACAGTCTGGTTAATGCTGAACAGAAAAACTATATTCAGACTAATATACGTACTGTTACATTAATAGTTACTACTGTTATACAGATACTTGTTCTTCTTATCTTTAAGAACTTTTTATTCTATCTTTTAACAGCAGCAGCAGTGGAGCTGTTTCAAAAGATATATGCTAACTGGTATTTGAATAAAAGATATCCATATTTACTAGACAAAGATGTAAGAAAGCTTTCTAAGGAAGATAAACTGCCTATAGTTAAGAATATTAAGGCTATGGTTTATCACAAAATAGGCGAAATCAGTGTACACCAGACTGATAATATCCTTATATCCTCTTTTATAAACATATCTACAGTAGGTATAGTATCTAATTACACTTTGATTATCACTTCTGTTACCAGCTTTATTAACATTGTCTTTAATTCTTTGATATCCAGTTTTGGAAATCTCATAGCTACAGAAAATGTAGATAAGCAGTATTCCTTATTCAAAGTATACAGGTTTGCAGGTTTCTGGCTGTATGGTTTTGCTTCTATTGCTTTTGTAGTGCTTTTAAATCCTTTTGTGCAGTTATGGATAGGCAGTGAGATGCTTGTAGGTACTGTAGTTATCTACCTGATAATCATTGACTACTATTTTCGAGGACACCGCATAGTGGTTAATAACTTTAAGATAGCAGCAGGTATATTTGACGAGGATAAATATATCGGGATTATACAGGCTGTTGTGAATTTAGTGGTTTCGATTATAATGGTAAAACAGATTGGTCTTCCTGGCATATATATTGGTACTTTAGCTCAGGGCTTAATATCTACTTTGGTAAAACCTCGTATTGTATACAAAAATGTATTTAAAAGAAGCGTTAAGGAATACTACACCGATTCTGTTAAATACCTTGTAATAGTACTTATACCTTTAGTTATACTTGAGCTTATAAAGCTATACCTGTTACCAGATATAACAATATTGAACTTCATAATCTTGGTAATATTAGTAACGGTAATTCCAAATGCGATAATACTGTTAACCTGCAGAAAAAGAGAAGAGTTCATATACATTCTTAATCTGGTAAAGCAGAAGATGAAGGCGGGGAAGTAGACAAAAAAATATAAATAAGTAAGGAAATATAAAAATAAATATAAATATTTAATAAAATAATAAATATTTGTCCTTTATTTGTTCACTATTTTGTATTAAAATATATATGGGCAGTAAATGCAATAGGGAAGTAGGCATTTGATTATGAAAAAAGAAGAAAACGAAAGCAAGGGTATTTTACTTAATAAGCTTAATTCAAAACAAGCTACAAATAGTGAAATGGAAGTGTGTGTTAATTGCGGTGTGATTACTGATGTGCCAAAGAGCATGTCTATTGAATTACGTAAGAACTATGTCGAAGGTATTGGCCAATTATGTGATAAGTGCAGAAGTCTTTTTTAAAAAGAGATTTGCGATAGTTTAAGGACAAAAGAAGAACAAAAGATTTATTGATAACAATATAATTATCAAAAGAAATATACTTATCAAAAAGGGTATGCATCCATACGCTTTTTTGATATTCTAATATCACAACAAGTTCTAATTTACCAAAATGACTACTGCTAAAAGACAAGTTAAAGGAAGATAGATTTAAGAACAGATCCAAAATATTGAATATGAAAAGTAAGTATAAAATATGAGAGATAACATAAATAAAAACCAACCTTTAGTAAGTATAATAACCCCATGTTTTAATGGGGAGTCATATGTAGCAAATTTTCTAGACTCAGTATTAAACCAGACCTATACAAATATTGAGTTCATTTTTGTTAATGACGGTTCTACAGATAAGACTGAAGAAATAGCTTTATCATATAAAGAGAAGTTTGAGAATATTGGTATAAACTTCATATATATATATCAGGAGAATAAAGGCCCGGCTGCAGCTTTGAATAAAGGATTAAGCATCTTCAAAGGACAATACCTTACATGGCCAGATTCAGATGATATTCTAGATAAGGATAATATATTGCAAAGGGTAATGTTTCTTGAGAATAATAACAGGTACAATGTTGTTCTTTGTAATAGTGTGTATATAAATGAATCAGGAAAAAAAATAGGTCAGCTTAAAAGGATTCCAACTAAAGCTGATAATATCTTTTTAGATCTAATAACAGAAACTAACATATCTTTTGCAGGCGGAGCATATATGGTAAGAGCTAGTGCTTTTATACAAGCTATACCAAAAAGAAAGATATTTGAATCAAGAGGCGGACAGAACTGGCAGATGCTGTTACCGGTATTGTATAACAACAGATGTGGATATCTGGATGTTGACCTTTACTATATCTACAAAAGAGAAGGAAGCCATTCAAGAAAGAAAGAGGATTTTGAAGAGAGTATCAAAAGACTTAAAAGCCATGAAGATATATTAGTTAACACAATAGATAGTATAAGTAATATGCCAGATGAAGAAAAAGATAAGTATTATGAAATAATACAAAACAAATACCTTAAAAAAAGGTTAGTTATATACTCAAGACACAGAAAAATAGATGAACTAAAAAAAACATACAAAACATTAAAAAACAAAAAGGTTAACACCTTTACTGACCAATTAGTATATATATGTGGCAGATATACAGTACCTCATTATCTTGAAAAGAGTATAAGAAGTACTGTAAGGACTTTAAGAAGAATTAAAGAGAAGATATAGCTTAAGAAGAAAATATGATAGATAAAGAGATTAAAAACAAAAAAGACTGCTCAGGATGTCATGCATGTATGAGTATATGCCCTAGAGACTGTATCACTATGACACAAGACCATGAAGGTTTCTTGTATCCAAAAGTGAACTATAACCTTTGTATCAAATGTAAAAAATGTATTGATGTATGTCCGGTTATTAATAAGCCAAAAACTAATGAAACACCAAAAGCATATGCATGTATAAACAAAGATGAAGAAACAAGATTAAAAAGCTCATCAGGCGGTATATTTACTTTGTTAGCAGATTTGGTACTACAAGAAGAAGGAGCAGTATTTGGAGCTGCTTTCAACAATCAGTTTGAATTGGAGCATATATG
>LSQX01156376.1_pt2 | contig 11277 bp, 5 predicted proteins | sample 654561 | NCBI WGS metagenome assembly LSQX01 (sample SAMN04489861, study PRJNA283612) | anaerobic digester metagenome | isolation source: 4 biogas reactors fed with cattle manure at either 37C or 55C with and... | place: Denmark: Kongens Lyngby | collected 2014 | reverse complement strand
AACCTTCAGGGGATCTGGAACAACAGCACCCACCCTGCATGGGACAGCAAGTATACACTCAATATAAATGCAGAGATGAATTACTGGCCAGCAGAGGTGACCAATCTCACGGAAACACATACTCCTCTCTTCCGGATGATAGAGGAACTGAGTCAAACAGGAAAGGAGACCGCAAGTAGCATGTACAATGCTGACGGATGGGTGGTGCACCACAACACCGATATCTGGAGGATCACTGGGCCAGTCGACTTTGCAGCAGCCGGGATGTGGCCAACCGGTGGTGCATGGCTCTGCCAGCACCTATGGGAACACTATCTTTTCACTGGCGACAAAGTCTTCCTGGAGAAATATTTCCCAGTGATGAAGGGTGCTGCCGACTTTTTTCTCTCCACCTTAGTCCCTCATCCCGACAATGGGTGGATGGTGGTCAGTCCATCGGTATCACCTGAGCATGGCCCTGTGACAGCCGGCACTACCATGGACAATCAGCTGCTGTTCGACCTATTTACCCGTACTGCCGCAGCAAACGACCTGATAGGGAATGATCCGGAGTACAGCAGACAACTGCGTGACATTACCGACAAACTGGCACCAATGCAGATAGGTAAACATGCACAGTTGCAGGAGTGGCTTGAGGATATAGATGACCCTAAAAACGAACACCGACATGTGTCGCACCTCTATGGACTTTACCCCGGGAACCAGATATCCCCCTACTCTACACCGGCACTATTTAATGCTGCCAGACAGTCACTAATTTATCGTGGCGATCAGGCTACCGGATGGTCCATTGGCTGGAAGGTGAACCTATGGGCACGTCTCCTGGATGGTAATCATGCTTATCGTATCATCCAAAACATGCTGACACTAGCCGGTAACGGACCATTGAGAAACGGACGTACCTATCCCAACCTATTTACGGCACACCCACCCTTTCAGATTGACGGCAACTTCGGTCTGACAGCCGGTGTGGCGGAAATGTTGCTTCAGAGTCACGATGAGGCAGTACACCTGTTGCCGGCACTGCCGGAGAGGTGGGAGAGTGGATCAGTGAAGGGTATCATTGCCCGTGGAGGGTTCGAAGTAGCTATGGATTGGACAAATGGCACATTGCACGAAGCCACTTTCATCTCGCAACTAGGAGGGAATCTGCGCATACGCTCTTATGTCCCACTGGAAGGAAAAGGACTCAAACCGGCATCAGGAGAAAATCCCAATCCCGTCTTTCAAAAGGAAGAAATGAAAACACCCCTGATAAGTGATGAGATTGTTGATAATGAAAGGAATGAACTCCTAAAGGTCTATGAGTATGATTTGCAAACCAAAGTGGGTAAACGATATCATATCAGGAAAAAGTAGAAGGGTGACATCAACAACATATTCCTAACAAAAAACACAAAGCCATGAAACAGTTTTTATTCAGCACCCTGTTGCTGATCTTATTTCAGATTAATCTCTCTGCCCAGAACGCCGGCAGTAAAAGTAATAAGCAACCTCTCTACCTCAATACAGCCTACACGTTTGAGGAAAGGGCGGCCGATCTGGTTTCACGTTTGACACCGGAAGAAAAGCAAACGCTGCTGGGGAATACCATGTCTCCGGTACCCCGACTGGGGATCAACAAGTATGATGTCTGGGGCGAGGCACTGCACGGGGTGGTAGGCAGAAACAACAATGCCGGGATGACAGCCACCTCATTTCCCAATAGCATTGCCGTGGGCAGTACCTGGGATCCGGAGCTAATCAGAAAAGAAGCCTCAGTGATTGCAGATGAAGCCCGTGGTTTCAATAACGAACGGATCTTCACCCTCACCTACTGGTCTCCTGTCATCGAACCGGCCAGAGATCCCCGCTGGGGTCGTACTGCAGAGAGTTATAGTGAAGATCCTTTCCTGGTCTCCGCACTGGCCAGCGGCTTTGTGAGAGGGATGATGGGTGATGATCCCCGTTACCTTAAAACGGTACCTACCGGCAAACACTACATCGCCAACAACAGTGAATATAACCGCCATAATGGCAACTCTGAGTTGGATGAACGGGATATGCGTGAGTACTACCTCACCCCCTACAAAGCTCTGATAGAAAAGGACAATCTCCCCTCCATCATGACGGCATACAACGCCGTAAACGGAGTACCGGTGTCCGCCAGCATATTTCTTGTAGACTCCGTTGCCAGAAAAACATATGGCATGAATGGATATGTGACGGGCGATTGTGGAGCCATCTCCGACATCTTCCAGGGACATCATTTTCTTAAAGATGGAGTGGAGGCAACTGCAGCTGGTTTGAAGGCCGGAGTTGACTCTGACTGCGGTGGAGAATACCAGAGTAATGCACTGGAAGCTCTACAACTAGGCCTAATCACCATGACAGATATTGACAGGGCATTAATTAATATGATGACCATCCGCATGCGGCTGGGCGAGTTTGATCCTCCCGCTATCGTCCCCTACTCCAGACTCAGACCGGATATCATCAACGATCCTGCACACAACGATCTGGCACTAGAAATTGCTACCAAAAGTCCCGTACTGTTGAAAAATGAATCGGTTGCATCTACCACCACAAAAGCGCTCCCATTACAAACCGCGAAGATCAGAAAGATTGCAGTCCTGGGACCACAGGCCGACAGGGTGGAGTTAGGTGATTACTCCGGTCCGGTTGAAGCCCACCTGAGCATCTCCCACCTGCAGGGACTGCGCGAATATATCGAACAACACAATCTTCCCATCGAGCTATTCCACGGTGAAGGAGGCAATACGAGTCGCAGAACTGATTTCCATACGCTGCGCAGCTTCACCACGCGCAGCAGCAGTGGTGATCGTAAAGAATACAAAGCCACCGATTTCGATGCTGCCGCTCCCGGCATCATCGCCACGGAACGGTTCGGCAATCCAACACTGCAGGGAATAAAGGATGGTGACTGGACAGCTTTTCACAACATTGACCTGACCCACTTGGATTCACTGATTTTACAACTCAACGTGGTACAGGGGGGTGGTACACTGGAAGTGCGTGTGGGTGCACCCACCGGTAACATTATTGCTTCACAGAGGGTTGAAAGTGCCGAAGGTGAACGCACTTTTGGTAGAGGAATAACTCTTCCGGTAAAGGTGAACACTCTCGGTATCACGGGACCGCAGGATATCTACTTTGTGTTTCGCGAACCACAGGTAGAGTCAATTGACCCGGCGACACTGGAAAAGGTAGCCTCTGCTGATGTGGCGCTAATTTTCGTAGGCACTGACCAGAATACAGGCAGGGAAGAATCAGACCGATACTCCCTCTCACTACCTGGCAATCAGTTGCAGCTGATAGAGGCAGTGGCATCCGTTAACCCAAATACCATAGTGGTAATGCAGACCATGGGTATGGTAGAGGTGGAAGCCATCAAACAGAATCCGCATGTACCCGGATTGATCTACACTGGATACAATGGCCAGGCACAGGGAACAGCAATGGCTAAGATTCTGTTCGGTGAGGTTAACCCTGGCGGTAAGAGCAGCGTCACCTGGTATCGATCTGTAAATGATCTTCCTCCTTTGGGCGACTACTCCCTGCGGGGTGATGACCACAAAAACGGGCGTACTTACTGGTATTTCGACAAGGAGGTCTCCTACGAATTCGGATATGGACTCTCCTACACCACCTTTGACTATAGTGAGATCAACATCAGTAAAAAGGAAATTACACCCTATGACCGGATCACCATAACCACCGATGTGACGAACAGCGGGAAGAGAGATGGTGATGAGATTGTACAGATCTACCTCCAAACAGCTGATGCTACAGCAAAAGGGAGACCACTCAAGCAGTTGAAAGGATTCAAAAGAGTGACCATTCCTGCCGGACAGACCAAAACCGTTTCAATCGACATCGATTGTAGTGACCTTTGGTACTGGGACACGGAACAGAACCGAATCACCTTTGACCAAGGAACCTACACATTCGAAGTGGGAGCATCGTCCCGCGACATCAGGGGAAGTGTGAATGCAGTGATGAAGGGACAATTAAAGCAAACACTGGAAACAGTGGTAGTCGAGTCAAATAGAATGATTCTCAATCCGGGTGAGTCTGCAGAGAGTCGCTTGTCAGCTACATTATTGGATGACAGCTTTGTTGCGATCGAGAACACCGAGGTTATCTACAAAACCACCAATCCATCGGTGGTAACGGTGGACCAGAACGGAATGATCACGGCACATAAGCCAGGTGTTGCCTCCGTAATTGCTTCTGTCACTTACAACGGTACCACCGCATCCGATAGCTACCCGGTCAAGGTTGTTCCCGACTTGACACCCGCCACCATCAGCGTGAACGGCATACCGCTTCAATCATTCAAACCGGAGGTGAAAGCATACAGCTTTCAGATGAAAAAACAATCTTCCTTACCTATGGTGAAAGCAACAGCAGTGAGTGAAACAACCACCGTAGAAATCGATCAGGTCACCTCCATTCCCGGCACTGCCATTGTACGGTTTATCGACTATCATACCATGGAGGAAAACAGCTACTACCTGAATTTCGACCACTCCTCACTGAGTGATGAGTTCAATGGTAGCAACCTCGGTTCACAGTGGGAATGGATCCGTGAGAACAGTGACAATCACTCATTTTCCTCAATTCCGGGTTCACTCACAATCACCACCGAAAAGGGAGATGTTTCTGAACATAGTAATAATGCCCGCAACCTACTGTTACAGAGCGCCAACAATGACTGGTCCATCGAAACCAAGCTGACCGGTTCCCGAGCCCCGTCACAACCGGAGAATGCGGGAATCATTGCCTGGCAGGATGACCAGAACTTTGTGAAGCTGATGCTACGTGCGGTGACCAAGACAACCCGTCAGAGAGGGCCACAGCCGGGGACCATCGACCTGTTGGTTGAGGAGAACGATATTGCCAGATCAGCAGCATCGTTTAACCTGACTGAGATGATTACAGGTGACCAACAACTTTATTTACGGCTGACAAAAGAGGGTGCCCACTACACCGCCTTCTATTCACTCGATGGAGAAATGTATCAGCAGCTTGGAAGTACTGACGCCACTTTGCGGAATATTAAGGCGGGATTGATTGCCTGTGACGGTATCATTACACAGAGCATGACCAGTACCTTCTGGTTCGATTCCGACACCTCCAAGCCGGAAACACCTTTTGATGTATCATTCGATTACTTCCACATTAAGAATTCTGGAATTGAATATGAACGGATGAAAAAGTGAGGAAGCAGCAGGAGAGCAGTTTTGAATCTTAAGAACAGGTAGACTCTTATGTTTTTTTGACAATTATTACTATCTTTGAGGTATCGTTGTACAATGTTTAATGTATAACGAGCCATTACCGGTAGGAAGTAAGCTCTTTCCAATAGTTCTAAGATTTTACAGAATGTAATTGTCAATGAAAGCCAGATTCATATTTGCTCTTCTCCTTCTTTCCATCTCATACTGCTTTTCCAATGTGAAATTCTATGATATCAATTCAATTCACGGAATAAGCATGAGAGAGGTCGCATCGGTTTGCAAGGACAGGAACGGATTCGTTTGGGCATCCTCCAAGAGCGGCATACTTCGATTGACAGAGAACAGTTACCACATCTATCAGTTACCCTATGAAACGCCAAACATCATCTATACAAAACTGCTCTATGACAATGATTCCCTGTTAGCTTATACCAACAATGGTCAGATATTTCACTACAACGAGGTGTATGACCGTTTTGACTTGGTAATTGACATACGCAAGCCGCTGGGTGATACCCATCTGGTCCTGAACAGAATCGTTATTGACCGTAACGGATCCATCCTGATAGCCGCCTCTTCAGGTCTCTACAAGTATCAGGACCAGAAACTAATTGCATTGGGAAAGGAGAAATATCACGATGTGCATGACTTTATATGGATTGATGATCTACATCTACTGATGGCTACCAACAACGGGTTCTGGATGATGAACACCCACTCCCTTACCGACCGCCACATCTACAAATATGAAGAGGATGTTACATTTAAAGTAACCCGGTTTTATTACAACCCACAAGATGAAACGGTTTGGGTGGGAACAAGTGCCAACGGTTTGTATTTGTACGACCTTCACGAAAACAAACTGCGCCAATCACCAATAGAACCGTTTCCGAAACAACCTATCTACGCCATTGTCGCCAATACTGACACCACCGTGATGGTAGGGATTGACGGTCAGGGAATCTGGGAGTTGACCCGTGACAGCCACCGGGTATTGAACATCTACAAGGAGAACCCCGACAATCCCCACTCATTGAGGGGAAATGGTGTTTATGACATCTTCCATGATCAGGAAAAGCGTGTATGGGTCTGCACCTATAGCGAAGGACTCTCCTATTTCGATCAGGAATCGGCAGAGGTTACACAAATCACCCATCAGATCAACAATCCTAATTCATTAAGCAATAACAATGTCAACAAGGTGATTGAGGACAGTAGGGGTAATATCTGGTTTGCCACCAACAATGGGGTAAGTCGTTGGGAACCATCTTCGGGCAAATGGCAAACCTATTATCAGAATCTGCAGGACCAGGCACAAGTGTTTATTTCACTATGTGAGGATCGGAATGGTAACATCTGGGCAGGCACCTATTCATCAGGCATCTATGTCATTGATGGCATATCTGGCAGAGAGATCGCACACTACTCAAGTGATGATGGAATCTCATCACTGACAAACGACTATATCTTTGACATTATCAGGGACAGTCATGGTGATCTCTGGATGGGCAGCCCGCTGGGCCAAATCTTCCGTTATATTGAAAGTGAGAAAAGATTCAAACCTTACTCTTTTCAACCGGTATATGCCATTGAGGAATTCACACCTGGCAATCTACTCCTGGCATGCACCTACGGTCTGCTTTTGATGGATAAAAAAACAGGCCAAACACGCACAATACTAGATGGATATCTGCTGCATGACTTGATTGTCATTGGAGACAATGTATGGATGGGTACATCCGGTGACGGACTGCTTCGGTATAATCTGAGAGACAACACCCTGGAAAAGTTTACCACTGATGAGGGATTGCTCTCAAACTATGTGAACAGTATCCTGAGGGATGGGAACCATCTCTGGTTGGGGACAGAATCAGGACTCTGTAAATTTGATACCGAGGAAAAGAATGTAGAAATATTCTCCTCCTTACCCTCCTTCTTCAATGTATCCTTCAACCAGAATGCATCACTTAAGCTTTCAAACGGACAGCTCATCTGGGGCACCAGCAGTGGCGCATTGATGTTTGAATCAGATGCAATGCTTTTTTCACCTTCAAAGGGAAGAATCTACTTTCAGGATATCATCATCTCAGGTCGTTCAATTCGTAACAATGAATTTTTCGCCATTGATTCTCCTCTCGATGAGCTGGAAGAGATTTCGCTAAAATATGACCAAAACACGCTAACACTTGAGTTTCTTCCGATCGGTACCTCCTCCCTCTACACAAAATTCTCTTGGAAGATGGAAGGTATTGATGATGAGTGGACCCAACCGACCAGTTCAGGAGCCATCACATATGCCAGCATGCCCAGCGGAAACTATTCGCTGAAGATTAGGATGTATGACAACTCGCTTAAACAAATTGTCGAGGAGCGAACATTAAAGATTCAGATTACTCCTCCCTGGTGGAGGTCATTCTGGTTTCGACTGGCTATCATGATATTAACTTTCTCGTTACTGGTCTTTATACTTCGATTCTACATCGATCGAATCAGACAACAACATGCCGAAGATAAGATTCGCTTCTTTGCCAATATGGCACACGACATACGTACTTCCCTGACACTGATCAATGCCCCTATAGAAGAGCTAAACAAGGAACGAAATCTTTCAGCTGAGGGACGTAATTACCTTAACCTTGCCACAGAACAAGCTGGGAGATTATCTTCAGTCACAAACCAACTACTAGACTTTCAGAAGGTCGATATCGGTAAAGGTCAAACCTTTTTGATGATGAGTGATGTAGTGAAAATAATCCGTCAGCGAAAATCGATGTTCGATGCTGCTGCCACAAAACGAAAAGTTAAGCTTGTTTTCAATAGCAATAAAGAAGCTTATATAACAGCAGTTGATGAATTAAAAATTGAAAAGGTGATTGACAACCTGTTATCTAATGCCATCAAGTATTCTCATCCTGAGGGTGAAGTCATTATAAAACTAACTTGTGATACAAACAAATGGATTTTAGAAGTGAAAGATCATGGATTGGGAATTTCAGCAATTGCACAAAGAAAACTCTTTAGGGAGTTTTACAGGGGCGATAACGTTGTTAATTCCACTATCGTTGGCTCGGGGATAGGACTACTTTTGGTGAAAAACTACGTAACCATGCACGAAGGGAACATTTCACTCGAAAGCAAAGAGAATGAAGGTTCTCTTTTCCGCATAACCATACCATACAAAGAGGTGTCGGCAACATCTCCCTCACTTAACATCGATATTGAAGGAATTGAGAAACAGACATCCATAATTATACCGGAAGAGGAACTCATTCAGGCAAATAATCAGGAGAGTGAACAAAAGGAGCATCTCCTGATTGTGGAGGACAATGATTCTCTCAAAGAGTTCCTGCAACAATCACTGCAAAACAGCTATAAAATTGTAGTCGCAAATGATGGAGCAATTGCCTGGGAGATGATCCAGAAAAAAATGCCCGATATGATAATCTCCGATGTGATGATGCCCAACATGGATGGGTTTGAACTATGCAGACTCATAAAATCGACATATGAGACATCACATATTCCTGTCATCCTCTTGACTGCATTGAATGAGAAATCGCAACAATTACATGGATTGGGATTGGGCGCAGACGATTATCTGACCAAACCTTTCGACATGACACTGCTGCACCAGCGCATTTTTAACATCATTCAGAATCGGAAAATCGTTAAAGAGAAAGCACTTCGGCTAATTGATGAAGAAGATGGAGAATCAATCTATCTGAACGAACTGGATGATCAGTTTGTAAGGAAAGCAGTGAGTGTGGTTCATGCCAACATGGACAACTCACAATTCAACAAGGATACATTCGCCTCTGAGATGAATGTCAGTTCATCACTTCTTTACAAGAAGATCAAATCATTGACAGATCTCTCCCCTATTGATTTCATCAAGAGTATCCGTCTAAACCATGCCCTAAAGTTGATTCAGTCCGGTAAATATACCGTCACTGAGGTGAGTGAGCTGTGTGGTTTCTCGAGTGTTAAGTATTTCAGTGCAGCCTTTAAGACATATTTCGGAAAATCACCCTCCAAGTTGTAATCTTTATTTGTTTTATCTATAAAAGTGAATTAACTATCCAAAATCAGGATTGCGTCTCACCTCATCAACCTATATTTGCAGTAGATCATAATCATAATTTACCACGATGAAAGCAAATATAAATCTGCCATTGCTGCTAACTGCATGCATCATTTTGTTCACCTATTCGGGTATACAAGCTCAAAAGAGTATTTCATCAAATAAGCCCCTTTACAGCCAATTCACCTATCAGGGCGATGATCCTGTATACCGTGACAATCCGTTAAAAACGGACGAGTTTTACAATCCAATCCTTCAAGGTTGTTACCCTGATCCCTCCATCACCAGAAAAGGAGATGATTATTACCTTGTCTCCTCCTCCTTTGCCATGTTCCCGGGGGTACCCATTTTCCACTCCAACGACCTGGTAAACTGGAAACAAATTGGCCATGTACTCGACAGGAAATCACAGCTGATCGTGCATGACAGCGGCATAAGTGCAGGGATCTATGCTCCAGCCATCAAGTACAATCAATACAATGACACCTTTTACATGATCACAACTCAATTTGCCGGTAACATTGGAAACATGGTTGTGAAAACAAAAGACCCCATGAAGGGTTGGAGCGATGTTAAGAAACTCAATTTTGGTGGAATCGATCCCTCTCTTTTCTTTGATGACGATGGCAAGGCATATGTAATCCACAACGATGCACCCGACAGGGGTAAAGAGTTGTATGAGGGTCACCGGGTAATAAAGATTTGGGAGTATGATATGGAGAACGATCAGGTAATCCCCGGCAGTGACCAGATTATCGTGGATGGTGGTGTGGATATCTCACAAAAACCGATCTGGATTGAAGCACCCCATATCTACAAAAGAAACGGCATCTATTACCTGATGTGTGCCGAGGGGGGTACCGGTGACTGGCACAGTGAAGTGATTTTCACCAGTGATCACCCGAAAGGTCCATACACCCCTGCCGACAACAATCCCATACTGTCACAGCGTTACCTCCATCCGGACAGGGCAAACAAGGTTGACTGGGCCGGACATGCCGATTTGGTGGAGGGTCCCGACGGTAAATACTATGGTGTCTTCCTTGCCATTCGCCCGAATGAGCAGAACAGAGTCAATACTGGACGTGAGACATTCATACTACCAGTCGACTGGAGCGGCAAGTATCCCGTTTTTGAGAACGGTCTGGTTCCCATGACACCAAAGCTGAAAATGCCGGAAGGAGTAACAAATAAAACAGGAGAAGATGGATTTTTCCCCAACGGCAACTTTACTTTTCGCGATGATTTCCGATCATCTAATTTGGACTATCGCTGGATTGGAGTGAGAGGCCCCCGAGAGGAGTTTGTAAAAACTGACAAAAAAGGGATTATACTTACACCGTTCCCGGTCAACTTGAAAGCAGTTGCACCCACTTCAACCCTCTTCCACCGCCAACAACACAGATATTTCACTGCCACCACCACTCTACAATATCAGCCTGCATCTGAAAAGGATCTGGCCGGAATGGTTTGTTATCAGAGTGAGCGATTCTATTACCTCTTCGGAATCACCCGGAAAGGAAAACAGGATTATCTGGTTCTCCAGCGTACTGAAAGAGGAGCCTCAACCATTCTTGCCAGTACCCCCATAGAGACTGGCAAACCTCTCCTCCTACAGATTACTGCTAATGGGGATGACTATCGTTTCAATTATTCAATGAACGGTGAAAGTTATCACAACCTTGGCGGAACGGTCTCCGGTGATATACTTTCAACTGATGTGGCAGGCGGCTTTACGGGTAACCTAATTGGGTTGCATGCTACTACAAACAATGATGCACTTCCTGAATAGGGTGAATAACTTTTTCGGTAGCAATACATACCTTTAGAATTAAACAATAACATGATGAACAGAAGAAACGTATGGTTTCTGTGCCTGATGACAGCAACTGCACTCAGCACCGCACACGCCCAAAGTCCGGTGAAAGAGGATTTCAAACCTTCGGAAGTCAA
>LSQX01077148.1_pt1 | contig 11277 bp, 9 predicted proteins | sample 654561 | NCBI WGS metagenome assembly LSQX01 (sample SAMN04489861, study PRJNA283612) | anaerobic digester metagenome | isolation source: 4 biogas reactors fed with cattle manure at either 37C or 55C with and... | place: Denmark: Kongens Lyngby | collected 2014 | reverse complement strand
TTTCAAAAAAATATTACCATTTGCCTTACATAATGTCAAGCAAGATTAAAAACAAGTTTCATTATTTTATGATAAATTTTTACCATCCTGTCTAATGAGAAGAGAATTAATTTTTTATATGCATTATTTCTTTAACTAGCTTTTCCAAATAAGAAATCATCTTTTCTAATAACAAGCTTCCTTTTTCTTTAGTTGCATTGGAAGGATCTCCTATAAATCCTGTATCAGTTATTTCATCTGCATTGATATAGGTCCAAATATTTTTCCCCTCAAATTTAGAAAGACCCAGGGTATTTATATGGCTAATACTGCCAGACAGGGGTGAGCTGGTATTTGTATTATGAGTATTTTGCATATCTACATATTCAGGGTAAATAGCCAGTGCAACAGAGGTCATGATCTCACCACCATGTGAAAATGATATGTTTTTCATAATTTCTGTATCCTGAGCTATATTCTCAAAAGTCCTCCATATATCCACCATGGTAACCAGGGCTTTTTTATTTCTTATTTCTCTTCCAATATCTGCTATGGCGTTACAGTTTCCCATATGTGGGTTTATGAAAATAAAATTTTTAAAACCATGATTATAGAGAGAATTGCAATATTCCAGTAACAATAATGTTAAAGTATTGTGCTGAAAACTTATTGTTCCAGGGAAATTCTTAAACCATTTTGAATATCCAATAGACAAGCAAGGACCGATCATGCAACTGGCCTTCTTAGATACTTTTTCACACAAATACATTGCCACATGGGTATCTAATCCCAGAGGCAAGTGGTTACCCTGATTTTCAGTAGAACCTATGGGAATTAATATTGTATCTGAGTCTTCTAAATACTTTTTTACTTTTGCCCAGCTCTGATTTTCTAAGAAAAATTCATTCACAATTTTACCCCGCCTTTTAATTTGTTGTAATATCATTAGTAGACTGGTTTAGTTTTTTAGGGTTTCTTTATTTCTTTAGCAAACCCATTGGCACTTTTCCGATTCCCTGTTTAATTATCAATATTTTTTAAAATATTTTTTAAGGCATTCTGAATGTGAATTTCACATTTTTCACTTATTTGTTTGGGATTTCCCTCTATTAATGCTTTTAATATTTCTCTATGCTCTTTAAAAGAATCTGTTAACCTTCCCTCAAGTCTAATAGATTTGATACGATACCGATCAGTTTTTTCACGTAAACTATTTATTATGTTCTCTAAGTTTTTATTATCAGAAATACTAATAATAAGATTATGGAATCTATTGGCATGATTGCCATATGCTTTAAAATCTTTTTTCTTTACAAGCTCTTCCATCTTGTTGATTATATCAGTAAGCTTTTCAATATCTTTATGCTCTATTCTTTCAGCTGCCAACCTTGCTCCCAATCCATCTAAGACTATCCTGATCTGATACACTTCTTGTATGTCCCTTAGAGATACCCTGGCAATCTCCATTCTTTTATTTTTCTTAATAGTTATAAAACCATTTACAGCCAAAGATTTTAAAGCTTCTCTAGCAGGAGTCTTGCTCACTCCCATTAAGTTTGCAACTTCAGATTCTGTTATTTTTCTGCCTTCCTCTAAATCACCTTCAATGATTTTGGCCTTCAATGTATGATAGATTTTATCCCTGAGTAGTTCATGTTTCTTTATTCTTTTTAGCTTTAACATTTTAAATTACTCCTAGTAAATTATTATTTTCAAGACAAAAAGTTTTTTCTATAACCCCTGGTTTAGTCTTGTAATAATCTTTTAAAGAATAATCGAACTCATTTCGAACTATTTTTATACTTTAATCTTAGGATAAGCTAATGCAGTTAACTATACACCACATGCATGTTGTATTTGCTACAGATTATCGAGTAAGTAAAGATATTCTTAGGAAGGATTAGGGCATATTTAATATGGTTGAACGTATTGTATATTACAATTATAGTGTATTCGATCATGTATTAAAATACAAGAACATTGACTGATATTTGCAAAGCCGATAATCTTTTTAAAATAATTGCTATACTATATGACCAGTTAAAAATTATATAAATTTGAAAGAACAAATATTCTACTATCAAAGCGAAAATTATCTACTTGAGATTATTAAAAGTTAGTTAAATTTCCTCTGCTTTTATTTAGTCAGTATCCTATTTTTATAGCAAGCTAAGGGCACGGTATTTAAATATATCTTAAACCGAACAAGGGATCAAAAACATATTACCGGTGGTTTGATAAATCAGCTGTTGCAATTAAGTCTACATCCATATCCATGATATTCGATTTGATAACCTGCCCTGTTTCCACAGGAGGCTCCACCTCTATCCTTGCAAGTATATACATCATTTTTTTCATCTCATCTTTGGCAATGGGTTTATTTGTTCTAACCGGTAAGAGAGGTTCTTTCAAACTGGTTGTTCTAACTGTGGCAGTAAGTACACGCACCGGGTTTTTGTATTCAGCCAGCGCATACTGCTTCCCCTGTTTGCATTTATTACCTTCAATACTTAGAACCTCTTCATTCTTTTCATCGATAGTTAGGGTTATATTGCAGCCCATAGGACAATTTGTACATATCACATCAATTGCTTTTGGCATACTATTTTCCTTTCTCTTCACAATTAATTACTATTTCTTTTATGCCCTTTGGTAATTTGCTCAGATGTTTCTCGTAAGAAATATCATAAGTTAACATAGAACTGGGTTTAACAACTCTCTCTGTCTTCTTGAGAATATTTTCAACATTTACCCTTACTGTTTCCTTTGGTTCCTGTACTCTCATGTATAATGTCACATCTTCTTTACCTGAAATTACCTGTGGTACCACATATCTGATGTTATTTCCTGGAATTAATTTAATAACCCCTTCATTCAACTCTTCTCCTTTAGCATATTGGGCAGCATTGAAACCGGCAATTTCAGATTCCCAGGAAACATTATCTACCAAATCATGCACCTGTACCACATTCCCGCCAGCAAAGATACCATTTATATTGGTCATTCTGAATTCATTAACAATTGGGCCACCAGTAATGGGGTCTAATCTTACTCCTGCCATTGTGGATAATTCATTTTCGGGTATCAGCCCAACAGACAGAATAAGTGTGTCACAGTCAACTCTCTTTTCAGTTCCAGCAATAGGCATCATTCTATCATCTACTTCAGAGATAGTAACACCTTCCACCCGTTCTCTTCCATGAATCCAGGAAACAGTATGTTTTAACAAAATATCTATATCAAAATCGTGAAGGCATTGAACCTCATTTCTGATTAAACCTCCAATATAAGGAAGGACTTCAACTACTGCCTTTACATTTAATCCCTCCAGCGTAAGCCGACGAGCCATAATCATTCCAATATCACCTGAACCCAGAATTACAACTTCTTTTCCTGGAGTATAGCCTTCTACGTTAACAAATCTCTGTGCTGTACCAGCTGTAAAAACGCCAGCTGGCCTATTTCCAGAAACCATGATGCTTTCTCTGGTTCTTTCCCTGCAGCCCATGGCCAGAATTATTGCCTTTGGATTAATAGTCTGAACCCCATTTTTATTACAAAAAGTTACCTTTTTATCAGGAGTAATATCCAGAACCATACTATCCAATAGTATATTGATACCCATCTCTTTTACTCTATTGATAAATTTTTTAGCATATTCAGGCCCGGTCATATCCTCACCAAAATACCATAATCCAAAACCATTGTGTATACACTGATGTAATAAACCACCCAGTATTTTATCTCTCTCAATGATAGTTACATTGGGGATACCTTCTTCTTTTGCCCTTATAGCAGCTGCTAACCCAGCTGGACCTGCTCCAATTATCAGAACATCGATATTGTCATTTTTCGGAATCATCATATTAAGGCCTCTTCTTTCTTTAACAATAATTCTTTTGCTTTATAAGGAATCAAAACAGAGTTATAACTTCTTTTTACAACCTCGGTAATTGGAATATTTAATTCCCTGGCCAGTATTTCAATAACCCTGGGACCACAAAAACCTCTCTTGCATCTCCCCATCCCCGCTCTTGTACTGAATTTAATACCCTGCTCAGAAATTGCTCCTCTTCTTATAGCTTCTACAATTTCACCTTCTGTAACCGTTTCACATCTGCAAATAACATGACCATATCGCGGGTCCTTTTTAATTAGTTCATTTCTTTCTTCATCTGATAGTTCACTGAAATCAGGAATTGCTTTTCTTTTAGGATTAAAATTACTCTTCTTTTCTAGCTTCAAACCTGCTTCGGCAAGCATCTCTGCAACATGTCTCGATAGACCTAGCGCCCCGGCTATGCCAGGTGCTCTGAGAACAATATTAATTATTTTTTCATTAAAAGGAGAAAACTCTACAAGATAATCATCAGGTTCTTTTGTTCCAAAAGCCCTGACTCCTCTCCATAAATTAATTACATCCTTCCTGGTTATCCCTGGTACCATATTAGATACACCATTAGTCCCTTGAATGCCATCCTCTAAAATTATCTCAGTATCTTCTGCCCCTTCTACTTCTCCATATCTACCAGATGTTCCAATTAAGTTGCCATGTGCTGTTGGTTTTACAAATTCTAGAAATCCTGGCTGGCAGGGTGTTCGTACCATAGAATTGATTAGATTTCTTTTATTTTTATCATATATCATCAAAGTACTGGTTTTATAATTGAATTTGAAGTCACTACCACCGCCCATCTGGGCAATCCTATCGGCATATCCACCTGCACAATTAATGATAAAATTTGTTTTAATATTTCCCTGCTTGGTTTCAACAATATGATGGGCATTTTCTTTTATTATATTTTTCACTTCAGCATCAAGTATTATTTCAACATCATTGTCTTTTGCATTTTCAGCTAAGGCAATGGCTATCTCGGGCGGGAAGGCATCGACCAAATGTCTGTCATCATACAATCCTTTTATTGCACTCTTAGTTAAATTAGGCTCTATTTCAAAAATTTCATCCTTATTTACTATTCTGTAAGAATTAACATATTCTTCACCCATTTCCTGGGCTACTTTTTCATAATAATCCAGGCCTTTGAGCTCTTCTTCATTTCTGGCAAATACCAATACTGGTAGACGGATATATTTTATGTCCAGTTCTTCAAAAACCTTGGGCCATTCTCTAAAACCCTCCTCACACCATCTCATTTTGAACCCATCAGGATTATACAAAGACTCGCCCGGTTTGATCAAAATACTCTTTGCTATTAAAGAACCTATCATTACCAGGCCTGCATATATGCTGGCGGTGGCTGTTTTGGTCTGTCCATTTGCTAAAGCATAGTTTTTTTCAACCAAGATCGTTTTAAGATTATATTTGGATAATTCTCGAGCTATAGCAGTCCCGGCAATTCCGCCTCCAATAATGACTATGTCAGCTTCCCTGTTATTTACCATTACTATTTCTCCTTTTCTCATTATTGTTCAATTATTAATGTAGGGTTTAATTCTTTTTAATCTTTTCTTCAGGAATAATAACTGATTTACCATTTTGAATTATTTTTCTATGCTTGGTTCTCTGGAACACCGTCATTATTCCGATTAACAAAAATCCTATAATTACAAATTTATAATCTGGAATAAGAATCATAATACTGCCTGCTATTAAAATTACACTATACAACATGTTAATTCTAGTAAAATAAAATCTTGCCATTGCACAGGATATTATATAAGTAGCTGTAAATGAAAATAGTAATATCAGGATTATCTGTAATAGATCCCCATTCATTAAGAGAGCGTTATTATAGATAAACACATATGGCATAATGATAACGGGAAATGCTAATTCCATTGCGATGATAGATGTTTTAAAAAAATTTGAGTTGGCTATACCAGAGGCAACATAAGAATTGGGAGCAACAGGGGGGGTTATCTCTGCTAAAACAGAAAAATAGAAGACAAACATATGTGCCGCAAAAGGCCATACACCCATTTGTGTTAAAGCAGGAACAACCAGTATTGATAAAACTATATAAGCACCAACAGGCGGCATTCCCATTCCCAGGATAATGGAGGCAATCATTGTTAGTATAAGTAACAGGAATAAATTACCTCCAGATAACCTTATCAGTATCGTGGAAACCATGAAACCCAAACCAGTAAAATTAACCATACCAACTACTATGCTGGCAATCGATAAAATCGCAACTACTGTTAAAGCCGAAATCGCTCCACCAGTCAAAGATTGGACTATATCCGTTACACTCATCCGAGTCTCTTTTTGCAACATCGCTGAAGCAGGGATTGAGAGTAGCGACCAGAAAACTGCTCGAGTAATGTGGAAATGCAATGCTAACAGTATTACAAGTATAAGTGGCGGTAATAGATAGTTCCATCCGCTTTTAAACACTTCCCATGAATTATCCAATGTTTCTTTTGATCCACCTACCAGGCCCATCCTCATAGAACGAAAATCAACCATAATAAAAATTGCAATATAGTAAAAAATAGCTATGGGAAGGGAACGGATCATAATAGTAAAATAAGGCACTCCTATTATCGACATCATAATAAAAATGGCACTACCCATAACAGGGGGCATAATCAAACCACCTGAACCTGAGGCGGCAACAACTGCTGCAGAAAAATCAGGATCATACCCATTGTCAATCATTGCCCCAATGGTGAGATTTCCAACTGCTGCAGTGTTAGCAACACCACTCCCTGAAATCATACCAAACAGTGCACTGGCGAAGACAGCTACTTTCGCAATTCCCCCTCTTAAATGCCCAACAAAACTCATTGCAAAATCAAGAAAAAACTTCCCTGCACCAGAACGATTATAGACAACTCCGAATAATACAAGTAAAAATACATAAGTGGCAGAAATCCCTGTCAACATCCCATAGAGGCCTTCTGTTTTTAGAATCATGTTAGAGATAATTCTTAAAAAGGGATAGTTCTTATGCATAAAAATTCCTGGCATCACCTCTCCATACAAGCCAAAGAGGATTATTAGAATAGCCAGTACCGGTAAAATAGAACCGATACTGCGCCTTGCTCCCTCCAGGGTTAAAACAAGAATGACAATACCTATAATATAGTCAACTTTGGGTATAGGTAGCCCCACTGTTTGAGCCCTGTAAACCCAGGTAAAAAGAAAATAAATTGAAATACCTACATACGCAAGGGATAATATAATATCTAGTATATGAAAATTATCTAAATCTTTTTTACCATTAAAACCATATACTAAAAATATTAGGCAATAACCGATCATTAAATGAATTATCCTCTGGTCCATTGCCTGGAGCTGGAAATAACCAGTATAGATGTGAAATATTGAAAAACCTAAAGCTATTATATTTATCAGTCTTTCTTTAAACGACTTTCCTAGAATATCCATCCATGTACTCATATCTTTTTGAACCATGCTTTCTTCCTTTTTTATTATCTAATAACCTTCTCAAAATGTTTACTATTGGTGAGTATCTTTAATCTTATTTTTATATGAATTAGCCTGTCATGTATTTAATGGTGTATAAATTACCTATTAAAAACATTTTCAAAACCACTGCTCATGAATTTTATTTCGATGATTTTTACAAGATAGAGTAAGTAATATAATCTTTATATACTAATTTTTTACCAGGCACCTTTCTCCTGATAAAATTTGAGAGCTCCTGGATGAATCGGCAATTCGTCATCGAGACCATCGAGGTTTTCTAAATTCCATAATGCAGCTTGTGGATGAATAGCATTCTTTTCTTCAGGATGTTCAAAAATTGCTTTACATATCTTATAAACAACATCTTCCGGTATTTCTTTTCGACACATTATAGTTTGCCTCATATAGAAAGTTTGGTTATCTTTTTCCATCCCTGCATATGTCTCTTTAGGTATAATCAATGGCTTTACATATGGTCTTTTTTTAATCATGGTCTCTAATACATCATCAGGTATATCTATAAAATACACTTTATTGGTACTTGCCATATCAATTACACCGGGAAGGGGAAATCCTGCAGCAGTTATAGCAACATCTACGGTTCCTTCTTTAAGCCCTCTTTCAGCTTCAGAAAAACTGTAGTATACAGGAATATAATCTTCACCTTCCACTAAACCCAATCCATCAACAAGCAAAAAGTGGTTAAATAGGACTTTTGTTGCACTTCCATGAGGGCCTACTGCGATTCTGGCTCCTGAGCCAATAAAATCTTTAACAGTTTTATATTCTTTATTTAGAGTCATAATATGAACATCACTACGATGACCAATACCAATCATCTGTAAATCACTAATATCCAGACCTTCCTGTTCATGTAAAGTAGATGCGGTTCCAACACATGCCCATCCTATATCTAAATCACCACTTACCAGCAATCTCCCATTTTCAAAGGATGCATCGGTAGGCTGGGCATTGATCCTTATCTCTGGATAATACTCTTCTACTATTTTAGCAAAACCGGCTCCCAGGTAATAGTAAGTGCCTGAACTCTCACCAGTTCCCATTGATAAGAATGTTGTTTGAGCAGAAACGGAAACTGAAGAAAGAATTAATGTGAGCATAACCACAACTAAAAATATACTCGTAGATAAATATCTTTTCATATTGTTTTTTTCTCCTTTTTTATTAATAAACTTGATAACTCATCAATTTTAAAATATTGATTAATTAAGTACTTGAGTAAACTCTGAAATATTTTCAACTTTTTCTAAATTTAGTATCTTTTCAGTCAATTCATCGAGCTGAGTTTCACTAAACTTTTTTAATCCAAAATTGGCACATTTTTTAAACTTTTCTATGTACTCTGTTTGTGACAAAGGATTTTCTGGATTTCCCTTGAAAATATCAACTTTATAATTCAATTCTTTCCCATTTTTAAAGTAAAGCCGTATTGTTGCTGATTTTATATCCCTTGGGTCTAATTTGTCATCAGAAAAAACGGCAATTCTATTAACCAAATCCGCATTATGATTTCTTACTCTATCATTGTAAAAATCATCGATAAATGGCTTACCCTTAGCAAGAGCTATACTTACTGTATAAGGAATGCTGAACTGTGCATCAACTTGCGGGTTCTCCCTAATAGTAAAAGGACCCCCCACCATGTCCTTGACCATTTGAGAAGTATATAGCTCTATTTTTTCAACATCTTTTAATTCAAACTCATAATTTTCCCTTAAATATAGTGCTGCATCAATAGAAGCATGTGTCATTCGGCAGCTAGGATAGGGTTTGATGCTTATTTTTGTGCCATAAAACTCATTTCCTAAATTTTCTAAAACAATTTCTCTGCTATAATTCCCCCTTTCATATAAATTAAAAAATCCATATTTTCCTTCAAAAACATCTCTGGCTCCGGTTAGGCCTGTTTCTGAAAGCAATGCAGCTATAACGCCAGAACTGGCTGCAAAAGCAGGTTGCATTCTTTTAGCCAGACCTCCATCAATAAGGCATTGTGCATTTCCAGATGTCTGACTATAAACAATGCCCAGGGCATTTAATATCTTATCTTCACTCAGACCTGATACCTTACTTGCAGCCAGTGCAGAAGAGAAAGAGCCACATGTAGAGCTTCTAATCCAACTCAAGGGGCTGTTAATAGCTGCGCCTAACCGGGCACACAGATCTACTCCAAGAGCGACAGAGCTAATGAGTAATTTACCTGATACGTTCTGCTTTTTTTCAGCTATTGCTAAAGCTGCAGGCAAAGTACTTGTATAGCAATGCATGGCTGCGGGATCATAAGTGTCATCAAAATCAAGGGCGTGTGTGGTCATGCTATTAATTAAAGCGGAGAAGTGGGCGGGTAATTTGAGACTAAAGCCTATAACAGTAGATTCTGGCTTACCCCCCATGCTTTTGAATACATCTACTGTTTCCTGACAACCTGGGGCACGCGTTCCTGCTAAGCTGGTACCAATTGAGTCCATAATGAACATTTTGGTAATTTCAATAACATTTTTTGGCAGGTTGTCATAATTAATTTTGGAATACATTTTTGAAACGGTTCGGGCAAGGTCTTTCAAAAAAATCACCTACCTATTAATAATATATCATATATTATATATATATTTTTTTGGCAAGTCAAGCAACGAGATTTCCATTTAAATTCTATTTTATGGTATAGAAAAAGTGAATTCACTTTACCTGAACTTAAATAAATAGTATTATCTTTACTATGAAAATGAAGAGGGATAGTGGATTTTAAAAAGGCAATAGGGGTAAAAAAAATATTCTATTAAAAAAAATGGAAAGGGTAATATATATGGATATGAGAAAAGATAATGAACTACTTTCTTGTACAGAACAATTTTCAACCAGGTTAGAAAAAAATGAAGAGATATATAAAGATAAAGAAATTCCTCCGGGGACTCGAGAAAAAATTTTAGATATTATTGCCAAAACAGCTTACAACTACGATAGGGCATATGAAGGTTGTACCCGTTCTGTTCTGGCAGCCCTCATTGAACACCTACACCTTTCAAGTTGTGAGGGAGCAAAAGAAGTCATTAAAGCGAGTTCGGCATTGGCAGCTGGTGTGTGTCGTATGGGAGAGACTTGTGGTGCATTGACAGGAGGTATAATGGCCATTGGGTTGGTGGAGGGCTCAGATAAATTAGCAGACTTCGATGCCTATAAGAGAGCGATGGAGTCTTCTTATAGACTATATGATAGATTTAAAGAAATTTATGGTACAACACGTTGCTTTGAAATTCAAAAAAAAGTTTTGGGAAGACAGTATGATTTCAAGAAAGAAGAAGATAGGGAACCCTGGTATAAAGAGGGTGGGCTGGATAAGTGTCCCATGGTTTGCGCTAATGCAGCACGATTAGCTGCTGAAATTATTTTAAATTTAAAGAAAAATATTTAAAATTCTGTAATAAAATATCAAACCTGTGGTTAATTTATCGGATAAAACTATCCTATTATTTTGTTAAAAAACTTTAAAAATATTTCTCTAATTATGTATCATGATATTTATTTGCAGCATGTAAGTATTCATTTTTTAAAGCTGACATCAGCTCATTGACTGTTATAATTCTTTCAATTCGGTAGGCATTGGCACCGGCAAAGGCAAATCCTTCCTTAAAATCCCCTCTCTGGGCGTGGGTCAGGGCTGAGGCGATACAATAGGGTGCTCTCCTAAAATCACAGGTTTTCAAGCATTTCCAACTACATTTAAAAGGTTTCTTATTTCCCCGGGAAACATTTTCCAAAAACTCATTCCTGATAGCCCTTCCCGGCAACCCTACCGGACTGTCAATAATTACCATATCCTCTTTTTTACAGTTAATATAAGTCTGCTTAAATCCTTCAGAGGCATCACATTCCACTGTAGCTAC
>LSQX01088558.1_pt2 | contig 11278 bp, 8 predicted proteins | sample 654561 | NCBI WGS metagenome assembly LSQX01 (sample SAMN04489861, study PRJNA283612) | anaerobic digester metagenome | isolation source: 4 biogas reactors fed with cattle manure at either 37C or 55C with and... | place: Denmark: Kongens Lyngby | collected 2014 | reverse complement strand
GGTGTAGAGTATTTCACGCGTTTCCACCCGGCTCCCGTCTTCTTCCGTAATGGGATAAAAATTTGTTTTGACAGGCTTAAACCGGTCCCTGTGGTATAGCAGGGCCACATCTATCCCCCGGGGATCGGGGGAATCCCTGTGTATGATGCCGTAACGGAGCGGGGCCAGGGGGGTGTCGGAAGTCAGCCGGTACAGTACAAAAAAGTTTTCGATCTCGCACAATCCGACAAGGCATGGGGCTTCCCATGAACCGTCTTCCTGTATACCACAGGCAATCAGGGTTTTTGCTATTTCATTGCTCTTTTTTATAAAACGGGACCAGGTCCATCCGTAACTTCCTTCCTGTGTAAAAGCGTCGTCAAGGGTCAGGGGATCGTCAAACGGATCAAAGTAATTTTCTACATTCCAGAATACCACAAGGCATAATATTACACGTATCATGGAGGTAAGATAAGCTGATGGAACCGAATGAAAAGGACAATTCGTAAAAAGTTGTTAGTTTTGTGCCTTCCAATATATAAAGACAATTCTTATGGCATTAAGATGCGGTATTGTGGGGCTTCCCAATGTGGGAAAATCAACCCTGTTCAATTGTGTTTCTTCCGGAAAAGCCCAGGCAGCCAATTTCCCTTTCTGTACCATTGAGCCCAACCTGGGTTCCACACAGGTCCCGGACCCCCGGCTGGAACAGCTGGCTTCCCTGGTACATCCCGGACGCATTGTCCCGGCCACCGTGGACTTTGTGGATATTGCCGGGCTCGTTAAAGGAGCCAGCAAGGGAGAAGGACTGGGAAATCAGTTTTTGGCCAATATCAGGGAGACCGATGCCATCCTCCACATCCTGCGTTGTTTTGACGATCCGGACGTGGTGCACGTAGACGGTTCCGTTGATCCGCTTCGGGATAAGGAGATCATTGAAACCGAATTACAGCTCAGGGACCTCGAGACGGTTGAAAGCCGGATCGCAAAAGTCCAGAAACAGGCCGTTACCGGAGGAGACAAACAGGCAGCCAAACTGGCCGCCCTGCTGGTGCGGTACCGCGATACACTGAGCCGGGGCCAGAATGCCCGCACAGTGGCCCTGATCACCCAGGACGAGGAACGTATGGCACGGGAACTGTTCCTGCTCACAAACAAGCCGGTCCTGTATGTGTTTAATGTCGATGAAAAGTCTGCCCTCGCCGGAAATGCCTATACAGAGAAAGTAGCCGCCGTCCTGGAAAAAGAAAACGAACCGTACCTGGTGGTTGCAGGACGGATAGAATCAGAGATCGCAGAACTGGAGTCTTTCGAGGAACGCCAGATGTTCCTCGAGGCCATGGGGCTGGAAGAATCGGGGGTTTCCCGCCTGGTCCGGGCGGCATACGACCTGCTGGACCTGGAAACGTATTTCACTGCGGGACCAATGGAAGTAAAGGCATGGACCTATCGTAAAGGAACAAAAGCCCCGCAGGCTGCAGGGCTTATTCATTCTGACTTTGAACACGGCTTTATCCGCGCCGAAGTGATAAAATTCAATGATTATATGCGTTACGGTTCCGAGACCGCCTGTCGCGAAGCAGGCAAAATGGCCGTGGAGGGCAAAAATTACGTGGTGCAGGACGGGGACATCATGCACTTTCTTTTCAGCCGCTAAAAGAACCGGGCGCGATTATCCTCGACTTTCGCACTTTCCTGCAACACCATAGGAACCATCTGAACCTGTATGTCAGAAAGATAGGTTGCAAATTGCCTGGCATCGTTCTCTGTGTAAAAGGCTCCGTCCAGCCGTTCGTCCACACGGAACACGTATACCCCGATTTCTCCCTTAACCGGCCCGAGCAGCACCTGCTCCGGAGCTCCCGACACCGCCCCTACAAACTTGGGATCGGTCTGCTGTGAAGATCCGAATGCGATCCCGGTTTGTGTGGAAATGGTCCTTCCGGTGGCTTCTGCCCATGCTTCGAGTGTGGTATGACCGGCCAGTTCCTGTTTGATCTGATCGTAGATGCGGTCTTTTTTCTTTTCCAGAATGAGCAAGGACTCTATCTCGGCCTGCTTTTCCTGCAGGGTTGCAATCCCTTCCTCATGAATTCCCGAGACGGCTGCCACAAATAAATAGTTGTTGTCTACCGATATAACGGGCGATACCTCTCCCAGTTTGGCTTCAAATGCCCAGCGGACAAGTTCTCTCATCCGCTCATAACCGGAAATGGTTTTCGCATTTTCGGCAATTCCCATGGCAGGTACGGCGAACATATTGACCTGATTGGCCTCCCGGTTGAATTCCTCTATGTTCTTACTCTGTGTGGAGAGTGTATTTGCCCTGGAATAAATGGTTTGATAGGTTTCTTTCCCGGCAACGGCTTCTTTAACGAGGACGGCAAGCTGTACTTTCCGGTGAAGACGCGTACGTTCGCTGACCTTGACGATATGTGTGCCATACTGGGTTTCGATCCTGTAAGGCTTGTTGAGCTGTGCCTCGTAAACGGATTCCATTCCCGGAATACCTGCTTCGCGGGAAAACCAACCGATCACGCCCGGACGGAAATTGGGATTCTTATCTGCGGAAAATTCTTCTGCAAGCTCTTCAAAGCGATCCGGAGTGCGGCCCAGGATGTTCAGCAGACTGTCTGCAATACGTGACGCCTCACCGGCCGCCTGTTGCAGTAAGATATGGTGTACATATACCGAGTCAGGCAATTGTTTGATATCGGCTATCCGGGCCGCACGGAAGAAATTCCCGTCCTTATAGACCGGAAGCACGTCGCGTGATGTGGCGGCGAAGGCAAAACTGTCCAGGGCGGCAGAGATGGAAACCAGTTCTCCTTTCTTATAATAGTACGTATCCAGGGGTTTGTCGGAATTGCGGGCCAGAAATTGCCTTACGTTCTGTGTATTAGCAAAATCCCCGTAAACCTTTTCAATGTCTTCCCTTGCCAGCTCTATGTCTTTTTCCGAAGGCTCAATGGGAAATACCACGTATTCAATGTCCCTGGTTGCCACCTGCTTGTACAGATGCTTGTGTTCATCGTAATACTTGCGGATCTCCTGTGCGGTTACCGATATTGTGGTGTCGCGGGAAAATGAAACGGGGGTAAGTGAAAAGCTGACATTGGAGGTAATGTTGTTCTCTTCCATGTCCCTGCGTAATTCCACGGGTGTGATGATATTGCTTTTGGACAGGAGGGAACTGTACTTGGCAAACATTCTGTCTGTTTGCATGTTGTCCTGGATAAACATCCAGTAAACGCCTGCAACCCCTTCGGGATCAGCCGTGGCATTCTGGACGAACATGGTCAGCCGGCTCCGGTCAAACATGCCGTTCTCTCCCCTAAAGAGTGCATCGTTGATAATGACCGGGGAAATATCCCGCCCCTGTACCATATCAAACAATTCCTCGTCTCCCAGGCGGATCCCGGCTTTTTCTATGGCGGGCATATACACCAGGTCCTTCAGGAATGTCTGCCAGGTACCCTGTTCAACGGCCTCCTGCGACTGTTCGTCCAGGGAAGAGGCCCCCGTCAAAGCCTGCTGCAGGTTGCCCATGGTCTCCAGTTTTTTGCTGTACTCCATGTATGTAATGGTTTGCCCGTTCATTTCTCCCACGTCGTTTTTGGAAGAGAACATAGACATAGCGGATTGTAATGTGCCCGGATCTACAATAAATGAAATTAAGGCAATAGCAATGAGTACGGTAATAAATATACCCATCTGTACTCGTATCTTCTCCAGAACTGCCATCTTGTTTGTTTTATGGTTGAGGTTGTGATTCTATATCAGGGCGCGAAGATAATTCTTTTTCTTCATTGGACAAAGTGTCCTGCTGAATGTATCCGTAAGAATCAAACGGTCTCAGGATTTTGGCATTGGTTGCCCTTTCGTCGGATTCCATCCCGTAGCCCTGTGCAAAAAAATCGGGAGAGGTAAGCCTGACATAACAATGCGTGTATATTGTTTTTTTTTGCTGATCCCAGTACAGGGTGTCCGTTTCCATGGTTTCTTCTTTCAGAAGATTATGTACCAGGACCTTGCCGGTGGCGATCCATATCTGTTCTTCTCCTGTACGGTGTACGGCCTTGTCGGCGGTGATAACCGTTTCAAGCGTTCCTTCCGGCGTATACGCTTCCACCCGGAACGAATTGGGGAAAATATCATACGGATCGTCACCGCGTGTATATTTTTCCATATAGGGAGCGGTAAGTCGTCCCCGTACCTTGCCTCCTTCCACCTGCCACCCTTCCATGTTTTCAATAGTCTGCGTAGGAATGCTGTCCAGGTTTTCGAGCGACCCCACGGTGGTGACCCGGTTTTTACACGAGACAAACATGGTAGCAAGAGACAGGCCCGTTGCTACCATGATCAGCGTTGTGTTCCGGGAACGAACTCCCATTATCTATTTATTTGTTCTGACTGTTGTTGTGGCGGAAAGCCCGTTGGCCCTGACCGTATAGCTGGCGCCATCGGACAGGTCGTGCATGAAGGCTTCTTCTGCGGTGGGGAAATATTGCCTGTAAGTCGCTATCAGACGGTCGGCTTCTTCAGCCAGGGTGGGATCAGCCTGCTTGGCCCTTACAAAGTAATCCACGGCCACCCAGAAATTGGCCCGGGCATCTATGTCGGGCATGTCGCCGTCGCGAACCTTGGCCATGGTCCAGATATGTCCCATCAACAGATAGGCCCGTCCTTTGATCTCTTCGTTGAATTCAAAGGCCTCAAGGCATCTTTGTGCGGCAATGGCGTTGTTGCTCATCCTCTTGAAGTAGAATGTGCCCAGTTCCATCAGGTAATCCCCTTTTGTCTGGTCATCAATGGAATCTGAATCAATCGCCAGTTGCAGGAACGATACGGCTTTTTCATTGTTTTCCCTGGCAGAGTAAAGCCGGTACAAATAATACGCAGAATTGTAGGACGGTTCCATTTCATAAAGTCGTTCAACGGCTTTCAGGAAAAGGTCCGAAGTCTCACAACCGGCATTGGAGAGCAATTGCACGACACGTTTGACATAGGATATCTCTGTTGCGTTCTCGTCAAACCGTGGTCCGAAAAGGGCCAGAAGATTGTCACAATCGGCAACGCCGCTAATGGCAAACAGCGTTTCAAAATTGTTCTTGGCTTCTTCGACCGCTTCATCTTTGCCGTTCTGTGTTTTCTGATCGAATATGGAACTTATCTGCTGATACACCTCTATCACTTTGTCCGCATCCATTTTTTCTTCCTTGAACAGGCTGGTGGCGTATTGCATGTTCAGGACAAGTATCCCGTGGTCTGTATTTTCCGCTCCGAATCGCACCACATCCTGTAAGGCGTCAAAGATCTTCATATCATCTTCCTTGTAAAAGGTGACCATATCGTATGCCTTGAATGTGTAAGCGCTCAGGAGTGCCTTGCTGGTGGGGAATTTATCAATACGGATGTTATACATCAGGATAAGCGAATCTACAAGTTCTTTTCTGAGTTCGGCGTCTTTTGTCTGATGGATCAGGAATTTGATTATGTTCTGTCCGTCCTGGTATAAAGACTGCGTAACACCCACGGGGCATTTCCTCAGGGCGCCCCTCCATGAGGGAAGGGCTTCCCGGATGTTCCCGTTCTTGTAATAATCCTTATAGAAAGACAAATATCTCACGCATTCCACGCTGTCTTCCGGTGTCGCTCCAAATTTTCCGGACTGGGCGTAACCTTGTGTTATGAAAGCTGACATAACCAATGTGATGAGGATTCCAAGCTTTTTCATTTTCTCTGTTTTTAATTGTATCTGTGTTTAATGAACCAAATATCGTGCAAATTGAAATTCAAAATTAACATAATATACCGTTCCCTGATAAGATTATTTTCAATACTTCCGCGCTGACCGGCATCAATCGATACTCCCACGGAGTTATACCAGCGGTATATGGGAACCGAAAACCCCAGCGTTACACCCGTGGCTGTCACCTGTTGCCCGTTGAGCATCATGTACGACTGATCGTAATAGGCACCCATCCGGTATGTCCACCTGCGCATAAAATACCGTATGCTGTAACGGTCGGGGGTAAATTCGAATCCAGCCTTGAACGTGCGGCTGAGTGCAGGTTGAAAATTGATGCCCGGGGTTTCGGCAAAATTTGATTTACGCCAGTCTGCCTGCGTAAAATCAATTCCAAAAGCCCATTTATCTCTTTTTCTGACAGAGAATCCGACCGTCCATTCCATAGGGATGGACATGCGGGACCCTTCGTTCAATACGGAATAAACGGTATCAATGACAGACCCTTTTTCCATTTTGGCAAAACGGGTCACATCTCCCCTCAGGGTGGCAGACGGCTGGAATGTTGCTCCCACCGTAAAAGAAGTGGATGAATTGAAATTTCCAAAGGCCTGCATTCCGAATTGTGCTCCAAATGAACCTATGACAATGTCATAGCCGGTTTTGAGCGTTCCGTAAGATTCCGGAGAAGAGATGGATATGGCTTGCGCATTCTTTTCAATATTCCCGAAGAAATACATGCCCTGGACACCTACGGCAAGGTGTTTGAAAAATGTGGCAGAAAAAGCGGCAAAAGCCTGGTTTATGCTTCCCTGACCATAATGATAATACCGGAAAGCCCCTACGTTGGCCAGAATATCCTCACGGCTCTCGTCTTCCACAAAACGATATCCCACATTGCTGTAGGGAATGATCCCCATCTGCATGGCCGAACTTTTCCATATGGGAAAAGACATGATGATGTGGTGCATGTTGAATGCGTTGTAAGCAGAGGAGCGGATTCCGTCCGTATTCATGAAATTGTTTTGCATGAGCCCGAAATCGAGCATGAACGAAAGAGAGTCGCGGGCCGAGGCCGAAGCGGGGTTCAGGTAATTGATGTAGCGGTTGTCCCTCAGTCCGGCACCGATGCCTCCCATGGACCTGTTCAGCGAGGTTCCCGGACGCACAACTTCTCCCACGCCAAACATGGAATACGGGGTAAATGTACCTAATGCGTCCATGGTTTGCGCAGGGGATTGAGCCGTTCCCGCGAGCATAAAAAACAAAACGAGAGCGGAAAGCCGGATTCCAGTTTTTTGCATAGCTTGCAAATGTCGCACTTTTTCAGGGTTTTGCAAAAATTTTTAAAAAATTATAAGCCGCTTCAACACGCTTCACATGAGGTATTTTTACAAACAATTTGTTTTTGTGTTCTTTGACCTGAAAATCCTTCGGGTGTGCCGAAATGTAATTCAGAATATTTGCAAAAAGTTCTGTCTTGTAATAGCCTGATTGCGGATCTGATATGAAATATGCAAGCATTATGCCGTTTTTCAGCACAATACGCTCAAAGCCCGCCGTTACGGCCAATTGCCTCAGGCGTACCACGTATCCCAGTTGCTTCAACGGTTCGGGAACAGGACCGAAACGGTCTTCCAGGGATGTGAAAAAACGTTGCAACCGCTCTTCTTCCTTTATACTGTCCAATTCCTTGTAAAGGCGCATTTTTTCCGAAACCTGCGATATGTAGTCATCGGGGATCATCACCTCGAGATCGGTTTCTATGGTGCAGTCAGAGACAAAAGAAGCACTGAACGACGGTTTTTTGAACATCTCCGAAGGTTCTTCCACCCCCTGGTTCAGCTCGGCAAAAGCCTCTTCCAGGATGCGCTGATACGTTTCAAATCCCATCTCGGCAATGAATCCGCTTTGTTCGCCTCCCAAAAGATTCCCTGCACCGCGGATGTCGAGGTCCTGCATGGCAATATTGAATCCGCTTCCCAATTCGGTAAACGATTCCAGCGCTTTTAACCTTCTCCTGGCGTCCTCTGAAAGAGCGTCGTGAGGAGGAACGATCAGGTAACAATACGCTTTCCTGTTAGAACGCCCTACCCGGCCTCTCATCTGGTGCAGATCGCTCAGACCGAAAAGATGGGCCCTGTTTATGATAATGGTGTTTGCATTGGGGATGTCTATTCCGTTTTCAATAATTGAAGTCGACAACAACAGATCGTAATCTCCGCAAATGAAATCGAGGAGTATTTTTTCCATGGCCTTAGGGGGCATCTGGCCGTGTCCGATGGCAATTCTCAAGCCCGGGCGGATTTGCTGCAGAGTCCTTGCAACATGTTCAATATCCATGACACGGTTGTGTACGAAAAACACCTGTCCTCCCCGCTCCAATTCTCTGTCTATTGCTTCCCGGATAATCTGATCGTCAAGCAATTGCACTTCCGTATGTATGGGAAGCCGGTTTGCCGGCGGTGTCTGAATGATGGAAAGGTCCCTGGCCCCCATCAATGAAAACTGCAATGTACGCGGGATTGGCGTAGCCGTCATTGTAAGGGTGTCTACGTTTGTTTTCAGCAATTTGAGCTTTTCCTTGGCTGCCACTCCGAATTTCTGTTCTTCATCGACAACAAGCAAACCCAGGTCCCTGAACAAGACATCCCTGTTCAGCAGTCTGTGTGTTCCAATAATGATGTCTATGGTGCCGGCCTGAAGTTTTTCCAGGATCTCTTTTGTCTGGGAGGGTGTTTTGAGACGGGAAATGAATTCAGTCTTTACGGGAAAACCGGACAATCTTTCCGAGATCGTATGGTAGTGCTGCAGGGCAAGTATGGTGGTAGGAACAAGGAATGCGACCTGTTTTCCGTCCGTTACCGCCTTGAAGGCCGCCCTGATGGCAATTTCTGTTTTTCCAAAACCTACGTCTCCACAGATCAGCCTGTCCATGGGATACTGTTTTTCCATATCGCTTTTCACCTGCTGGGTGGCAAGCAGCTGATCGGGGGTGTCCTCAAAAAGAAAAGAAGCTTCCAGTTGGTTCTGAAGGTATGTGTCCGGCGAAAAAGCAAAACCTTTTGCGGAAACCCTTTCAGAATAAAGTTTTATGAGATCTCGTGCAATGTCCTTTACTTTTTTCTTGGTCTGCTGCCTGATCCGGTTCCATGCCCCGGATCCCAGCTTGTAGATCCTGGGCGGTTCGCTTTCCTTGCTTTTGTATCTGGCTATTCTGTGGAGCCCGTGAATGTTCACATACAATACATCATTGTCCCGGTATATGAGTTTTACCGCTTCCTGCACCTTTCCGTTAAGATTGGTTTTTACCAATCCACCGAAAACGCCCACTCCGTGGTCGATGTGAACAACGTAATCACCTGTTTTAAAGCCTGTCAGATCATTCAGGGTGATCTGTTCGCTTTTTTGAACCGAACGCTTCAGATAAACCCTGTGGATACGCTGGAATAACTGGTGGTCGGTATAATAGCAGACTTTGTTCTGGTGATCTGTAAATCCTTCGTGTAAAGAAACTTCCTTGTATTTAACAAAAGGAACGGGACAGTCAAGACTTTGGAATATCTCTTCAAGGCGCCTGATTTGTGCCTTGTTTTCACTAAGTATGTACACCTGGTAGCCGGCCTCTTTTCTTTTCCTGATGTCATTGACCAGCAGTACAAAGTTCTTGTTGAAAACAGGCTGTGGAGCCGTGTCGTAACGGACAACGGGGCCTTCCTGCATCAAATCATAAAAAGCCATTACCGGTATGTTTGCGGGAATTTCGCTGAATTCTTCCCTAAACGACCAGACCAGTGCATGATCCGCCACCTCGTTCAGCAGATATTGCGCTCCCCTGAGCTGCGGGGTAAGCATAACGGAAGTGCGTTCTTCTATGGAAAGTTGAGAATTTTGATCGAAAACCCGTATGTTTTCAATGTGGTCCCCGAAAAAATTGATCCTGTAAGGTCTGTTGTCCGAAAAGGAAAACACATCCACTATGCTTCCCCTGACGGCAAATTGTCCCGGTTCGCTTACAAAATCCGTTTTTTCAAAACCCGCCTGAAAAAGATGTTCTTTTATTGATTGGTGGGATAATGTAGTACCCGCACTTATCTGAAGGGATCCCGTATCGAGGGATTCCTTTTCCGGAATCCCTTCTTTCAGGGCCTTGGGATACGAAACCAGAATGATATCGCGGGGTTGCCGGAAATATTCCGAAACTGCTCTCAGGGCCGTAGTTCTCTGTACCTGGAAAGACTCATCCTGCCTTGCGGTTTTTCCCGTTCCCCTGTATGAAGCCGGAAACAGATATACGTGTTCGTATCCGAGCAAGACGGACAGGTCTCCCGCGGCATAGGATGCCTGGGTTGAATTTTCCAGGATGAGAATGTGAATTTTCTGCAGACCTTTTTTAACAAGCGATGCAACGGGAAAATAGACGGCAGAGCCGGTAAGTCCCTGTAACGTTATGCTGCCAGGAATATTATCCTTTGATCTGCTCGTTAAAAAATCCCGGATCTTTTGTACATCAAAGTCTGTCATAAGCCTCTGTGATCTGCGGGGAGATGTGGTCATACATCTGGTGAATACGTTTTTTGGGAAGGCTTTTTCCCGACAGACCTTCTTTTTCCAGTTCTTCAATCAATACCCGGTATGTTTCGAACAATCGTGATTCCAGGGGAGCCAGTTGCTGCATAAAACCAGTACCCTGCCGGTTGTAAATGCGAGAAAAATACATATAACGCGACCCGTTTCCTCTTGTTACCGGAAACGCCTGATGTTTGAGGGAAACGGCCATTTCACACAACGGGGACCTGTTTTGATCTCCCTGGCCCAAAAGCAAGTACGGCTGCCGGTCTCCCATGTTCACCCAAAGGGGGATACACACTCCGGCAGGAGGATACCCCATAACGGTCCACATAATTGTTTTGAGCGGATCATCTCCTTTTGGGACCCCTTCTATCACAACGGAACAGGTACTTGAACGCCTTGGAATAAAATCCTGATCTATGAACCATCCGTTTGCCCTGTCAGGTGAAAATGCCGGATCACAAAGGTCCATACCCAAAAAAGCATGATAAAAAGACCGGGATACGTGGGTAAATATCCATTGCGGAGTAAAATCGGAAACGGCCGCTTTTTCAAGAAAAAGGGCACTGGCGGTCTGATACCGCATATACCCCATACCTTCGTCTTTCCTTCCCGTATAGGAGAAATTCGTATAGATCAGGTATCCGTGCGGGGCAATTGCCGGATCATTGGCGTCTATCCTGACCCAGGAGTGGTTGTTTACCTCGTAATAGGCGGCACCTCCAAAAGCATCTATGACACCAAAATTGGCTTCAACACGCAGGGGCCTGGACAATGTATCCAGAAAACGTTCAAAATCTTCCGTACCTGCACAGATTTCCAATGCCCTGTACATAAGTTTCCCTTCCTGATCCATTTCTTTGACCTGGTCATCTTTCAAATTGTAAGAAGCCGTATTCATAATGGAAAACCCGGCACTGTTGGTCCCTGTCCAGGCCGTACCTCCCTGGTCGGGAGCATCTACGAGCGCAAGAAAAG
>LSQX01174790.1_pt1 | contig 11280 bp, 10 predicted proteins | sample 654561 | NCBI WGS metagenome assembly LSQX01 (sample SAMN04489861, study PRJNA283612) | anaerobic digester metagenome | isolation source: 4 biogas reactors fed with cattle manure at either 37C or 55C with and... | place: Denmark: Kongens Lyngby | collected 2014 | reverse complement strand
CACCTTTCCCCTTTTCCACCTTTCCAATTTTTCAGCTTTCCCCTTTTCAACTTTTGAGTAAGGACTCGATGCGGTAGAGCTTGTCCACTAAAAGGGAAAGGGCGGAGAGGATGATTTGCTGTTCGTTTTCGGCGATGGAGGTGGAGCGTTTGGCCATGAGTTTTCCCTGGTTGATGGCATTTAAGGCAGCAGCGGCTGAAGTGCAGAGCGGGATGACCTCACCGGTAGTAAGCAACAGTTTTGCGGTCTCCTCCTTTTCCTGGACCGTCTTAATGAAGGCGATATCTATATATCCGTAGGTACTGTCGCGGGTGATACGGGGCCTGCGCATCTTAAGGGGCACGAAGACCCGGCCGTCGGGCAGGCAGATCGGCATTAAAGAGCGGCGCTGCAGTTTCTTTTTCATGTCCCGGGCCTGGGCAGACAGATCCAGCGCATAGCTGCGGGCCAGAGCCTGGCGCACACTGGTAAGGCTGCGGCGGTCATAAGCATTCACCAGTCTCCCCTCCTGAAGAAACAGCAGCTCGGTGATATTCCCTTCCTCCCTGTAGACCGGCCGAAACAAAACTACCTCTTCACTGACCGTTTCGATATTTCTAAAAATTATCGACCACCCCCAGACAAATATTTTTGCACTAATTCTGCCCTTATTATAGCACAGAATGCCGTATTTTTGGCTTTTGCAATCACTTTTAAAGAACAAAATAAGCAGCAGCGGCCCCGGACCACTGGGGACCAGGCAGAAAAGCCAATATTTCGGGAAAAACCCTTGCAATAAAATTGACTTATAGGATTAATTTTGGTAATATTGTCAATATTGAGTCAGAAGGGGGGTGAAACAACACATGCCAAATAGAGTAAAATACTATCGGGAATTGATGGGACTGACTCAGAAAGAAGTCGCAGAAATAATAGGGATATCCCGTCAGTACTTATCGGAAATCGAAAACTTCAAACGAAATGTGGGCGGCAGAATCATACAAGCCCTGGCCAAGCTCTTAGGCGTAACAACCGAAGAGCTTTTTTTTGACCATTATAGTTGACAAATGAAGAATTTTTTCAGGGGGGTGATCATTTGACAGATCGCAAGAAAAACCAGCCCAGCTTGTTTACGGAGGGAAATTTTACGGCCATCCCTAATGATTTGCTCGAAGCTCTGATCAATTCGAAGATGAACGGCACTCAGCTGCGCGTTATGCTGCATCTGGCGCGCAATACATACGGATGGCGGAGAGAGACAGCCGAGGTTTCTCTGAGCGGATTCGCAGAAGCCTGCGGGAGTATCAGGCAATGGATGTCAAAGCAATTACAAGAGATGTTGGATCAAAAAAAAATATTTCGCAGTAAAATACAACCTGGTAAAACTCCGGTTTACAAGATAAATGAAAATTACTCTGAATGGGACGATAATTACCCGGTCAGTCATGAATCCTTCCAATCAGAAAGGGGGGCCCAATCAAAAACATCATGTGAACACATGACAGTCGGCACGCAGGAGTCATGTGACAGCATGACTGGTCCATCATGTGATTACATGACAGAAGGGTCATGTGACAGCATGACATCTGATACTGATCGCGCCTTACAGCAGCCGGATTCACAGCAGCAGCTAAAGAAAGAATATAAAGAAAATATAAAGAAAGAAAAAGAAAGGGGATTTTTTTTAGAGGACTCATTATATTTTTCTTTAGCAAAACTGCTCCTGGACAAAATTTTATATCGTATGCCGGAATTTAAACAGCCCGACTTACAGCAGTGGACAGAAACCATAAAGGAGATCATTGAAACGGATAAAAGAAACCCTGAAACGGTCAAGCGGGTGATCATTTTCTCCCAATCAGATCCCTTTTGGCAGTCAAATATTTTAGAAGCTGATAAACTACGGGAAAAATTCGACTATGTAAACTCCAAACGATTGTCCAGAGCAGGAAAACGCTCCTCTAAAAAATATGATGAATACGAAATATACATGGAGGATTGAATCCAATATTCAGACAACTGTCGCAGGGGTCGGCTAGCAGCCACCCGCTTACTGCTAAATGACTAAAGATGTTGATCAAGCGACGTAGGATAAGCTATCAGCTTCCCGCTCTTCACAGTAGTTAGTTGGTTTAATTAAAAAGTTGGAAAGGAGTTAGAAGGAGAGCAGAAGCTAAAAAAAAGCGCGAAACGCAACGCCTAACGAATAAAAGACAAGGAGGTAACCAATGACAAAATCAACGATAGACATTTTAAAAGACGATTATCCCCAAATCCCAGCCAAAATACTTGAAGCTCTGGACGCAGCCGATATAAACCGGACCCAGATAATGCTCTGTACCTATATCCTGCGCCAGACTTACGAAGACAATCGATCAGCAGCTCCCATCTATTTCAGAGAATTTGGCTACTTAAAAAATGTCAGCCTTCCCTGGATAAAAAATCAATTAAGGCTGCTCATAGAAAGGAAAATCGTCATCTGCCTGGAAGAAAACCCCGGCGAAATCGGATTCTACATAATCAACCCTAAAGTCTCAGAGTGGGAAGCCAAGCGGCCATACAATCAGAAAGCACCAGACAGGAAGTAAAGCATCGTAGGGGCAGCTATTAGCTGTCCGCTTCCCTCGGGGAAGTTATTGAGCGATGGGAAAACTCGCGAACGTTCTGACAGGGGGACAATTCTTAGAAGAAGGGGTATTCCCCCTGTCTGAGCAATGACAACAAGGAAATCAATTTAACTTAAGGAGGTATATCATACATGCCTATAAATTACTTAGTACAAAAGGAAACAAAGATGACCCTGCCTGGCAAGGTAATAAAAGCCAAAATATCAGGAACCGACCTTAGAATCTTGTTAACGCCACTGGATGGAATCGCAGATTTTTTAAGAGTATCAGTATATGACAACTATACCTTAGTTACCTTACTGGATTATCCATGGACTTCCTATCCATTCAAGCTTCCTTTAGCTGACTATGTTGGAGACGGTTATTTACTAGAAAAACTGTACTATTCAGATCGCAAGTATCTAGAACAAGCTCAAAAACTCTGCCATTTATTGAAGAACTATTAAAGAGGGATCTGGGACGAGAAGTAGCCAACTTATTTGCCGGATAATTGCTAGCTACCAAGCGGGAAATCAAATCGATATCAACTATTTCGTTGTCAGGTGTTAACTTTTTATTAACACTTATAAATTATTTCGTTGACATTTGCGGTAATGATTATCAAATAAAAAGGCCATCTTTCGATGGCCTTTTATTTAGGTTTATTTAATTATTTCTTTTTTGATGGCTTTTCTCTTTGAGACAAAGCACTTCCAGCTGCCGATTTCGAGTTTTTACCAGTTCTTCCATCTCGGAGAACTTGAGAAGCAGCAGTTGCAACCTTTTTGCTTGTTACTTTTTTACTTCCTGGCATTTTTATAACATCCCCTTTCTAGTTTTTAATAATTTTTGGGAAAAAGAAGGACTTTTAAGAATAATATGGAAGTATGTAGCGTATTTATTATAAATTGGCGGAGGTTTTCCTTCCGTCTCCACGAATTAAACTAAGATTAATCAAAAGCTGTCGTTGCCGCGACAGTTTTTGCTTTTAACTGGAATAATTTTTACACCTCCTTCATCAGTAAACTCGCAGACTATTCCGCCATTAATCCGCTGCATTGAATGCTATTGATCATAGCAATTCGTGTTATATAGTGTTTTTCCAACTATAAATAACATATATCCACTATATATTGTGTGTCAACAACAAATTTTCTTAACCTTCAATAGATTTCTCCCCTATTGAATGCCATACTTATGCTTCCACGCAGTAGCAATAGAGGATAATAATGGTAATATGTCGAAGCGATTGATAACAGTTATTAGGAGGTTTAAGAATGAATTGGGAAAAACTCTTACAACCGCTTCGTTTAGGCTGTCCCAAAGACGAAGCCGGCCATAATCCTGATAGAACTCAATTTCAAAGAGATTACGATAGGATTATTTTTTCGACTGCATTTAGAAGGCTCAATGGTAAGACGCAAGTATTTCCTTTTCCCGAATCTGATGTTATTCATACAAGACTAACACATAGTCTCGAATGTGCATCAGTAGGTAGGTCTTTAGGAACAATAGTGAGAAATAAATTAATTGAAAAATATGGTTCTGATTTTAATAACTATCATTTAGGTGCTATCGTGAGCGCAGCCTGTCTTGCACATGATATAGGTAATCCGCCACTGGGTCATTCCGGAGAAAAAGCATTTTCCGAATATTTTACGAGTGAACGTGGTCAGGCAATAATAAAAGATTTAACAGCTGAGCAGAAGTGCGACTTTACCAACTTTGAAGGCAACTCGATGGGTTTTCATATGCTTACTTTTAGCAATCCTTTTTTAACAAATGTTCCCGGGGGTTTAGGTTTAACCTTCCCAGTTCTTGCTGCTTTCACGAAATATCCCAGACCGTCTATTATTGAAAATAGAAGCGAAACTGTATGCGAAAAAAAGCCTGGAATATTACAGTGTGACATTAAGGTATACGAAGAAATTGCAAATGATTTGGAAATACCAAAGAAAACAAGAAGGAAAACAGATCATGACAAATGGTATAGGCATCCCTTAGCTTTCTTGACTGAAGCCGCTGATGATATTTGCTACGCTATAATGGATTTTGAAGACGGGTATAAACATAATTTAATAAATTATGAAAAAATCTATGCATTGTTACTCGAAATCTGCAAAGAAGACCCAAGTGATTCAAAAATTGACGGGTTAGAAAATATCATTGATAAAAAGAATAAAATTGGTTATTTACGAGCAAAGGCAATAAATAGCTTGACATACCAAGCAGTAGAAACTTTTATTAAAAATGAAGAAGAGATACTTAATGGTAAATTAAAAGTTTCATTATGTAGTTTGATAAATTCAGCAACCATATTAAAGGAAATTAATAATATATCCATTAAAAATATTTACGAATACAAATCTGTCCTACAAGTCGAAGCAGCTGGATTTCGAGTTCTGCCCGGTTTATTAGATACATTCTTATATGCTTGCAAGGAACCCCATAAGGCAAGCAGCAAAAAAGTACTTCAATTAATCCCTCCTGAATATCAATGCAATTTTAATGAGAACCCCTACGATACAATTGTGTATATGACCACCTACGTGGCTGGAATGACAGATACATTTGCTGTTGATACGTACAGGAATCTACGTGGTATTCATCTTCCTAATTACTATTAAGAAGATATAACGTTAATAGAGGGGAGAATTATGAGTAATTACTTCATATTGGACACAAATATATTCCTTCATTATACTTTTTTCACCGGTATTTTGTGGCTTCAGGAATTAAATTTGTCCTCAGCAACATTATTAATACCTCCAACCACTATGAAGGAGTTAGATGAAAAAAAATATACTGGTAAAGATGAAAAGATAAGAAACCGTGCCAAAAAAGTAATTAAAAGATTGGCAGACATTTTAGAAAATGACAATAACGTCCTGGTTAACAATATACAAGTACAATTTATTGATCAAGAACCTAATATCGATTGGGATTTTGAAGGGTTGTCTCCTTATTCTAATGATGATCGTATTATCGCGACTATAATGAATTTTAAAAGTTATAATCCTTATAAAAATATAATACTCGTCACAGCTGATTTAGGTATGATCATTAAATGCAAAACAAAAAATATAACAACCAAAAAATTAGATGAAAAATATTTAATGCCCAAGATTGATGAAGAGAAAAAAGAACTTATAGAATTAAGAAAAAGATTATATAAATATGAAACTTCTTTGCCTAAGCTAGAGATATTATTTAAGTCAAATAAAGCTAATCATATTCAATATTGTTGTAAAAAAATTGCAGAATTAGATGAAAAAAGATTAAAAGAAAAACTTGATAAACTTAAGTCTGCTCTGAGATATATTCCTCAACATAATCAATTAAATGAATCACCGGCTACCCTTAATGATTTTGTAAAATTTGCTGCTCCCGCTGATGGAGAAGTAGAGCGATATGAACATGACTTAAATAAGTACATAGATGACTATAAAGATTACCTTCATAATCTTAGGAATCATCAACAATACGTAGAATTAACATATGAATTAATATTTCTTCTGGTAAATAGCGGCACTTCAGTAGCAGAGGATATTGATATATTCATGCATTTCCCAGATGGATTTGAAGTATATAAAAGGAATGCTTTGCCCAAAAAACCTAAAAAACCTTCTATTCCTATGAAACCTCAAACAATTTTCGCTAAAAGTATCTCATCTATAATAATACCTTCATTCTCATCTTTATCGTTTCCAGATATATCTAGATCATTGTCTAATAATTCCGGTCCAACAATAAGAAGGACTAATAGTTATGAGGTTCATTTCAAACATGGATTTTTAAAGCATAATATGCAGTTTGAACTAGATCCTATATGTATTGTCTTCAACAAATTTGAAGATGCTAATTCTTTTGAAATAAATTATAGAATTTTACTAGCTAATTGTCCTGATCCGCAGGAAGGAAAATTACATGTTATACTAAAGAAGTCACCTGAAAACTAAATATTCTAATGACCATAAAAAAGTATAAAAAGGTACTTGTAATATTTCGAAATGGCGATCCTTTTTAGACATCCAAGAGTAGTCAACTTTCTAGCTGCCGTTTAATACTTAAGTGGTTAACTTTTATATTACCTAAGACACCCAAAATCGTTTTATTTTAAAATCTAATTTCATTTGAACTCTATTACTGCTTCTGTTGGAATATACCTTTTTAAACTCTTCCTTATTTTTAAGTGCTTCTTCTAATTTGCCAAGTCTACTAAGGCTTACAAATATTGCTGCCGATCTCGCCTGGCAGTTAATCGATTTTTCATGATTGAACTCGATGTCTGTAAATGCATCATATTCAAGTATCTCTTCAGATAAACTTAGGTACAAAAATTGTGACAACAACCCCTTCCCCCTACACCCTTCCCGCCACCTTCTCTGCCATGCTCAAACAGGTAGTAAGCTTACCCCCATAAACATGAATTAACTTAGTCTCTCCCTGACGAATTACATCAATCTTATAATCCCTGCTCATGCTGGTGGCATCTGCCTTATCATTCATGTCCATCACCAGCGACCTGATGCCCAGGAAGGTATGACAAATATCATCCCGGCTGACCTTCTCCTGTAAATAGTGATTAGCGCATTCAAGCAGATAGTTTACATCATCTTCCTGTACCTTTACCTCATCACACGAACTGTTCTCTATCCTTTCCGTGGTACCTATTATCGTCTTTCCCTCAGTCCAGGGAATCATAAAGAATATCCGTCGGTTGTTAGTCTGCAAAAACATGCAATCCGGAACCAAAGTCCGGTTAATAACGATATGTATCCCGCTCACCTTGTTGATACGATAGTTGTGCGTTAATTGGTATTTGGCATTAACCTCATCAATCCAGGGACCAGTAGCGTTAATAAGCAGAGGCGCCACTGCCTCATTTTCCCCGCTGCTATCCTGGTACAACACCTGAAATACCTTATCATTGCCCTGGACTGAAATCACCTGGCAATTCTCCCGAACAACACCACCAGAACTTACTGCGTCCTGAGCAATCCTGCTGGTCAACTCCAGGTCATCGGTTTTGCCATCAAAATAAACATAAACCCGCCGCAGCCCTGCTGTCTTTACTCCCGGGAACTTCTCCGCAAAATCTTCATTATTTATATAGCGGCAGTGGTACTCATGCTGCCGGGAAAAAATATCATACATCCCCAAGCCGGTGCGTATCATCCACCAGGGCCGCAAGCTATCATCATATACCGGCAAATAAAAAGGCACCATTTCAACCAGATCCGGATAAAGCTCAAAAAGTCTCTTCCTATCCTTCAGAGACTCCTTAACCAAACCGAACCTCCCGGTCTCCAGGTACCTTAACCCTCCATGAATAAGTTTGGAGCTGTTGGATGAAGTTCCGCAGCCTATCGCAAGCCTTTCCAGCAAACAAACTTTTTTGCCCTCCTGTGACAGCTTCCTGGCAATGGCGCAGCCATTTATGCCTCCGCCCAGGATAATGGCGTCATAGTTAACGTTCATGATTGTCACCCTCTATTCATTTACAATTCCTACCCCACTACTCCCCTTACTACCTCTATTACCCATCCCTGATCTTCCTGCTCCAGATACGGATGAAGAGGCAGGGATAACACTCGGTCGAAGATCTGGTTGCTGACGGGGAAATCGGCTTCGTCAAATTCCAATCCTACGAAGGCAGTACATCATCATAGCGGTGTCCCTATATAAACCATTTTTAAATTCCTACACAGTAGTTATTTTCCTAACTCAACTGTGCCCATTGATTCAGGTATAGAGTACCCTGTATTAATCTGATTAATGTACTCCCCTGGCACAACTATTTCTCTATATTTCTTCAGGTAATAGTTATACATTCTAATTCTAAACTTTTCTATTAACTTCTTGTAATTAATACTTGTTGGTAAACCTAGAAATCCTAATAATCCAAGTGATGGGGCAAACCATACTAACCAATAATTAATTCCATAATGATATGTAATATAACTAATTGTCAATCCAATCGTAAGGGCTAAAAGTGCTAGGCTAATTTTAAATGATGTAATTGCCCGCATTGTACTTCGATTCGTCAATATCTCGATTTTCTGTTTTAATGAATTTATGAACCTTTCCTTCTCTTTTCTTAATTCTTTATCTTTGTTAGAAAGATCTTTTTCATTTTCAATAAGTTTATTTTTATACTCATCTACTTCGTCCTCAAGGGCTGTTAAATTAATATGAGCCTTAGCTAGTATATCTTCCAAAGTTTCATCCGTAATCCCAGTTGCTTCTCTACTATTCATTTCCCTAAGGTTTTCTCGAACCTCTTTATTGTAAATTAACATGGATAAATCAGAATTTAGAACTTTACCTTCATTTAGCATATTAATTGCAGTATCAACAAACTTCTCCCATACATATCGGTCAATCATATTTTTCTGAGTAAGAGAAGGCAGGAGAAATTTAGTATCAAATCCATTAGTCGGGTTTTTGATCCACAATAGTGAAGTCATAAACGAATCTAAGATAACTTCAGATATTGTAAAATTCTCATTGTGTCCCTCAGATTCTAAGGCATACCGTGTTAAATTAGTGTCTGATGTAAGAAAGAAATAGTCAGTTTTATCAAATTTTCTGTTTGGCCTCGTTCTCATTCGTTTTACATAATCTATAACTAGTAAATCATGGCAAAGAGAATTACGAGATTTCTGATAAGGCTTATATAACTGGAGACCATCTATTTTGCTAGCTAAACTATTCAGTAATTCTTCTCGATCATGTTTTATCGTTGGGTAAATCTGAATGCCTTGGTCTGAGAGTAATTCTTCAATATTGGTAATAATCTCATCTATATCGGTAGGTGTTAACCCCTTTAATTTAAAATTACTATAAATGGAGTCCACTTTAACTTCTTCAATATATTTGGGATATTCATATCGATAGCTATTTAAAACCCCAATCATTTCTTTAAGAGTAAAATCAAATACTAGCAAGTTAAATTTAAAATTGATAAGTTGTTGGTGCAGTTCTCGACAAGGAACACAATATTCATCGTGATGGAATCCGAGGATACTGAATACTATATTTGAATCCAGAAAAACGGTCTTTTTGTAATAATGATTTACTTCTTTCAGATCTTCTTTACCCGCCAATGAACATAGAATAGAACCTATTAAAATATCCTCAAAAATATTGTATAGTTCAGGCCTAGAAAGTTCTATATTTATTAGAAATTCTTTAAATAGTCCATCATAGCTCGTCTGTAAAGCGAAATCATTTGAAATATTTCCTTTGGTGAACAATAATAATGCATGTGAATTTGTGTAAATGAAACTGAAAAACATATCCATCAACTCATTTTTTGCTGGTAGACTTTCTGTAGTAATCATTTCACCTGCGAAAGTATAAAGCGCATCTGCAAAGCAATTAATAGTCCTTTTTATAGAGGACAACGATTGTATAGACTGAAGCAGCTCCATTCCTGATGTCGTAATGCTATATTTCTTTCCAGAACTGAGTCGGCTATAGCCCAAAGAATTCGTGCGACGTAAAGTATTACGAACCATGTGCACAGGAATATCCAACCCATGATCCTCATTTAAAAGACGCTTGATTTCAACATCTGAATAGCTTTCAGTATGTCTGCAATCCAAAGTTATTAGCAACAACGGAATAAAAATATCAACATAGCTTTGCCCGGCATCATGAAGTGTTTTAATAAGAGCATAAGAAACGACTTGTCGTTTAATATCCAACCCCTCCTCACCTTTAAACACTGTTCACTTTCAGTAAAGCTTTCCTAATTCAAGCAAATAGAAATTGCACAACACAAAAAACTGCCCCCCGGCAGTTCTCTTGGTGTAACTATTAAAAGTGAAATACAATTGCTGTGAATAGGCTTTTTACAATATTAACATATTTTCTCTCTTTTTCAATTATATCCTATTAATTATATTAATATTTTTAATACCTAAGCCTGCACAAAAATCATAATTAATAAATCAGACGCGTACCCCTTCGGGGCACAGGCAATATGCGCGCCTCTACTCTTTAAAAAATGTTCCCCTGCCAGCCTTGTGCCCCAGAGGGGCATCCCCATAACCTAGGACCGTGACAGAGGGGACAGGCCCCGTGTCTGCCCTTCGGACTTTGCTTCGCTCGTGACGCGGGGACAGTCCCCATGTCACATCCCCTTACCAACTAATCAACTATCCAACTAAAGTTGACACTTCCCCCCGTCTCCCTGCTTCCGTGTCATTCCAGGTAAAACCATGACAAGAAAGGCAATCATCTGTAGCCGGGCATTGATGGTGTTTGTACCTTTTGCACGGTTTGACTATTTGCCAGAATTGGCAGATTTGTTTTGCCGGAAATAAACAAAATCCCTTCATCGCACCATTTAAGTATATGGCATAAACCTTGCTTTTAGCTTTATTAAGGATGCAAGTACTCTAAGGAGGAAATACATTTATGAGCAGAAAGGATAATGTGTTGAGATCCGCGAAACTCGACGGGGGGGGGATTTAATTGGAACAGCTTAACGAGTTATTAGAAAAATGGTCTAGATTACAGCCGGAAAAGACATATCTGTATTTTCATGATGAACAAATTACTTATAAGCAATTATTTGATAATGTTAATAGTGTCGGTCTTTATTTAAAGCACTTGGGTATTAAACGCGGTGATCGTGTTGGTCTTTACCTTAGAAATAGTCCCGAGTTTCTATATGCCTGGTTTG
>LSQX01107775.1_pt1 | contig 11280 bp, 12 predicted proteins | sample 654561 | NCBI WGS metagenome assembly LSQX01 (sample SAMN04489861, study PRJNA283612) | anaerobic digester metagenome | isolation source: 4 biogas reactors fed with cattle manure at either 37C or 55C with and... | place: Denmark: Kongens Lyngby | collected 2014 | reverse complement strand
GTATAAGAGACAGGCTCGAGGATGGAGCACCTTAGCTCTCCAATTTTGATATCCATCTGAATCGCACTGACTCCTTCAGCGGTGCCTGCGACTTTAAAGTCCATGTCACCCAGAAAGTCTTCGAGTCCCTGGATGTCGCTTAAGATCGATACTTTGTCTCCCTCTTTGATCAGACCCATAGCAATTCCAGCAACGGGCGCCTTCAGAGGAACTCCTGCATCCATCATCGACAGAGAGCTGGCGCAGATACTGGCCTGAGAGGACGATCCGTTAGAGGAGAGCACTTCTGAGACGACGCGAATCGCATAGGGGAACTCGTCTTCACTCGGAAGCACCGCCATAAGGGCTTTTTCACCTAAGGCTCCATGGCCGATGGCTCTTCGGTTGGGTCCTCGTTGAGGTCCTGTTTCTCCCACGGAATAGTGAGGGAAGTTGTATTGATGCATAAAGCGTTTGTTTTCTTCAAGATCAAGTCCATCAAGACGCTGGGCATCGCCAAGCGCGCCAAGCGTGGTAATCGAAAGGGCACTTGTCATGCCGCGTTTGAAATAGCCAGAACCGTGCGTTCTTCGAATGAGACCTGTTTCGCTGGTGAGAGGACGAATCACATCCGCCGCTCTTCCGTCAGGTCGAACCCCTTCATCGGTAATCATGGCGCGCATGATGTTCTTTTGAAGGGCTTTGTATTCAGCCGCTAAGGCATCTTCGTTTTGTTCATCTTCTGGCGTCTCTTCTAAGTAGCGAAGACGCATGCTTTCATAGAGTTCGCTCAGCTGATCTTGGCGTGCTTCTTTGTCAAAGACTTCGTGGAAGACGCGACGAATCGTATCGTAGGCCATGTCCTGAATAAGGGAAACGATTCTTTCGTCTTTTTCTTCTGCTACAAATGGCTCTTTGACAACGCCGGTAACTTCGACGATTTCATCGACGAAGGCCACGATCTTTTTAATCTCTTCGTGAGCTAACATAATGGCTTCAAGAATCTTTTCTTCAGGCAGAATATCGGCCTGTGCTTCTACCATCATGACGGCGTCTCTTGTGCCAGAGACAATCAGCCGAAGCGTCGAATCGTTGAGCTCTTCCTCTGTGGGATTGATGATGAAATTGCCGTCGATCATGCCGATCTGTACGGCGCCGATGGGACCTTGAAACGGAATCTTTTCAGCTAGGCTGAGGACAATAGAAGAACCGATCATCGCGACAATCTCAGGTGCGCAGCTTCGGTCGATGCTGAGAACCTCAGCAATCACTTGCACGTCGTTTTTATAGTCTTCGGGAAACAGCGGGCGGATAGGACGGTCCATCAACCTTGAAGCCAATACGGCTTTGTCCGTTGGACGCCCTTCTCGCTTGAGATACCCTCCGGGAATACGGCCAACTGAGTAGAGTTTCTCCTGAAAGTCACAGCTCAGAGGGAAAAAGTCAATTCCTTCTCTGGGTTTTGCGCTGGTGACATGCACCATCACTTGCGTGTCGCTGTAACTAACAAGGACGGTCGCATCGCTTAGCGGCGCATATTTTCCAACCACTACCTCTAGCGGTCTGCCGGCTAACTCGAAGCGAAAGGTCTGTTCTTGCATTCTTTCCTCCTTAGGAACATTTACTGAAAAAAGATGGGAACTCTCCCATCTTTCGTCTATTTACGCAGTTTGAGTTGTTCGATCAGTGCTCGATATTCCTCAATGTCCTTATTCCTGACATAATTGAGCAGGTTTCGGCGTCTGCCGACTAGCTTGAGAAGTCCTCTTCTCGTGTGATGATCTTTGGGATGCACTTTGAGGTGTTCGTTCAGTTCGTTGATTCGGGCTGTCAGAACCGCTACCTGTACACGCGAAGATCCGCTGTCGTTGTCATGAGCCTTGAATTGAGAAATAATCTCTTGTTTACGTTCTTTATTCATTTACGTCTCCTATTATATATTCTCCCTGAACCAGACAGAGGTCGGAGATGTCCATCTGCCGAGTCCTAGGAACCTCTACTATATTATCACAATCTACAACCTGTGTAAATGTCTAATTTGTAATGTCAGCGAGGAATTTCTCAATATACGTAAGATGTTCATCGAGCGCTTTTAATTGCGCTTTGGAGATGGTGAAACCTCTTTCCTTTAGGCTCTCCATCACAGCTGAGGTCATATTCTCAATATACTCTTTTCCTTTTTCACTGAGGTCTACCAAGACGACTCTTCGATTGTTTGGGTCATACCTTCTCTCGACCATATTTTTTCCCACTAAGACATCCACAATTTTTGTCAATTGCTGATTGGACACGTCAATCTGGCGAGCTAATTGCGTCATGTTCATCATTCCTTTTTCACTAAGGCTTGTCAGAGCAGACAGCTGCTTTCTGCCAATCGGATAGCGTGAACTGATACTAGGAGTGAAAATAGCTCGTCGTATCGAGGTGCTCAGGTGGATGATGCGGTTCATGATCTGTCGTTCCTTATCCATTGGACTCTCCTTGAAGCGATTCAGTTTGGGTTGAAAAGTACTGCTTTGTTGTTACGACATCCCGAGCAATTTGATCCATCAGCGCCTGTTTTGAATCGAATGTCATTTCGTCACGGATAAACCCTAAAAACTCCAGAGTCACTTCTTCATCGTAAAAGTTTCCTTCTACATCTAATAAAAACGTCTCGATACTAAAAGGTCTCCCCGGAAATGTCGGTCTATCCCCCACACTAGTCACACTTTCGTATGTTTCTCCCCTAATATGCGCCTTTGTAATGTAGACGCCTTTTCGAAGTGTGTAGAGATTCGGGCGCACATTGAGATTCAAGGTCGGAAAACCCATGGTCGCTCCCAAACCGTAGCCGTGGATCACTCGAGCTTTATAGGCGTAGGGTCTCCCCAGGCAGCGATTGAGTTTTTTTATGTCACCCATTGCCATAAGATCTCTTAGCAGTGTGCTGCTGATGATATGCCCGTCCAAAAGGTCTGCTTCCACTTGGATGACAGGGATGTCCAGCGTAGATGCTGGGTCGTTTCCTCGATATCCAAAGCGAAAGTCATACCCGATGATAAGCGTGCAGACAAGCAAGCCCAGATACTCCAGAAAAGCAGGTGCCGACATATGTCTGAGTTCTTCAGTAAATGGAAGAGCCACGACATAATCGACGCCGCTTGCATCTAGAAGTTCTAGTTTTGCCTCTGCGTCCATCACGTAGGGTACGGGCTTTTTCAATATCACCTCACGAGGATGATTGAGAAATGTAACGACTACTGACGGACAGTTTTGTTTCTTCGCTTCATCGAGTAATGTAGAAATAACCTTCTGATGTCCTAAATGATACCCGTCAAAGGTACCGATAGTCAATAAAACATCAGAAGCGATTTCGGATAATTGTCTAATATCTTTTACGATCATTGTTCAAATCACCTTTTCAGGAAGATAATATTCACCTTTTCGAATGGCCGTGCCAGTGAATTTTCCTTGATACATCAATATAATCCGATCTTCAGTATCAGACCCGGCAGGTAAGGGTGTCTTGATGCCTTGACGCCATTTCTCTAAAATCGACAGAGATATATCTTTTTTGTAAAACGGCTGCAACTCCCCCGGTGCGCGAAGAAAACGAAAGTCTTCTTTTTCTTTCATGGAAGCGATTTCCCCTAGGGTATAGCAATCTTCAAGACGAATCCCATCATTTTCTACCCTTTTTAGCTGGCTCATAATACCCGAAGTTCCCAACTCCCTCGCCAGATCGGAAAAAAGGGTGCGAATATATGTCCCTTTTGAACAGCGTACAGAAAAGGTCACTTCCGCCCCGTCAAAAGAGAGGCATGTCAATTCCTCGATCTTCACTTTTCGAGATTTTCTTTCGATCTCTTTTCCCTCGCGAGCATACTGATAGAGCGGCTTCCCTTTGACTTTAATGGCGCTGACCATGGGAGGTGTCTGTTCGATCTCACCTCGAAAAGCGGGCAACACATCTTCTATATCTTCTAAGGAAGGGATGTCTCCGGGGACTGCTTCAACGTTTCCCCAGATATCAAGCGTGTCGCTGGCATAGCCAAAGCGCAAAGTGCCGATGTATCTTTTCATGGGCGTTCTCAGCCGGTCGATGAACGTGGTTGCTTTTCCAATGTAGACACTTAGCACCCCTGTTGCCATCGGGTCCAAGGTGCCGTTATGACCGCATCGGCGGATCTTCATGATCTTTCGAATCTCAGAGACCACCCCGAACGAACTGATATTTTGCTCCTTGTGCACATCAATTCTTGCGAACAAATAGCGCCTCCAATGTAGACAGCAACTCTCGTGATACTTTATCAACATTCGTTTTTTCAAACGTGATGCCTGCGGCGTTGCGGTGACCGCCACCGCCAAATTTCAAGGCAATTTTTCCCACGTCAAGCGAACCGAAAGAGCGCATCGAGGCGCGGAGGGTGCCTTTATAATCGTAGAGAAGAAGCGCCAACTCCACTCCCTGAATATCGCGAAGCGCTTCCACAATGTCGTCGGTATTGTCGGTGCCGGCCTGATCCTGGACTTCCTGAGGCAGGTAGCAAAACACGCCTCTACCTTCAGCGAAATACTCCGCTCGCTCAATAGCCATGGCAAGAAGTCTCATTTTCTCTTTCGGGTTGTTTCCAAAGAGTTCTTCGCAGAGCTCTGCCATATTTACGCCTCGCTCGATGATCTCCGCTGCGATCTCCAGCGTACGTGTCCCCGTCGAGGAGTAATAAAATCTATTGGTGTCGAGCAAAATCGCACCGAGGATCGATCGGGCCGCCTTCTTATTGATTTTGTAGCCGAGAGAGTCGAATAATTGATAGATCAATTGTCCCGTGCTCGAGAGATTACCTATCACATACACCAAGTCACCAAATCGAGTATTTGTCACGTGATGGTCAAGATTTAGAATTTTCACATCGGGAAAAAACTGAACACGATCTATGCAGCGGTCAATATCCGCACAATCCACGCTGATCAATAAGTCGGGTGTAAACCCTTCTGGAATTTCGGTGACATAGGCTTCATGGGCCAGAACAGCAAGAGACGGAAGAGGTTCTTCCGCCGCCCACGCATATACATTCTTCCCGTCTTTTCTCAAGATCTGTGTCAAGGCGGAGGCGCTGCCTACTGCGTCTCCGTCCGCTTTTACATGAGGGAGAATAAGAATATTCTCTGCTTCAGCTAGTGCGACACGAATCTCCGAAAAAGTGTTGTTCTTTTTCATCCTCATTTGTTTAACTTCTTAAATAACTCATCCATCTCCATGGCTTTAGCGATGGAGTCATCATAGTGAAACAGAATATCCGGCGTGCTGTAGAGTTCCAGTTGATCTCCCAAGCGCTTTCGGAAATACCCTTTGGCGCCCTGGAGAATGCTCATCAGTTCCTCCGGCGTGAGATCACTGGCAAGGGAACTGATGTACACCTTGGCACTTTTTAGATCCGCTGCCGTATCGACATGCGTGATGGATACCACGCCGTTCATGCGAGGGTCCTTCATCTCAAAGAGAAGGACATCGCTGAGAATCCGTCGAATTTCTTCATTGACTTTCCGAAGGCGTTTGTGTTTCATCACAGACTCCTTTGAATTTCCTTAATGAGGAAGGTTTCTATGATATCTCCCTCTTTAATATCGTTGTAGTTTTTCAGTCCGATACCGCACTCATAGCCAGTAGCTACGCTTCGGACGTCGTCTTTAAATCTCTTGAGAGACGAAACTTGTCCCTCGTAGATGACGATGCCATCGCGGATCAGGCGGACCTGGGATGTTCTCGAGATCTTTCCTTTTTGTACGTACCCGCCGGCGATGGTTCCCACGCCAGGCACGCGGAATGTGTCACGGACCTCGATGTTGCCTTCCACCACTTCTTTCTGGTCGGGCGAAAGCATGCCGCTAAGTGCATCTTTCACGTCATTGATAATGTCGTAGATGATGCGATACGTGCGAATTTCTACATTTTCTCGCTCGGCGACGGCCTGAATATTGTTATTTGGCCGCACGTTAAAGCCGAGAATCACAGCCTCAGAGGCAGTGGCAAGCAAAATGTCGGCTTCTGTGATAGCGCCTACTTGAGCCTTAATAATGTTGACTTGTACTTCTTCCGTGTTGAGCTTTTCAAGTGATTGTCGAATCGCTTCCACGGATCCGTGCACGTCGGCTCGGAGGATGATATTGAGTCCTCTCGCTTCGCCTTCTACCGCTTCATCAAACAGATCGTCAAGGCTGGCGACTTTCTTAGATGTCGAGAGACGCTCTCTGCGCTGCAAGATGGCGTTTTCCTGCGCGTAGTTTCTTGCAGTCTGCTCATCAGGCGTGACGTATATCTTATCGCCTGCCATGGGCAGCTCGCTAAGCCCTGTGATCTTAAATGCGGTTGAGGGACCTGCGGTTTTTAGTCTCTTGCCTTGATCATTGATCATCGTTCGCAGGCGACCAAAACTAGCTCCAGCAAACACACTATCTCCAATGGACATGGTGCCTGTCTCAAGAAGCACTGTCGCAGTATTGCCCATGCGCTTGTCGACATTTGCCTCGATGATGGTGCCGATACCGGGGCGCTTTGGATTGGCGGTGAGTTCCTGTACTTCTGCCACGAGCAGGATCATCTCCATCAGTTGATCAATGCCTTCGCCCGTTTTGGCAGACACTTTCACGCTGATGACATCGCCACCCCAACTCTCAACGACCAGTCCGTGTTCCGTCAGCTCTTGCATGACACGCTCAGGATTTGCGTCGGGTTTATCCATTTTGTTGATAGCCACAATAATCGGTACATTGGCTGCTTTGGCGTGGTGAATCGCTTCAACCGTCTGTGGCATGACGCCGTCGTCGGCAGCAATAACCAGCACGGCAATATCGGTGATTCCTGCGCCTCTGGCACGCAGCGTGGTAAACGCTTCATGACCAGGCGTGTCCAGAAATACGATGCGTTTGCCTTCGTGCTTTACTTCACTCGCACCAATGTGCTGGGTGATGCCACCGGCTTCGCCTCGAGCCACTCGGCTAGAGCGGATATAGTCAAGGACAGAGGTCTTCCCGTGGTCGACATGGCCCATGACCGTGACGACAGGGGCGCGCTCAATCATATCTGCAGGATCATCCTCAAACTCAAACGTCTCGACCTGTTCTTCGGCAACGGTCTGCCTTCTGAGAAGACTGATATCGTATTCCATGGCAAGAAGTTCGGCATTCTCAAATGGAATGTTTGAGTTCATGGTATACATCTCGCCCATCTCCATCGCCTTCATGATCAACTCGGTAGCAGGACGATGCAAGACCTCTGCCAGCTCTGCTAGCGTCAGATGATCATCAATCTCAATCGGCTCGGTCGGGGCAAACACTTTCTCTTCTTGTGGCTTTCTATACTGTGCGCGGGTTCCTCGCTTCTTCTTACGGAAACTTCTGCGCTCGACGTCTTTTTCTTTTTCCGCTACTTTCTCTACTTGTATCGGAGGCGCTGGACGTCTCTTGGAGCGCGTAGCCGGCTTCGTAGCTGCAGGTTTCCCATTGGATGCGGCGCGCTTTGAGGGTTTTTTCGCAGAAGGTCTTTCTTCCTCCACCTCGTCGTCCTCTACCACTTTTTTCGCCGCTCTTTTTTGTGTTTTGGCAGCGGGTTTCTTTTTCTCCGGCTTAGGTTCTACCGGAACCTCTTCTACGGATATCTCCTCTTTTTCCTGCGTCTCTACGACAGGCTCTTCCTTTACAGGCTCTTCTGCCGCGATCGGCTGAGGCGCTGTAGGGGGCAGATCCATTACGACATCCGGGTTTAGGAAGTCGATAAATTTCTGATGCTCCTCTTCAGAGAGCACTGTCATGTGATTGGCCACCTTGATTCCCAGGCGATCCAACTTTGTAATTAAATTTTTACTGGTCATTTTGAACTGCTTTGCCAGTTCATATACTCGGATTTTCGTCAAAAAACACCTCCTGCTTCGAAAACTCCAGCATGGCCTTGGCCATGGCAGGATCCGTGATTCCAATAATGTGCCGGTTTTTCTTTCCGATCACTTGGCTGAGTTGTTCCGCCGTGTACTCTTGAATCACGGGTATATCTCTTTGGTAGTTGAGCCGGTTCAGAGCACTGCGACTCATCTGCGTCGAGGCAATCAGGAGAACAACTTTTTGTTCTTGAAGACCCCTCTCGACACTTCTTGCGCCACTCAGGAGTTTTCGGCTTTTAGCGGCAAACCCCAGGAGTGACAGTACCTTATCCTTCATGCAGCTCCTCTATCAACCGACCATACACCTCTTCAGGGATGGCGCTGCCAAGAGCTCTTTCAAGACTATTCTTCTTTTTCGCCTTTTGCAGACATTCCGATTTGGGATGGAGATACGCTCCCCTCCCGTTCATTCTGCCTGTCGGATCGACGTGAATTTCCCCCTCGTTTTGGCGGACGATGCGAACAAGTTCTTTTTTAGGAGACTGCTCGTTGCAGCCCACACACTTTCGCATGGGGATCTTCTTAACTTTCAACTAAGCCTCCTCTTCCATCGCTGACTCACTGACGATATCGATCTTAAAACCGGTCAGTTTCGTNNGCGTTTTGTCCTTCTTTGCCGATAGCAAGACTCAGCTGATAGTCCGGAACCAACACTTGGGCATTTTTCTCTGTGAGGAAGTCCACCCGAGTGACCTTGGCGGGGCTCAGCGCATTTTCAATGTACTGAGCGTCATCGTCCGTATATTCCACTATGTCGATCTTTTCTCCGCCGAGCTCATCGACGATCATCGCCACACGCGTTCCTTTGGGTCCAACGCATGCACCGACTGGATCGAGATCTTCTGAACGACTGAAGACAGAGATTTTCGTCCTAGAACCGGCTTCACGGGCGATCGACTTGATGAGGACCTCGCCCTCGTTGATCTCCGGGATCTCTAGTTCAAACAGACGACGAATCAATCCCGGATGTGTGCGGGAGAGAATAATCTCTGGCGCTTTTGTCTCTTCTTTTACTTGCGCAATATAGCAGCGAAGGCGAGCGCCTACGCGATAGCGCTCTCCTGGGATCTGTTCTTTGGGAGGTAGAGCGGCCTCTGCTTTTCCCAGGTTGAAATAGACTACGCGATTACTGATGCGTTGGATCTGTGCATAGATCAGTTCGTGTTCACGCGCTTTAAACTCTTCATAAATGCTGCTGCGTTCGGCTTCTCGAATGCGCTGCACGACAACTTGTTTTGCAGCCATGGCACTAATGCGTCCAAAATCCTCGGGTTCCTCTCTTCTTTCCACGACATCGTCAAGCTCATAGTTGACATCGATCTCCTTGGCATTTTGAAGAGAGATTTCATTCTCCGGCTCTTGCACTGTTTCGACCACGCGATATTGACTGAAGACCTGAATTTCTCCCGTCTCCTTGTCAAATTCAATGCGGGCGACACGGTTGCTACCGAAATTTTTCTTGAAAGCCGTCACCAGCGCTGCCTGAATCGACTCAAAAAGAACGTCTTCAGGGATATCTTTTGTCACGGCAATGGTACGGATCACTTCTACGATATTGTCCATTCTAACCTCTATACTTCCAGAATATTCTTCACACGCGCGACCAGATCCATCGATATTTCCACATCCTCATCGGTGGCTTCATCATAGAGATAAAGAACATCTCCCTTTTTCTCTATCAGTTTACCCGTGATGAGTTTCTGTCCATCGATCATCTGATTCAGCGTGACATTTACACGCGAGCCTTGAAAGCGAATGTAGTCACTCTCATGCTTAAAGACCCGTTCGGCTCCCGGTGAGCTGACTTCAAGAAAATAGTTCTCTTTGATCGGATCCATCTCGTCAAGTCGGTTGCTTAAAAACCGGCTGATATTTTCACAATCGCTGATGTCAAAACCACCATTTGGCTTGTCCGCCGATACACGCAAAAAGCGTCTGCCATGCTCTTTGGTAAAAGCAATGTCGTATAGCTCATAGCCATGTTGCTCAAAGAAGAGCTCTAGAATATCTTCTACCAGGCGAGGCACTCCTCTTCTTTTCATACGCCCCTCCTCTCGTAGTATGAACGGAAGAGTGGCGGGGGCCACTCTTCCAGTAATCGTTCTTAGTTACAACTTATTCTAGCATGAGAGGGAATAATTTACAAGGAGGAAAATCATCAGAAAACTGCGAAAAAAGCCGAAATCTGAACGACGGCTCGTAAGCTATATAAGATGGACTCTCTCTTCCCTTTAGAAAATACGCTAAGGCTTCATCGGCGCTCGCACCCTATTCAATAAGATATCAGATCCTTTTCCTGAAACTAAGCGTTATCTCCAAAGCGGATATTTTATCCATACTGGAGTGTTTCTCCCACCTTTAGCGCCAATAAAAGGATCCTTCCTTAGAAAAACTGTGCATGAATTAAACGTAATGCGACCACCTTCCTCACATTTGCTCATGCTATAATCTAACGAGATCTAAAGAAGATCTTCTCTAGCCTAGAAATTCAACTAGAATATGAGTCCAATTAAAAAAGTTATACAAAAAGCCATGTGTCTTAAAAACACACGAGTCACATTTGTGGCGTGATCAAGCAAAAGAACTTTACGAAGAGGAGACGTACAGGTGAGAAGAATTGAGAAACTAACCTGCATAGGAGATAGCATTACTTTCGGTTACGGTGTAAGAGAATCCGACTCTTGGTTTGATAGGCTCGACAAAAAACTTCCCTTTACTATGAAGAATCGCGGAAGAAACGGAGCTGGCCTGCGAGACCTTCTATACACCATTCATCATGACGTCGTCCATCCTCTTCCCTCACACGTACTCATCTTTGCCGGCATCAATGACATCATCGCAGGAGCGAAAGCAAAACAGCTGTATACAACACTCCATGCACTGATCGATATTTTGCGCGAAAACAAGATTACTCCTCTGTTGGCAACCCTGATCATTCCAAAACCTCACGTGGTGAATACTGGATGGTTAGATGGGCGCGATTATCTCATGATAAAAAATGAAGTCAACGCTTTTAACACATACTTGCGAAACTTCTCATCTCAGGAAGACATCTTGCTATTTGATTTCGGATGGCTCTTTGAAGAAAAGCACACGGGATCTCAGCTCTTTCCCGATGGGGTTCACCCAAATGCACAAGCTCATCAGCTCATGACCGAGTATATGCTTCAGATCTTAGATCCTGCCCAACACCAAACGAATGACACGGCCTCTTCTTCCGACCTTCTATAAGTAGAGCCGCGGATCAAGTTGATACGAAATCGATCTTTTCTCAACATAGTATAAAATATCTTGTGTAAACACTGAACCTCTAAAGAAGATGCAAAAGAGGATCAACTCTTGTAGAATTTTGTTAACGAAGCAAAACCACTACACGAAGGAG
>LSQX01194927.1_pt2 | contig 11281 bp, 5 predicted proteins | sample 654561 | NCBI WGS metagenome assembly LSQX01 (sample SAMN04489861, study PRJNA283612) | anaerobic digester metagenome | isolation source: 4 biogas reactors fed with cattle manure at either 37C or 55C with and... | place: Denmark: Kongens Lyngby | collected 2014 | reverse complement strand
TGATAGGATAGGGTAATTTCATCACCATAAGCGAATCCACCTGTTTTTGTTAAAACGAGCTGGTCCAGAGAAATGTTGCTAGAGGTAAAACTATATTCAGTATCATCACCAGCTAGCTTATAGGAAAAATATTCATATACATTTTCCCAACCCTCAATTTCTTTATTGAAAGTGAGCGTAATCTGATTACCCAGAGTGTCTGTCACAGCACTCTCAAGAGCAGGCTGAATATAGGCAGAAAAGCTGATTTCATCGGTAATTCCGATACCAACCCCCATCACCTCAAGAGTTATCTGAACATCCTCCACCTCTTCATAGATTGCTGTGATTTTATATTCCCCTGGATTTGAAGTCTCCTCAACATTTAGTAGAGTAATTTCACCAGTTCCTTGATTGAGAGACAGGACAAAATCTCCCTCATCAAGTCCGGTTACAGGATTGTCTCTAGCATCTTTAAGATTGACTATGAAATCAAATCCCACGGTCGCAACTTGGTCAGAAGAAGGATTTGTAATTGATGATTTATCCGCTGACGGAATCGCTCGAACCAGAATAGCAAGATTGGTTCTTGCGCCAGTATTAACCACCTCTGTGTATCCAGCAAGACTTCCGTCGCCTTTCTCCACATCATAAAACTGCGTGCCATAAAAAGTAAGAGACATCTGGTAAGAGCCGGGTGAAAGCGGATTTCCAAAATCAAAACTGGTGGAGTCAGCCGAGAGCTCTTCGATGATTTCTTGATCGGCTTCGTCAATAAGTTCCAAAACTATCTCGGAATCAAAGGGGGTATATCCCTCGGGCCATATCATCTTCTCCCAGGATACTTCCCTAAACCCAAGATCTACGTTTAGAATTTTTTCTCCAGCTTTTTCTGACCAGCTACTGACTACGCCCTTTGGAGAAACCTCGGGCCAGGAAGGCCAGGAGAGTTCAGGACCCGTCCAGTCCAGACTTCCTTCTTCTATTTCCATACCACCAGACTCCACATAAGCCGTAAATTTGACCGCGCCTTCTTCATAGGGCGGATAAGTAATTTCTACATTTGGATAATCTTCCAAGTCTTGTGACCAGAAAGCATCTCCTTCGTAGTCCAACTCAAATTCTTCAGAGGGATAATCTATATGACTGTACTTTATGGTATACTCTTCTGGATCTAAATCAGAGACACCAACACCTTCCATTGTACTTGAGAAATGCGTTATTCCATCACCGGACTGCTCCAAGTGCTGTTCAAAAGAAAATCCCAAGGCACGGGCAAAAGGAGGTGTAGTCACTGTAATAGGACCTTCAGCAATTTCCATACCCTTAACCTTTAAGGAGGTTAAAGAGTAACTCGTGAAATCATCATCTAACTTAAGAACTACACTGTAAACACCATCGCGCATATAGGAGAAATCGCTGACTTTTTCATCATCAAAACCTAAGGTCTGACCATCCACCTTTAGTGAAAAGTCTTCAGGAGCGTAGGCGCCTAGACCAAGTCCGTCCACATCCTTTACCCTAACTTTAAGCTCTACACTCTGACTTCCGGCAGCCAAGGGAGTAGAGGAAACAAATTGCGAAAAGCCGGTATAAATAATCAGTGGCCAATCTGTAGGCGGTTCTTCCTCTGAGAGCCAGACTGCCCCAACAACAAGCCGTTCACCAGGGGCGGTATGATTTTGAAAGCCGATTCTGACACCACCAGTCGTGGTACTAAGCGTACTTGTGTAAGAATGATCAATACGAATCCAAGTTTCTGTTTCTATTTTTTGTCCGGTTATATATTTCACTTCAGCTCCGTCGGCTATTCCAGGACGAACTGTCCCCTTGCCTTTAACCCAGATTGATAGATTATAGGTGGTCCCCGCAGTCATAACTTTATTTAACTGCTCAAGATATTTATAACTAGAGTAAGGCTCATGAGCAAAGGAAGAGTCTCCAACTAAAATTTCATTCGGATTACTTGTTGATTCTCCCCTCCCTCCCCAGACCCAGTCCTCAGGATTACCAGCACCTGGGGTTCCCTGCCATTCTCCTTCAAAAGCCCAGTTATCAATCATATTGGGCACGGAATCAAAGGCCCGGTATCTGCTCCAGGAGTTTGCAATAAGTGTGAGCGTGTTATCCTGCCAGCTGACAGAGTCCAGACGGCCGTCATTTCCTGCCGTAAGCGTTCCTGCATCAACTACAAGGATTTTCTCCCCTTGATTGGGATAATAATAGACGCTGGGAGCACCCTTAAATGACAAGTTGTACATAGAAATAGTGGATGAAACATCAAATTCGGCCAAGGCATCTGATGCGGTATTGATAGATACATCAGCTAAGTCTATGTTGAGGTTGGCTCCAAAATCAGAGAGATTAGCAACAAGATCTGCATCGCAAAGATTGACAGAATCATTAAGCTTAATTTTACCCAGTCCCTCTTTTTCAAAAACCAGATTTTCAGCAGCCGTGAAATCAAAGTTTTCCGCCAGAAGAGACCAGTCCGTCGTATCCCCATCAAATCCAAGCCCCATATCAAACGGATTGATATTGATTAGGGTATAAGAAGAAAGAGGAATGTCATCGCCATACACAGTTCTTAGCGGAATAGTATAAATTCCGGCGGCCTTATCCACTCCATCAGAAGCCCAATCAAAGTTAAAACTTGCAAGTCCCTCCTCAACATCGACCGAAACCGAGTTGCCACCTCCTATAGCGGAAAAATCAGCAAAAACTTGATTGATATAAGAGCCAAGATTCTTAACTTGGAATTTTATATTATTTCCACCGCTTCCATGGTAATGGTAATAAGAGGAAGTTGGGTTAGAGGTATCCGCACCATTCCACTTAAGGGCAAAAGTTTCAGGAGCAGGCTTTGTATCCAACTGAAAAATATGGAAAGATGAATCGGCTGAGCTAATAAAAGGATCACTTGCAGATGTGAAAACTCTTAAATAGCCTGATTTTTCCAGATTCTCCTTGAATGTAATTTTTAGTTCGGCAACACCATTTTCATCTGATAGGACCACTACTCCTCCGGTTTCATTGTCATCATTGAGCAGTTGAGCTACCGTCCCAGTAGCATTGATTGAAATGATATCTTCCTCACTAATAACATCCTCTAGATAACCCTCAAGAAAAAACTTAAGCTGGGCACCGGCAACTGGCTGATCCAGAGTGGCAGTAAAAGTACCCAAAACTTCTGAATTGTCAGCTATTAGCAAAGATGGACCAGCAAGCGTAACTTCTGTCGCTCTGACGGAAGAGACAACAAGTACATCCGCAAAAGATAGAGAAGTACTGGTCCCCTGATGGGTAAATGTAAGTGTGATTTTATTACTGATTAGCTCATTATCGTCTACTTCCAATTTAGCGCTAACCTCACCCGAAGCATCGCTTACTCCAGAAGAGTCGGTGAAATCGGTGCCAGTTTCTTGGTTACCAGTTAGAGCAAATTCCACTGTTTCGCCAGGGATGAGGTTTCCATAAGTATCAGTAAGTGTCAGAGTAAAGTCCTGACTTTCACCTTGGGCTATTACGTAGAAATTTTCAGGATCAGAAACCAAAGATGCTACAGAACCGGTCGAGACTTTAAGTTCTACTGGGTCAGATGCAGGTGTCTTTAGGCCCTCTACTTCAAATGAAATATTCTGAATGCCGGCCTTATGAAGAGCAAGATTGGCTGTCCCCACACCCTCGTCAAAATTTATTTCTACCTGTGTGGAGGTATCTGCAAGCTCAACAGATGAAAAAGTTCCGGCAGAGCCCACGGGCGCCATTGAATAGCCAGAAATTGTTACATTTTTGTCACCTGTAAAACCAGTGTCAATGTTATCGTCGGATTTGTAAACAGTAATGGTCATCTCGTTATCTACTCCGGCAACAGGCTGAGTTGATGAAGCCACCACAGAAACTGAATAAGCTCCAGAGATGATATTATTCGTAACAGCCTGATCAGTGAAACTCTCTAGAAAAGCACCTCGAGCACAGACTACCGTGCCTTTGGTATAGGAAACACTTAAAATATCTCCAACTTCTACTGGACCATCATTAATAGTAAGATTAATTTTTGAAGGATCACTTCCATCTAAGGCCACTGCGGAAAAACTCTGGTTTTCACCATCAGCTATTTTATATGTAAACTCAGCATGTTTTCCAGCTGGGTCAGCCATGTCTTTACTGAACTCTAAAGTAATAATAGTACCGTCTATATCGGTCTTGGCCCCAACAAGTTGTGGTGTGGAGGCGGTAGCGGCAATCGAAAGTACTGATGAGGGTCCGAAATCAAATATAAATTCTAACTCTAAGCTATCTCCAGCAGATTTAAGCTGACTGGTAAGATAGGAACTAAGTATCTGGACTTCATTTCCATTAATTTCATAATCGGTATTTAGCGCAAGAGTCTTATCTGCATGGTTTACTATGCTTGTTATTTCCTTAGCCCCACCCCAGCTCACTGTGATAGAAACATTTTCGGGATTATCAAGGTCATAGTTGGCTGAAGCTATGCTAAGCTGAGCATCCACCCAACCGGCTGGAGGCTTGGTATTGCCAAGCCAAGCGGCGCCAACTAAAAATGAAGGGCTACCTCCTGTCCTTTGCCCTCTTATAGCTATTCCACCCTGATCTCCTGCTAATAGACTTTCAGACTCGGATATTTTAATCCAACCTATTTCTTCGGTATAGTTAGCAAGAGAGGCAGTTCTAGTTCCTCCGTCATTAGGTCTTTTTGTGAGAAGATCTATCCGAACATAATTTTCAGCATCAACATCCAAGGGCTTTATCCATATTTCTGAATAATAAGAGCCCTCACTCATGCTTATTCCAGACTCCGTGTGTAAATTATGCGCGGTACTTATAGGAGAAAATTTAGCTGAATAAGCACTAAGAAGACCATCATCACTTCTGGTGATATTGGCGTCTGCTCCATCAAAAACCCAGCCTGTTAAATCATTTGCATCTGTACCGGCACCGGTCCAGCTACTAAAATCATAATTGGGGAGAAGATTTCCAGTCTCAATGACAAAACCGATGTCATCTATAGATATCAGCCCACTCGTGCGGGCAAAAGACCACTTAAATTTTACATTACTTTCACCCTGAACCTCGGTAAGACCACTATGGGAATAAAAATAAAATTTTGAATCGGGAATTATTTCAGGCTCATCAAGAAGAGTCCAGTTGGTTCCCCCATCTATTGAGTAATAAACTTTCAAACTTCCTACAAAAGGTGTATCCGAGGCTCTCATCCAGTAGTTTACTGCGACCTTGGTTTGACCAGATAAATCTAAAATTGGGGATGTCAGTTCACCACCCGCTCCAGCACTATTCCTCATTGACTTGCTGCCTCCGGGAGTATGGTTAGCGGCACCAACATTTTGAGCTGTTAGATTACCCGTACTGTCCCAGCCCTCTAAATCAGCAATAACTGCTCCGGGGGTGGCATCTTCAAAGTTTTGAAAATAGGGAAAAGTGTTTACTGGTTGGGCAAGGGCTATCCCTGCAAATAAAAGAAAAACAAGACCTGTAAGCGCAAATGATTTCAAATTGATTGTTTTATTAAACATTAGAGTATGCTCCCTTGCCCTGAGGCAGAAATTATTACTTTTTGCTGGTTTTTGTCTATGTGATTTGATTTGTGTATATAGAGAATAGGCGTCCGCCTATAAGTAGGAAGTGAGTTAAAAATTGCTTTTGAATTATTAACCATTGATAAAATAAATAACACAAATACCTATAATTGTCAATCCTTCCTTGTTTGAATTCCGTCAACTATAGAGTATAGGATTAAATAAATCTTTATACTGTATCATCCTGCTTGAATCAGTGAAATTAGCAGATTTTACAGAGGAGAGTTTTTTGAATTTTGTAGCCTAACATTTAAAGTAAATTTTAAAAAACTTATTGAGTGAATATATTCTTGACAATTATTTATTTATCAGTACATTTAATTAGACTGTCTTTTTATCCCTCCAAGCGGGATATTAAATCCATTTATGACTGAATACCAATTAATCGGCAATCACTATCTTCTCCTAAGAGAATTAGGAGCTGGAAGCTTTGCCACCGTTTATAAGGCCTGGGACAGAAGGCTCCTAAAGTATGTGGCCGTAAAGAAAATCCATCCTCACTTCCTCAAAATAGTCAGAGAAAAAGATATATTTGAAAATTTCCGTAATGAAGCAGTAAATACAGCCAAGCTTGATAATGAAAATATAGTAAAGGCATTTAATTTCATTAACGATGGAAGCGACTGGTATCTTATAATGGATTATGTAAAAGGTGTAACCCTCCAGTATCTTTTGGACAAAGCCACCAGTCAGGGCAGGACCCTACCTTATGAACTAGCTTTTTTTATTCTTTTAGATGTAATGGAAGCCCTCAAATACGCCCACTTCTATCAGGGCGACCTCTTTGGGAGTCCCATTAGTTTTATCCATAGAGATATTTCCCCAGATAATATAATGGTCTACTACGATGGTAGGATAAAACTGGCAGACTTTGGAGTGGCCAAGGCTGGAGCATCGGATGAATCCCTCTTTACTGGCAAGTTAACCTATATATCTCCTGAGCAGGCTACGGGACAATTTGTAGGACCCCAAACTGATCTCTTTAGTTCTGGACTTGTGCTCTATGAAATGCTTACAGGAGACAAGGCCTATAAAGGAGATATTCATACTATCTTAAGGAAGGCCAGGTGGGCCAGAGTACCCAAGAAGAAATTAAAAGAGCTTGAGCTTCCTGAAAACTTTTCACTTATCATCAGTAACCTTCTAGAAAGAAAAACTGAGAAACGCTATGCCAGAGCCAGTGAGGTAATTAGAGATATTTCTACAGAACTGGATCTTTACAATGAAGAAGCAGCCCTCAAGGCAGAATTGAAAAAATTTGTAGACGAAGTCCTAAAAGAAGAAATAGAGGCAGAAGAAGAAGAGATGGCCGAATATTCGAAAATAGATTTTGCTACAGTTAAAACTGTGGATACATCTTCCGCCCCCATACTGGCCCCCGCTGAGAAAGACGAAGATACTCTGATGAACTATGATCTCTCTACATACTGGGTTAAGAGAGACCCGGTAAAATTACTGATAAAATATGGCCTGATATTAATTGCAATTATCATAGGCGTTATCATCATTACCGGCTTCTAAGTTTACCTATCGAATAACTCTTAATATTTTCCTTACATCCTGTAGCCCAGAGAAATCCTGTGAGTCATGCCCAGATCCTCAAAAGATCCAAAAGCATAATCAAATACTATGCTGGAGTATTCAATTCCCAGCCCAGTCGTAAGATGACTGAGGACATCTAAACCTAAAGCATTGGATTTAAGTCCTAACCTAAGCGAAAGTATAAAATCACTGACCGTATAATCAGCATTTACCCCCGCATTAAAAGCAAAGGGAACCTCATTTGAGTAATAAGTTTCAGCAACTGCCTGAAAATCCAGTCCATATAATATAAAGGGATAAGATAAACCAGCCCTGTAAGCGCCATCGATTTTAAGTTCATCAATTTACTAAACATATAGTATGCTCCTTTGCCCTAAGGCAGAAGTTGTTATTTTTTCTGGTTTCTAGATTCATGGTTTAAGCTGTATAAATTCATGACAGTCAATTACCCATAGTTAAGGTGTGAGTTAAAAATTACTTTGAATAATTAACCATAAATCGCGAGGATAATATGAGTTTCCCCGCTTGTCAAGCTTTCACTGTATGGAATCGACGATTATAAAGTCTCAAATTAACCTAATTTATATAAAATATTATTCAGTTTAAATCTGTGACTTTTGTCATCTTTTTCTATAGGAAGTTTTCGTCGGGAGTTTATTGGGGAAGAGTTTTAAAGTTTATCAGTTGACTTCTGGAACGACCGGCCTCGTTTATGGCTTGGAGGGCTACAAGATACTGGGTATCAGGATAGAGATCTTCTATCTGATAAGTAATTTCCTGAGGTGAAAATATTCTTTCGGGTGGACTGCTGATAGACCAGTAGTTCCCTCCATCAGACAAGGGCTGCCAGACAAAATAAACAGCAGGATAATCTGCCCCCCCATCATCTACAAAGCCCGCAAGAAAATTTGCCGAGGTAGAACTTATGTTAGTTAGGCGGGGACACATTACAGAGGGAGAAAATATTTTTTTATCTGGAAGAGGCATCTGCCCTTCCGCCCAGGAAGCGTAAGGAGAATAAAAAGAATAATTTACGGATTCTTCTATTATTCTATAGAGGTTGGGATCCTTAAAATATATGCCGGCGTCACGACCTGACTGGTCAAATGTAAATCTGTCCCAGTTCATACTGCTAACTATGCCGTGCAGAGAGTCAGTGAGAAATATCTTTGAGTGAGAGGCTCCTGCCCCTTCAATAGGCGGAGCGGGGGCTAAATCTATTATCTTTATATAGGTATTATCCAAAGAGGCCAGATGATCTATCCGCTCCTTGTCTATTCCCTTGTAGCTGTCCTTGTCTATTAGAAAGGTTAAGACCACTCCCCTCTCGGCAGCGGCTATAAGTCGCTTGTGTATTTGCTCATATAAATCATCGTAAAAGGGCTTATAATGATAGAGAGAAATAGTGATTTTATCCTTTGCAGAATCAATTAGTTTTATCTGTTCATCGGATATCAAACCAAACTCTTCTGGGACATATCTTCCCCGGGCCAGGGGCTTAACCCTGTCGCTCTCCCAGTATTCTCCCCGACTTGTTATATCGCCGCCCGAAGAAGCCCAAAGAGATTCAAAGAGATAGGTAAAGGCAGAAGCAAGACGGGAGTCCTCTGAATTCAAATTGAATTCATAATTTTGATGAAGGGCAGTCCAAGACCAGTTTGCAGCTCCGACTGTGACTTTTTTATCATCAACTACCATATACTTTGAATGGGCGGCAGGCTCTACAATTTTTACAAGAATATTTTCTTTCCCAAAATATTCGGTGGATACATGATCTTCAAATCCGTGGTTTACCCCAAGGGCTATTCTGATTTTAACTCCCCGGTCTGAAGCGGACTGAAGGGCATCGTGCAGGACCCGCATAGAACCCCTCTCCGCCTGCCAAAAATTCCACATTTCTATATCAATGGTTTTCTTGGCATCATTAATCCAGGTAAGTAAAGTGTGATAAATGTTTTCTACTTCTTGATGTCGAAGATCGGTCGCATGGGTCTCGGCAGGCCGTAAGTCTATGGTCTGGGAGTCTGCGCTTACTGCCAGTAAAAAAACTATTAAAAAAAAGGAAACAAGAGTGAGAACTCTACTAGTGAAAAATCTCTTTTTTATATAAAGCTGGCTTGATTTATTTAGTTTATCGTCCTGCATTTTTTAATGGGGTTTTTTCAAAGAAAATATCAAAGGACAAAGTAAACAGCAAAGAGAAAGTAAACCCCGATACCCACTACATCTATTATGGTAGTAATAACCGGTCCGGTGGCGACAGCCGGGTCAATTTTGAATTTATGCAGTATTACCGGCAGAAAAACCCCGAAAACAGTCGCCATAGCTAAGACCGCAGTAATTCCAAGACCGCTAGCCTGGCCTATCTCGATGGAATAGATAAAACTGGCAAAGATTCCAATAAGTAGGCCGAATATTACACTAATCAAAAGACCCGCTGTAAGCTCACCAGCTACAACATGTCTCCAGTCTATTTCACCTCGGCTAACGGCAATCCTACGAACAACAACCGTAGAAGTCTGGACACCAACATTTCCCCCCATATCTAAAATCAAGGGAATAAAAACGGCGATGGCTGCAACCTGGGCCAAGGCATCCTCAAATACACCTATTATTCCTGCGGCGGCAATTCCTCCGAAGAAACATATCATCAGCCAGGGAGCCCTTTTCATTACAGAACGATAAACCGAACCAGTTTCAAAATCGATGACCTCAGTACCAGCCCGGTAGGCTATATCCTCCCCGACTTCCTCATTCATCACATCAATAANNCCACAAGAGTATCATCATCTGTTACTACAGGCGCCGAGAGAAGATCGTAATGAGCAAATAGTTCTGCAACCAATTCTTGATCCTGCTTAATATTGACCTTGATTCCGGCTACTGGGCGAGTGATGTCCTTTATTGCAGAATCAGGGGCAGTGGCAAGTAGACGCTGTAGCGAAATTCCAGTTAAGAGACGACCCTCATCATCAGTCACATATACAGCATAAATTTTTCTTACCTTCTCTCCCTTAACCGTTTCTTGAATCGTTTCTAGCGCCTCACGGGCAGTCATATTTGGAGAAAGTGCAACGAACTCTGTCGTCATAATTCCCCCAGCGGTAGTCTCTTCGTATTCAAGAAGGTCACGGACATCTCGTGCCTCCTCCCTCTTCATCAAAAGAAGTAGGTTGTCCGCCTCTTCTGCACCAAGAAAGGAGAACATATCCGCCCGCTCATCGGGGGCCATCCTATTTAGTAGAGATGATAAGAGACTGGTATTAAGTAAAGAAAGAAGTTCTTTCTGATAATAAGGTGAAAGACGCTCAAAGACCTCTGTGCTTGATGACAGAGGAAGAAGCTCAATCAGGCGGAAGCGCTCTTCCAAGGTGAATTTTCCCCATTTCTGTGAATAGTCTACTGGGAAATACCTAGAAAGAATAAGTGAAGAATCAGGTTTTCCAGAGGCGATAGTTTTCTTAATGGTTTTAAGGGGAAAGCGTTTTTTGCTCATAAAACAAACCTAGTGGCAAGTAGGAAATACATAACAAGTCCGACCACGTCAATAATAGTGGTAAGGATGGGGCCGGTCGCAACCGCCGGATCTACCCCTACCCGCCTGAAGCCCAGCGGAAGAAGAATTCCGGCAAAAGCTGAAAAAACCATGACACTTCCTATCCCAAGTCCAGTGACTAGCCAGAGAGAGGACAGGCCCTCCATTGAGCCATATCTAGCAAATGACAAAAAACCCAAAAGTAAGGCATAAATAAGAGATAAGATTATCCCTATTGCAAATTCTCTGGTAAAGACTTTGAAAAGGCGGGATTTATCTATTTCCCTTCTTAAAGATAGGCCCCTAACAATTACAGTGGAGGACTGGACTCCCATATTTCCTCCCATATCCATTATGACCGGTATAAAAACAACAAGGAGAGCAACCTGCTGAAGGGCAGATTCGTAGGCCTCAATAATCCCTCCGGCAGCCACTCCCCCCAAACAGGCCAGCATAAGCCAAGGTAGACGGGATTTCAGGGTAGCCCCCAGATCCTTCCTGTGAAAGTCCTGAGAATCAACCCCAGCCATGATGGCTATATCCTCCTCGGCCTCATAACGAATAACGTCAACGATATCGTCAATAGTAATTACGCCAAGCATATGGT